>JAEEGF011487922.1_pt1 | contig 10300 bp, 8 predicted proteins | sample 9134171 | NCBI WGS metagenome assembly JAEEGF01 (sample SAMN16246542, study PRJNA631951) | gut metagenome | biome: gut microbiome; feature: rumen; material: AP-attached | host: Bos | place: Iran: Karaj | collected 2018-10 | reverse complement strand
CTGCCGTCTTTTAATTTAAACTCAAAATCGTCAATTTTCATATTTTATACTCCCTTTTTGCATATATATAGCAAATGATTGGTGTTACCAAGTAGTTCCCTCTTTTCCGAAAAAACCAGATACCACTTGGAAAGTGCCTCGAAGTCACTGTCTGTCATAGAAAAGTCCGTCCTGTATTCAATGGGTTCTATAAGTCCATCCACACCGGTTGTAGTGATCCACTCAACTTCTTTTCCCTCAAAAAGAGCTTCAAATTCAGTCACATCGTAGCCCGTAAAGAGCTGCTCCTTGAAGTGGCGTATCTGATAATCTTCTGTGAAGTTCTCTTCCTGGCCATCTTTCCATAAACCGTAAAAATAGTTGGAATACATAATGGCAAATACTGAAATGAATGCAAACATTATGGTTCCGCCCGGCTTTGTCACTCGGATGGCTTCGTCAATGGCTTTGTTCACATCATCTTTTTCATAGAGGTGATACATAGGGCCGAGTACGAGAGTTACGTCAAAAGAACTATCGGCAAAGCGGCTAAGATCTGTGGCATCGCCCTGAAAAGTCTTGATGGTATCAATCCCTTCACTGTTCTTAAGAAGCCTTTCATAATTGCTCTGAACAAGCTCAACAGCAGAAACTTCATAACCCTCCTTGGCAAGCGCGACAGAGTATCTTTCTGTTCCTGCTCCGACTTCAAGGATCTTAGCGTTTTTTTCTGCAAATCGATGAATGTAATGCATTGTGGTTGCATACTCAAGTCTTCCATGAATCGAGCGCTCCAGCCTGTCATCCTCCGGATAATTATCGTAGAAATCTCCAACAATCTTTTCTCTTGCTTCCCCCAAGCCCTGAACTTCCGATAATTCCATACCACTTCCTCCCAGATAAAAAATTAAGCCTCACCAAACATTAAAGTCTGATGAGGCTATTAAGCAATAATCAATGCACTTATAATCACATGCATTCTATCTATCCTCATCAATTCTACCACTAATAGTCCCCTGATTATTGTTCACGGGATTATTAATAACGGATTCTAAATTGACGAGGTAAGTATGTATCATATTTGTACCGCTTTCTGAAAATTGTTATTTGCTAGTATAATTGTCACGCAATTATTTGTCAACAGCATTTCCACAATCTGTCTATTCTATCTCATGTGGCACTTTTTCATTTTGAAATTCTCATGAAAAAATGTTCATCATCCTCTCCCGCTCTATAGGCTCCGTTATTTAGCATAACCTTTTGGGAGGCTATGTTATCCTTGTTGACACGCAGATATATTTCATCTTCAGGTACGATTTCTTTTGCCTTTAAAAGAGTCAGGCGTAACCCTTCAGTTCCATATCCCTTGCCACGATACTCCTTAGAAATGCTATACCCTATATGACCCGCTCCTTCACGAAGAGCATCCGTAAGATGATGTCTTATCCTAAACTCTCCGATCAGCTTATCTTCATCCCATAAGTAGTAATAGGTCTCTGGCACAAACCAGTCAGGCATATCAACCGGATTCTCATGAGAAATCTGTTTTGGAAGTACTTTTTCTTTATACTCATCAAAAGAAACGCCATTGTAAGGGTTGGTCAGTCCATTCTCATCCTCTGGCAGAGCAGTCGTATACACCCACTGTGCTTCTACATCTTGTAAGTTAATCTTTCGTAGTTCCATACTCTCTCCTCACCCATTTAATCTTTCGCAATAAATAATCATAGCATAGCAGGGCTTCACAGCATACACAATAGCTACAGTCAGGTATTTTCGAGCAAAATTCTAAAAGTATCTTATAAAAGAACTACTTTTTCGTTGGGTTCTTCTTTGTCCAAACTTATTTTATTTTTCCAAGCGGTGTATCCGTTCTTTGGTATAAGATTCAATCTGTCTCCACAGACTATGAAGCTGGTTTTTATGAGCACACAGTTTTTCTGTGCAGTTTTGGCACTTCAAATAGTCATTGGTATTCTCCGAAAAACGTTCAGGATGGCTATAAAAAGTAATTTCCCAACGTATCATCAGCACAAGCGAAAGAGCTAGCAGTGTCCATAGATAGTCCTTTTCAACAAAGAACAAAGGCGTAAACATCATGGCATAGTCCCAGTTATATATCCTGCAGGTGCTACAGCATTTGTTTTTTAGAAACCATGTCTGGAAAGGGCAAAAAAAGAGGATGCATATAACATCACAGACTGAATATGCACTGCACAATAACAGCATGATTCCGTCATCCAGTATCCCTAACATATTAAGCGCACCGAAAATCATGTTAAAGGAGATCCATACCAGCAGAACAAGTACTGATGCGTTATTATCATGAATCTTAACATCGGTATTTCCTGACTTTCGATAATTACGGGCAAACTGCTTCTGACATCCCGGGCTTTCAATCTTTGAAGGAAAGAATCGAAATATCATTTCCGCTACAAATACTGCCCATACTGTCCAGATGATGGCAGGAATACTTTCTATCATGTCAATTATGCTTCCCTTGCCATTAAGCTTGTTTACTATATATCCGGCGAGCAGAACGATGAATAGCACAGAACGATAAATTAGCCTTAAGTAGTGCACAAAACTCACCACTGTAATTCTGCCAAATAAAAACTTTGTTTTCTTCACCAATTTCTAAATCTCCTAACCTTTAATCCGGTTGTTGTCCTTCATGTGCCTTCCAGGCACATGCTGTTAACTTCATTTCATTTGATTATATCATCCTATAATTCCTTGTTTTCTCAACATAAAAAGACAAATCTCGATTCGTTTGTCATAAATGAAATGCATATTACCATCAATTATACCTAAGCCGGAAGCGGTCTACAATCAATTAATGGCTATAAAGTGCCATAAATACTAGCCTTTTTCAATTCCCCAGTAACAAACGCAAACTTTCTCATTTAAGAATCAATTAAGAATTGTACAAGATACAGATTAAGACTTTAAGCTTTATAAGCAGTAAAGTTAATTCATCAGATAACGAAAACGTTTAAGAAGCGAGGACATAATTATGATTAAAATCTTAAAGGAGAAAAAGAACGTAGTTTTTGTAGGTGTAATACTTGCAGCAGCCCTGGCTGTATATGGAATTACCATAAGAGCTAATGCAGCAGTAACTGTGGCAGCCTACACAGTCGACAAGGGACGTCTTGAAAGCCAGATTGAAGTAAACGGCACTGTGGAGAGCAACTGTCAGAAAGTCTTCTATTCCGATATAGATGCCAGAATCGGTAAAGTCCATGTAAAGGAAGGAGACTTTGTAAAAAAAGGAGATGTGATCATCTCCTACAATCCTGAAGATCTGGAGCGCCTTGAAACCATGACAAACCTCCAGGCCCAGGCAGATCAGGGAAGCTATAACAACTCCATTCAGACCGGCAATCGCACCGCAGGACTCTACAGCGAAGCAAAAAGAAATCTTTCCACTCTTGATGCACAGATTGCAGAGACTGAGGCAGCCATCACAAGCACACAGAATAATCTTTCAGAAAGAAAAGCCTATTACGCAGATTTTGGTTCCAAGCTCCAGATATCTCTCATTGACTGGGCAGACAAGCCGGATTCAGAAGAATATGAGAATCTGCAAAAGCTCGTTCAGACCAATGCCTACGAGCAGCAATATGCCTCTGACATTATTCAGCTGCAGGATACGTTAAATTCTCTTAATCTTCAGCTGGCAGATCTCAAGGAATACAAGGCTGAGATGACAAGTCAGAAAGCCAGCACCGTAATGGGACTTATGACAAATGGTGCAAAAGAGCAGCTGGAAGCAATAAAGGAAGCAAACGAACTTTCAAGCAGCGAAAAGCTTTCTGATTATGAGCAGGCAAAAGCCGGAATCAAGGCAGAATTTGATGGAATCATTACAAATATCTCTGCAATTGAAGGAAGCAGCGTACTTCGCGGAACAGAACTTCTGACAATGAAGTCTGCATCTGATATAGTTATTAAAAGTAGTGTAAACAAGTATGATATAGTTAATATCGAAGAAGGTCAGCACGCCACTGTAAAGATCAAGAATAAAGAATACAGCGGCAAGGTTTCAAGAATTGAGAGAATGACCAAAGACTCCGGCACCGGTACAGGCGTAGGCATCGAGATAAGCCTTGACGAACCCGGCGACGACATCATTCTTGGTTTGGAGGCCAAATCCACAATCAGTACCTCCAACCTCTCCGAGGTCATTCGTATTCCCCTGGATGCTCTAAGCGAGGATGAAGAAGGAAGCTATGTCTTTGTTGCAAGAGATGGCAAAGCCACAAAGGAATTTGTGGAATGTGGCATCAGAAACGAAGAAATGGTGGAGATCAAATCCGGTCTTTCAGAGGGAACTCTCGTGGTATGGAAGGACACCCTGGAACTTGCTGATGGCATGGGCGTAAAGGTGAATAACTAATGTTTGTTGAAAAAGAAAAAATACTAACTGCAAAGGATCTTTCCAAGACGTTTTCAAATAGTTCCGTACAGCAGCATGTACTTAAGAATCTCAATCTTTCAATATATAAGGGAGATTTCACTGTTATCATGGGTAACTCCGGTTCAGGGAAAAGTACTCTCCTATATGCGCTTTCAGGCATGGACCGTCCCAGCATGGGAACAATTACGTATTTTACGGATGATTCCCATACAGAGATATCTACCTATAACAATGACAAACTCGCAATGTTCAGAAGAGACCACGTGGGCTTTGTTTTTCAGCAGAACTATTTAAATGACTCAATGAGCGCACTGGATAACGTAATGGTATGCGGTCTTTTGAAAAATACTGACAGAAAAGCGCTGACAAGAAAGGCTAAGGACCTCTTGGCAAGCGTTGAGATTGGCGAAAATGATTACCGCAAATTCCCAACTCAGATGTCCGGTGGTCAGCAGCAAAGAGTTGCGGTGGTCAGAGGCGTTATCAACAGTCCTGAAGTTCTTTTTGCCGATGAGCCCACAGGCGCCCTCAATTCACAGAACACTGAAAACGTTCTGGACATACTCTCAAACCTCAATAATGAAGGACAGAGCATTGTCATGGTCACACATACCATAAAAGCAGCAGAAAGAGGCAACAGAATAATATACCTGGCAGATGGGGTTATCAGTGATGAGATTGACCTTGGTCCCTACGCCGGCGATTACAAGGATGAATCCAATCCCAATCTTGAAACAGCCAAAGCGCGTCACCAGAAGCTTAAGAATTTCCTCCAGGATATGGGCTGGTAATTCCCCAATATATAACTATTACAGGAAGGAAAAGACAGTGTACCGATTTTTCTTTATTGCAAAGAATAATATAAAAAAGCAGAGAAGTGACATGATAACCTTCTTTATCCTGTCCATGCTCGCTGCTCTGTTCATCTTCATAAGCGCTTCTTTCCTTGCAGACACAGGGAAAGTCGTCGATACCACCATGGATAAGATAAACGCCGCTGACATTTTTATCATAGCGGATTATAACGAAGACTTTATAGAAAGGGCTGAAGAGATAATCAAAGGCAATGTTTATCTGAAAAACTATGAAGCTGAGGAATATCTCTCCTGCAACTCCAAATACAGGGCAAAAGGCAATAAGAACTGGATAGATTATCCTTTCAATCTCAGCAGCTACGAAAGAGAAGCTAAGATTCAGACTCTTAGTTGCGACCCTACAGGGCTTTCAGGTAATGAAGCCATAATCCCCATATCTTTAAGTACATCTTTTAAGATAGGATCTGTTTTGCAGCTTAAGATTGGCGACAATGTTTATGATCTGAAAGTAGCCGGATTCAACGAAGATAATATCTACTGCTCTCCCATGAATATGGGAACATATAAGACATATATTTCTGAAAAATTGTTTAAGGATATTCTCTTTGAAAACAAAAATGGTGTTAAAGTCTGTAGATATTTAAAGACACAGCTTACCGATACTGCAAAAAAGAAGCACGTAGATGTTAATAAGCTTGCAGATGAGGTGGGCGATGAACTGACAAACTGGTACAACGAATACGCCAAAGTTCATTCCGACAAAGTTGGGAGCCTCAATATCCTTCCGGCACCTCTAATGAAGACAGGTTCCATGATCCTTCCCCTGATCTTCGTTGCGCTGGTATTTCTTTTTGCAGTGATCATACTGATAATCGCTATAGTTATCATAAATTTCAGCGTAAAGAACTTTATCATGACCAACATGAAAAACACCGCCATAATGGAGGCCTCCGGCTACACGGTAAAAGAGCTTGTTCTTATCCTTTTATTCCAGCTTCTTTTAATATCAGGCCTTGGCTCCGCCCTTGGAATACTGATCGGGGCGCTCCTTATAGACAAAATTGGCATAATCATTCTGATAACCCTGGGACTTCTGTGGAATCAGCCTGTCAACATTCCTGTTGCCTTAGCAGTTTTCATGAGTATACTTCTTCTGGTTGCACTTTTGACCATACTTCTTGGACGGGAATATAGCAGGATAAGCGTTCTGTCTGCTCTTCGCGGCGGAGTGAACACCCACAACTTCAAAAAGAATCTGTTTTCCTTTGACAAAAGCTCTTTTTCTATACCCGTGACTCTTGCCCTTAAGGATACCTTTGGAAGATTCAGGAATCAGCTTGGCGTCATTTTTATCATGATGATCCTTACCATATCCACAATTGTGGCCTTTGGCATGGTTGATACCTACGGCACTGATGAAGGAGTCCTTAAAATAGGCGGTTTTGATGTCTATGATGCATTTTTCCAAGGAGACGAAGCCATGGAAGCAACTGTTGCTACCATGAAGAGTGTCAAAAATACCCGCCGGGAAATATGGATGGGCAATAATTTCTACTTCAAAAAGAACAAACAGTCCCTGACAACAAGGGCATTTTCTGATACTTCAACGATTGTTGGTGGTTCTATAATCGAAGGACGATGGCCCAAGTACTCCAATGAGGTTCTTATGGCTACAAATGCTGCGAACAAGCTTGGAGTTTCTGTCGGTGACGTAGTGACTGTAAAAAATGATATGGCAGATGAGACCTTTATTGTGTGCGGTACCTGCCAGACCATGAACAATATGGGCTTGATGACCTTCATGACTCTGGATGGTCTTGCAAAGACCACTTCACTGCCTGATACCATGAGCATCCATGTAAACCTTAAGCCCGGATATACTTTTTCTGATTTCGAGAAAGAGTTTAAGGATGTCTATCCTGATGTGACAGTGAATGACTTTACCGAAGCATCCCGCCAGACCGTAGGCCTTATTACAGGTGGTCTAAAGGCCTTGGCATATTTTGTGGCGCTTATTACTATACTCATCGTTGCTTTTGTTGAGTCTCTTATTGTCAGAACCAACATCAACAGGCAGTGGAGAAATTTAGGTGTCAGCAAGGCCCTGGGCTTTACTTCAAGACAACTCATAGTGCAGGTCATGCTGTCAAACCTTCCTTCCATAATGATCGGAGTGACCATAGGGCTACTATTTTCTCCTTTCCTTGGCGGCAAGCTCATGGTAGCAACTATGAGTATCTTCGGATTTAAGAAGATTGACTTTTCCATCGACCTATTGTCCTTCATTCTCACAGCTGTGATCATATGCGGAGTAGCTCTAATTACTGCTGCGATCATGGGCAGAAGGATAAAAAGCCTTGATCCGGTAAAAATGATCACGGAAGAATAATCCTATTATGGTACAATAAGCAATATGGAGATTTAACTATGCATTATAACTGCCTTATTGTGGATGATGAAATTGAATTGGCTAAGATGACAGCCGAGTACTTCAGGATGTTCGATGTTTCCACTGAGTATGTGGACAGCGCGACATCCTGCTTGCGCTTTTTTGAAGAAGGTAACAGCACCGATCTGGTTCTTTTGGATATTAACCTTGGCGACGGAACAGGCTTTGATGTCTGTAAAAAACTTCGCGAAGACATGCAGCTTCCTATACTGTTCATAAGTGCCAGGCAGAGCGATGATGATGTGCTGATCGCCCTTTCCATCGGTGGGGATGATTACATCAAAAAGCCCTACAGTCTCTCAGTTCTTCTTGCCAAGGTCAAAGTCAATCTTAAGAGAATAAGACAGATAGAACAAATGGGAAGCATATCAAATTTAAGTCATGACGCAGATGCTGCCTCTAATGAAACGGGCTTTTACATGGACTATCCCACCATGTCTGTTGTCATCGGTGGAAATAGTATTGGTCTAAAAGCCAAGGAATATGCTCTTTTAGACTGCCTTTTCAAGCACCATGATACGATAGTCAAAAAGGAAGTTCTATTTGATGAAGTATGGGGAGATGCTTTTTTCAGTGACAGCACGCTTAACGTGCACATTAGGAAACTTCGGGAAAAGATTGAGGAGAATCCCAACGAGCCAAAGCTCATCAAGACGGTTTGGGGAACGGGGTACATTCTTGAGCTACCGCTCAAGAATGTATGCAAATAGGCCATTCCAAAGCGACTTCGTCGCGGGCCTATTTGCCGCTTGTATCATATTCTCACGAAACCCGCAGTAAATGCGTGTTTCTGTAATTTCATTCAATATATAGGGCTGCCATGAAAAGTTTAAAGCGGATTTATATTTCTTTTACCATATTTATGCTGATCGTCTTAGTCATCTTCAGCAATCTGAGTAAGGCTAACGTTATCACCAAAAGGGATCTCGTATACTACAACGATCAGTTGCACCAGGTGGAGCAGGCGATTTCAGAAGGTATTTCTGAGGAAGATATCGAAGATAAATACTCATGTAGCATCATAATGGCCAAAGAAATTGATGATGTGGAGCTTTCCGAATTCTATGCCACCGGTGCTCTTGTTCTTGACCTGAATGTTGACGGTGAGTATATCGGCAAAGTCGCTTGGAACGACAAGCAGGAAAACTTAAACAGCATAAGAAACTCTTTTCTGAAGGCCACCATACTGCTGTGGGTAACAGTGCTTGTATGTGGCTATCTTTTGATGCTCTATATGTACACTGCCCTCTTAAGGCCAATAGAAGATCTGAAAGACTTCGCCACTGATATGGCAAAAGGTGAACTTGATAAGCCCCTTCCTATCCGCAAGAATAATATGTTCGGAAGCTTCGTGGAAGGCTTTGATATCATGCGCGAACAGGTAAAGCTCTCATTCGACAGGGAACGTCAATCTGAGATTGCGCGAAAAGAACTTATTCAGGGACTGAGCCACGACATTAAGACTCCTCTTGCGGTCATAAATGCAACCTGCGAGGTGTTGGAGCTCAAATACTCCCGAAAACTCTCTGAAGCATCTGCCTCCCTATCAGGTTCTGAACGTGATACCAGAGTCGAGGAATGTAGTGACACTCTTGATAAGGTAAGAACCATTTCCTCCAAGTCTGACAGCGTAAGCGCTCTTATGAGCGACGTTATGCATGCCAACCTGGAAGATATGGAAAAGATAGATATATATGTCAGTGAAGAAAGCACTGTCCTTATAGAAGAAAGGATAAAGAGCCTCTCTGACTTTGGAAACATAATCATCGAAAACCACATCTATCCATGCCTTGTCTATATGGACAGAAGACGCATGGAGCAGGTTATCGAAAACATAATCGGCAATTCCGCCAAGTATGCCAAAACAGATATCAGTGTCAGTTTCTCCGAAACCGAAGATATGCTGATAGAAGACGGCAAGACCGGAAGCTTCATCAAAATCAAGATTCGCGACAATGGCCCCGGTGTCGACAAGGACGATCTCCCCCTTGTTGCCGAAAAATACTATCGCGGCAAAAACTCCCTGGGCAAATCCGGTTACGGCCTTGGCCTGTACCTGTGTAAAACCTACATGAGCCGTCAGGGCGGTGGCATGGAATACTACAATGATAATGGCTTTGTAGTGGAGCTGCTGCTTCGGAAGGTCTGAGCTATGTTGTCTGCGGTTTGGGCCATGGGGTCGGAGGTTGGGGTCCATTCAAATACATTTTTTACATATAGGTAATCTATATTCTTTTGCCTTAAATGTATATCATGCAATGCAAAAAAACAGACCTCTTCCTACTCGGAAAAGGTCTGTTTTTCACTTCATTTTTTTTACGTATGTGAGCAGGACTATAAGCCGGGTTATGTCGTGGATGATCATCTATCTAGGACTGCCGTCACCGACAGCCTCAAGCGACCCACCTGAGAACGAACCGGGCCGATTCATAGTTCTCTATTCGGTCTTGCTTCGAATGGGGTTTACATGGCTACTGATGTTACCACCAGCACGGTAGTCTCTTACACTGCCTTTCCACCCTTACGTCGCATGAGGCGGGCGAACCCACCTCATAGCTCCGCGGTATCTCTCTGTTGCACTAGCCTGGGAGTCACCTCCACCAGACGTTATCTGGCATCCTGCCCTCCGAAGCC
>JAEEGF011603509.1_pt1 | contig 10301 bp, 9 predicted proteins | sample 9134171 | NCBI WGS metagenome assembly JAEEGF01 (sample SAMN16246542, study PRJNA631951) | gut metagenome | biome: gut microbiome; feature: rumen; material: AP-attached | host: Bos | place: Iran: Karaj | collected 2018-10 | reverse complement strand
TTAATGCGCAGATACGATAAGATCCTCGTCATGAGGGACGGAAGGATAGAAGAGCAGGGAACTTTCGATGAGCTGATGGCAATGAAGAAATATTTCCACGCGCTTTATATGGTTAAGGTATAAGCCTCCATAAGATGAAACCCTTGAAAACATTGTGTTTTCGAGGGTTTTCTTTTGCTTGAAAAGGGCCGGCTTTTGTTAAGAATTCTCACTTTATTTAGGATTGACGGCAGGTTTTTGATATTTCAGGCATAAAGTGTCTGAATCTGTCAGAAAACTATGCGATATAATGGGGATTGTGAATTAGGCTCGTTTGAGCCGGGAGGTATGTAAATGAAGAAGTTTTTGAAAGGATTTTTCAAGGCAATACTCGTCATATTGATCATCCTGATCGTGCTTATGGGCGCTCTTTTGATCTGGCTCTCAGCTGTTGAGTATAAGCCTGAAGATCAGGAGGCAGTTAATGTCGAGGTTTTGAGTCACAATACTAAGCAGCTTGCTGTTGGTGATTCGGTCAACATCGTCGCATGGAATATCGGATACGGCGCTTTGGGTGACAATGCCGATTTCTTTATGGACGGCGGTAAGATGGTCTACTCGGCTGACGAAGCAAGAGTTAAGGCAAACATGGATGCTATCGCAAGTGAAGTATCTGCTCAGAATGCTGACATCATCATGTTCCAGGAGATCGATCTCGACAGCAGCAGAAGCTACCACATCGACCAGACAACTTACTTTGACGGCATGGGCTACAACAACATGGCATTTGCCAATAACTTCAAGGTAGCTTATTTCCCGTTCCCGATCCCGCCTTACGGCAAGATCGATTCAGGTATCGCTACATATTCCAAGTATGCTACAAACTCTGCTACAAGAGTACAGCTCCCTTGTCCGTTCTCATGGCCGGTAAGAACGATCAATCTCAAGAGATGTCTTCTTATCACAAGAATTCCCGTTGAAGGCGGTAAGGAGCTCGTAATCGTAAATCTTCACCTCGAGGCATACGATGAAGGTGAGGGTAAGGCAGCACAGGCTAAGATGCTTATGGACATCCTGAATGAAGAAGTGGCAAAGGGCAATTATGTTATTGCCGGCGGTGACTTCAACCAGAGCTTCTCCAACGTCCAGAATCCTTACAAGGTATATCCCGAGCAGTGGCAGCCTGCAGCTATGGATGTAAGTCCGTACGAGAATGACTGGCAGTTTGTCATGACAAATGAAGTGCCTACATGCAGATCGCTTTATGCGCCTTTGGCAGGAAGCGCTCCTGACTCTCTGCAGTTCTATATGATCGATGGTTTTATCCTCTCGAAAAATATCACGATCAATTCTTATGAGATCGAAGATCTCGGATTCGCTAACAGCGACCACAATCCGCAGATCCTGAACATTACTCTTAACTGATGATTTATCTGCCGTAAAAGGGCAGTGATTGCAGAAAAATGAAGACCAACAAAAAGCCTCCCTAACAGATAGGGAGGCTTTTTGCGTGCTTCACTTTATGGATAAGAGGTTTATGATGTCTGATCACCCTTAAGACAGGCCCATAATCTCTAATCTATTAAGTTGTCCGTACCTTAATCAGCTGAGCTGCTTCTCAACTTCAGAATTAAGGAACTCTACAGAGCTGTTGTGCAATGTTACTGAATCAGCGGCTCTCTTAGCTTTGTTAAGATATGTGCCGATGCCGATTACGAGAACACTTGCAAGAATTACGATGATGGCAATGACAAGAACCATCTCTACGAGCGTAAAGCCTCTGCGTGTCTTTCCAATTTTTCTCATAATGCTGCCTCCCCGAATTTGATTAGCATCTTATGAAACAAATATATCATAATCTGTTCACAATGTGTTCATATTTTTCATAATTTCTTCCGATTTGTGCTTGTAGACAATAGACCGCCGCGGTTTTTGTGCATGTTGTAGCAAAAAAGCCCGAATACCCGTGTTTTCGGGCATGTACAAGGATTATGATACATCTCACGGAGGTTTTAATCTGCCAAAATCAAATAAAATAACAATGAATCTATAATGAACGTAAAAGGCAATTCAGTTTACAAATTGTTAATAAATGTTAACGAATCTCTCTTAAAAGTACAGATTGTCAAAGCCGGCAAAACAATGTATACTTTCAAAGTTCGATTCTGGATGCTTAGCTCAGCTGGCTAGAGTACCTGCTTGACGTGCAGGGGGTCACAGGTTCGAGTCCTGTAGCATCCACCATTACTGAGACGGCCGGATATTTTTCCGGCCGTTTTATGTGCTCTCAGAATAAGCGGGTAAATACGGGTAAATATATTTATGTATAATATTTCTTAAGTTATGGGGACTGATCTGCGGTGAGCAGATGCTTAATTATGGGGAATAAAACATGAAAGGTTTACTTAGAGGAATAGGATATTTTCTGCTGTATGTAGTATTTACGGTAGTCGTGCAGGTCGTGCTGTCTATGCTGATAGTCCAGTTCGCTGTAGGCAAGGGAATCACAGATCAGGGTCTGATAGAAGATTTTGCAAACAACAATATGCTTGGCATGACTGTTGTTTCGGGCCTGCTTACGATCGTATTCTTATACCTGATATTTAAGATCCCTAAGAAAAACATCAGAAAAGAATGGAAGCTGAACAGCTTTGAGGCTAAGGATCTTTTCAAAGGCTGCCTGCTGTTATTCTCATTATCGAGTGCATTCTCTCTTTTAACACTAAATGCAAATATCGAGAATGCCAGAATAATAGCGCTCTCGTCGCTGTACTACTCGAAGCTGTTCCCCTATCTCGGAACAATACTTATGATCCTCAATCTTCTCGTTTTAGCGCCTTTGGCAGAAGAGATTGCTTTAAGGGGAATCGTTTATACACGCATCGAAAAGACAAACAAGCCAATTGTCGCGATAATAGTAAGTGCTGTCCTTTTCGGATTGATGCATCTGATGGCAGGAGGGATCATCCTGGTCTTGGGCGCCGTGATAATGGGTCTGGGCTTCGGATTGCTGCTTCATAAATACAAGTCTCTCCAGCTCTGCGTGATCGCGCATATCTGTGCTAATCTGCCGGACTTCATTTATTCCCAAGAACGCTTTACGTCACAGGGGCTTGTTATTGGTCTTATAGCTGCATTCTGCGTTATTGCAGCGGCATCTTTTATCTGGATCTTAAAGGGCAAAAGAGAATCGCAAAAGGCATGAACAACCTGAATGGTATAATTTATCAGAAATATCTTTGCTTAACTGAATGTGAATAATTGCAAGGAGCGCTCTGTGGAATTAAAGACCAAAAGCAAAAGACCCGGTATGGACTGCTCAATAGATGTTTTCTTTGAGAAAGGGAAGGGCTTTTCTGTTTATTTGAATGACAGAAATACTTATAAGGCGGTTCTCGTCAAAACCGGTTCTTTTGTCATTGATGAAGATGGTGAATACAGAGTAGTAACTGCGCCTGCGGGAATACTTATTAACGAGAAAGCTGATTTCAAGGTTGTCTCTGAGAACAATATCACTACAGCCACGACTTATTTCAAGCCGACTTTTATCCGCGAGGAATTCACTTTCGAGGCGATCAATTCACGAAAATACGATAAGTTTTACACCACCGTAACTGAGGGTGAAGACCGGCTCAAAGCGATCGGAGGAGACGTAAGATTTGAAGATTGTTTCCCGGAATCCGTATACCAGGAATATCTCTATCTGACAGAGTTCTATAGCCGTGGAAGAGATGTGGTTTACTATTCTCTGACGGCGCAGGAATATGATTCGATGAACCGCCTTGCCGAAAGTGTCAGATATGATCTCTATGAACAGCCGGACAACTTCTGGATACTTCGCGTCAGGTATTTTCTGCTGTCGATGCTCTTCGCTGCAACAGCGGATTTCTACATCAATTGGAGACAATACGAACTGTACAAAGATCCGCTTGTAGCCCGTGTGGCAAGTTATTTCTGGAATCACCTGGGCGACGAGATTACTTTAGACAGCGTCCTCAAACGTTTCTCGGTAAATAAGAATACGTTGAACGATGCTTTTAACAAAGAATTCTCAATGTCCTGCATGGCATATCTCGAGAAGCAGAGAGTTGATCAGGCGAAGAAATATTTGCAGTTCGGAAATGAATCTGTCAGCGAGATAAGCCAGATCTGCGGTTACAGTGAGACCGGATATTTCTCCAAAGTGTTCAAAAAACACACCGGCCAGTCACCGTCCGAATACCGCAGTCAGATGAAGAGTTTGTGCTGATATTACCTGAATTTGTGCCGATATTACATTCGCAAATGCTTTGAAAAATATAACATTTAACTACAAAGCATTTGGAGGAGTAAGGCATGAAAAAAGCATTCAGATATGCAGCAACTATACTCGCAGCAGCATTACTATTCAGCGGATGCAACGCGGGAAATACTGCTTTTGAACCCCAGCACAAAACTGAGACAGAAACTGTAAATGTTACTGATGGCATCTTCCCGCAGGTCATCGAGAAGAGCACTACTTATGTGCAGAATGAGAGCGAAGGTGCATGGGCAGAAGAGTCTTCTGAGATAACCAATTGGGACATAGCAGACGGCTTTGACGTACAGGATACCATCTGGGTCGTAAAGACAAATGATGCGACTACATTAGGCAGCATTCTCGATGAGACATATAAGGGATTGTCAGCTGCTTTGTATATCCGCTTCGGTACGGATCTTAATGATATCCAGAAGACGATAACAAAGATCGATGACACGAATTCGAGACTCGATCTGACACTCAACATGACGGGAGATATCGTATTTAACTGCAGCGGAAATGCTTTTAATTTCTATGACGTTCCGATCAAGAGCGCAGGTGTTACAGCAGATGGCACGACTGCTTTGACAGTTGATTTAGGTAATGGCATGGCAGGCGATATAATCATTCCTGCAAGTGTTCAGAAATGTGATCCCGAGGAGTTTATGAGGGAGCAGTCGGCTACATATTTTGACGCTTCTTTTGACGGCATTCCCACATTCGAAGTAACGTCTTCCAATCTGAATAATTGTGTTTGGGATTCAAAGATTTCCAATACCAGCTACGGCGAAAATATCTCGCCTGAACTTAAATGGTCACCTGTTGAAGGCGCTGCGAGTTATGCGGTCTTCATGATAGACAGCAACTGGCTTCATATGGATGTATTCACGACAGAGACTTCTCTTGCTGAAGGCTCGGTCGGAAGAGGCGACAGAGGCGCGCAGTTTGTGGGACCGTATCCTCCAAAGGGTACTACACATACATACTCTGTTTTTGTTTTCGCCTTAAAGGATGAGCCGGGTCAGATACCGTTCGTATTTGATGGCGGCGGCAACAGTATCTTCAAGATCTTTGATGCTCTTGATACTGATGCGAACGGTAATGAAGGAAACGTTCTGGCATACGGAAGGTTAGACGGAAACTTCACGATGAAGTGATCCGAAAAACAAAAAACATAAGCTAAAAAGAGGTTGCCTCAGACTTAATGAGGCAGCCTTTTTTATACTATAATGAATTAACTGTTGAAGGGAGAAAAACGTCACGGTAATATGAAGATGCTGTCAGGCGCTTCCGGCAGGGGCGCCTTTTTTTGTTTTGATGTAAAGATTCTGTTTCTATAACTCACAAAATATTAATAGTTTCATTATAGGAATATTCATTTTTATCTGTGAAAATATAGATAACAGATAAAACAAAAAGTCCTTTTGAGCCGGGAAAAACAAGATGGATGCTACTGCTGACAACAAGAAAATTGAAAAGAGCAATGCGGTCACTTTAAAGACCGTAATGCGCTTCCTGGTCAATAACGCTCCGGAATTTACCGTTGCCGTTATGGCTTTTGTTCATGCGGTATTGCTGATCTTGTTTTTGATAGCGGATGTAACTCCTCTCGCGATCTTTAATGTAATCAGTGTCATTGTCTATGCGCTCTGCATGGCTTTGTGCAGATTCGGCTATAATCTTCCGGTCTATGCGGGCATAATTCTCGAAGTAAATATTTACACAGTCGTTTCCACTTACTATGTCGGACTGCGTTGCGGAACGTACTGCTTCCTGTTCTCGATCGTGCCGATCATGATCTACTTCGGAAGCAAGCTTTTTAAGGGCAATAGAAGATGGAGCTTGGTCTTGATGCTCGCTTTGAACTTCATAACATTCGTTGTTGTATATTCCGTTTTCTACAGCATCCCGCCAGTCTACAACGTATCTTCCGTAATGACTCTGGTGCTGGTTATCTTCTCTGCTTTCGCCATGGTTTTCTCGGTCATCTTCTATAACACGATCTACATCTTCTCGAGCGAAGATGCAGTGGTCAATCTCGAAGAGAAAAATAAGCAGCTGTCGGCAGATGCTCACGAAGATGCATTGACAAGTCTTCTGAACCGCAGAGGATTCCTGCCGCTTGTAAAGTCTCTGATGAACGGCAATTACACGCAGTTCTGCATCGCGTTCTGTGACCTCGATGACTTCAAGCGCGTTAACGATTCTTATGGACACGATGCTGGCGACGAAGTCCTGAAGCACACTACAATGATTATCAGGGAAGAGCTTCCTGGTTGTGATGTATGCAGATGGGGTGGTGAAGAATTCGTAATCCTCATGAAAGACATGAATCTTGTTGCTGCGAAGGGTAAAGTCGAGAGACTCAGAAAGACCGTTGAATCCAATCCGACAGCCTTCTTCGGCAAGCAGATCTTCGTAACACTCACCATCGGTCTCGAAGAATACAAAGAGGCATACACCGAGCCCGAGGAAGTGATCAAGAAGGCTGACGAGCGTATGTACTACGGCAAACAGCACGGTAAGAATATCCTCGTTTTTGAAGATAACAATGATGAGGACTGAACATAATTGAGCCTTATTACAGGAAGCCGCTTCTTAGAGAGGCGGCTTCTTTATTGGAAATAATATTTCTTATGTGGTAATTTTGTATAACTATGGCAATAGATAAGAGCAAGACAGATCTCATAAAAGCAAAGTATGAAGAGCTGACCGGTACTTTAAGCGATCCGGCGGTAGCTTCACGCCCCGAAGAATACACCAAGTATTCCAAAGAACTCGCTGCGCTTAACCCACAGGTCGAAGCGATCAGGAATTACGAAGCTTGCGAGAAAGAGATCGAAGGCATAATCACTCTCCTTGAGAGCGGTGACTTGGGCGGCGATGATGAGATGAGAAGTCTTGCAAATGCCGAACTTGCGGATGCCAAGGACAGGCTTGCGGATCTTGAGAAAGAACTCATGATCTATCTGACTCCGGGCGATCCGAGAGATTCGAGATCGGTAATCCTTGAGATCAGAGCAGGCGCAGGCGGTGAGGAATCCGCGCTCTTCGCGGGAGATCTTTTCAAGATGTATAAGGGTTATGCGGCTCTGAAAGGCTTTGACGTCAGTATCGTTGATGAGAGCCCCACTGAGCTCGGAGGCTATAAGGAGATCGTTGCCGAGATCGACGGTCCCAGAGTATATTCGAGAATGAAGTTCGAGAGCGGAGTCCACAGGGTGCAGAGAGTCCCTGTCACCGAATCAGGCGGCAGGATCCACACATCGACTGCTACTGTCGCAGTCCTTCCTAAAGCTGAACCGACTGACGTAGAGATCAATCCCAACGACCTTAAGATCGACAGGTTCAGGGCTTCCGGCGCTGGCGGACAGCACATCAACAAGACGTCTTCCGCCATCAGGATCACGCACCTGCCTACGGGTATGGTCGTTACTTGTCAGGACGAGAGATCCCAGATCCAGAACAAAGAGAAAGCCATGGCTGTCCTGCAGAGCCGTCTGTGGGAGATCGCCCACCAGGCCGACGTCGACAGGAATAATGATGAGAGAAAATCCCAGGTAGGCACAGGCGACAGATCCGAGAGGATCCGCACATACAATTATCACCAGGGCAGAGTGACAGACCACAGGATCGGGCTTACACTCTATAAGCTTGATGCTGTCCTTGCAGGAGATCTTGATGAGATCGTCGACGCATTGACCCTGGCCCAGGCAGCAGATAAAGCAAGCAACACCGAAGAGTGATCTTTAAGAGGTATATATGGAACGCGCGAAAATATATAAAAAGACATTACTTATAGATGCAAGTGACGATCAGGCCATTAAGGATGCAGCTGAGCACTTAAGAAACGGTGAAGTCATCGGATTTCCGACGGAGACTGTTTACGGCTTAGGGTGTGACGCTAGAGACGGCGAAGCCGTAAAGAAGGTTTTCGAGGCCAAGGGACGCCCTGCCGACAACCCCTTGATCTGCCACATCGGCGACAAGGACCAGATCAAGGACATCGTTTCAGGGGTCACGCCTCTCGCGCAAAAGTTGATAGACAGCTTTATGCCCGGACCCATTACCGTCGTAATGAAGAAGGCAGATTCTATATCAGACCAGACTACTGCAGGTCTTGATACCGTAGGTGTCAGAATGCCGTCACATCCTGTCGCCAATAAGTTCCTTAAAGCTTGCGGCATCCCTGTCGCTGCTCCTTCAGCGAACCTTTCGGGAAGACCTTCTCCCACAAGTTCAAGGTCAGTCCTTGAAGATATGGACGGATATATCTACGCGATAATCGACGGCGGTGATTCCGAGTACGGACTTGAGTCCACCGTTGTTGACTGTACAGGCGAAGAGCCCGTCATCTTAAGGCCCGGCGCTGTTACCAAGGCGGATATCGATTCCGTGCTTGGCAAAGATGAGACTGTTATGTCAGGTTCTTTGGCTGACAAGGAGACGCCGAAGGCTCCCGGCATGAAGTACCGCCACTATGCGCCTTATGCCCAGGTAGAGATAATGAATATGCCTGAAGGTACTGAGATCACAGGCGACAATGCCATCGGTACTGACGGTAAGATCGACAAATCTGCAAATGAGCCCGTCGATCTCAAAAAGCTCACTGACGACGAAGCAAAAGCGCTTGTTAACATTGCGGCACCGTTCATTCTCCGCTCCCGCGAGATCCTCGCTAAGAACCCGTTTGCAAGGATCGGTCTTTACTGCGGCAGCGAGATAAAAGCGATGTATGACAAGATGAACGATAAGCTTTTGAATGCTCATACGGAGTTCTGCGTTTACGGAAAGACTGTTGATGTCGCGAGCGCATCGCACGGGCTTTTCGAGGGCTTGAGATTCTTAGATGTACAGGAAGTAGACGTGATCCTCGCCCAGGGCTTTGACGGCGAAGGCTTGTCGGTCGCATATATGAACAGACTCGGCAAGGCTTCAGGCAAGAAGGAAGAGCTGACTCCCGGCATGCCTGCTCCCGCAAGACCTGCGAGAATGCCTCTGCCTATAGATGCTTTTAAGGATACATTCACAGCGTCGGTGCTCTTTATCGATGACAACAACACTTCTCTGTCTGCATGCTGCGAATCTCTTATGAGACGCCTTATAGAGAAGAATGAACCTTATATCTCCAATAGCCGGAGCGATGCCGGATTTGAGATCTATTGTGAATCCGCAGGCCTTACGGCCATGTCAGGTCTTGAGCCTGATTCTTTTATGGAAAAGGCAGTAAAAGAGCTTACGGGCTTTGGCCTGGGCTCGATCGAATCAAGAAGGGCAGACCCTGCCATCTACGATGACAACGATCTTATCCTGACCGTAAGGGACGAACAGGCATTCGCGATAATCAAGGCGTTCCCCCAGATAAAGGATAAAGTCTTCTCCCTGTCGACATTTGCCGCTGCCAACGGACTTGTCATGAAGGATTCTTCAGGAAGAGTCATGTCCATATCGGTTCCTGACCCGTCGGGCGAGAACTACGAGACATACCTTCATACGGCAAAAGCGCTCGGCGCATGGCTCGAAATACTGTTCCCGTACATCCTGAAAGACCTTGGCGCGTCCAGGATCTGATGATTAATAGGACAAATATTTTTTAAGACTAGTCTCAAATGGCCCCTCCCAGTCTCAATCTGCTCTCAAAGGGTAGATTTTGAAATCACGGGTTGTTAGAATCACATCAGTAAGAATTTAGGCAGGACACAGACGGCGAGAACGGCCTTGAGGCTTAGTAAATACTTGACTTTGGTTCTCCTGCTGTGTTATTCTTCTCGATGCCGCTTATATATGGGCGGTATCCTTGCCCGGCCAGACCGGGCCGTAAAGTCCAGAAGGAGGTGAATGACATGGCAAACCAATATCGTTTGATCACAATCCTTTCCATCGCTAATGGTGAAGAGGGTATTGCTTCTCTTACTGACACAATTAAAGCTAAGATCGAATCAGGTGCTACGATTGACACATTTGATGCAATCGGAACACGTGAGCTCGCTTACGAGATTGACGGTCAGAAGAACGGCTACTATGTTCAGACAGTATTTACTGC
>JAEEGF010401286.1_pt1 | contig 10301 bp, 7 predicted proteins | sample 9134171 | NCBI WGS metagenome assembly JAEEGF01 (sample SAMN16246542, study PRJNA631951) | gut metagenome | biome: gut microbiome; feature: rumen; material: AP-attached | host: Bos | place: Iran: Karaj | collected 2018-10 | reverse complement strand
CCTTTAACAAAGGGGGTAGAAGAAAAAACAACTCAGTCACAGCATTGCTCCGCAATGCAGCCCCCTCTACCGACAGTCTTCGACTGTCAGCCCCTTCAGTCTTTGGCTTCGCCAAATCCAGCTTCCCCACCATTCGTGGGGCAGCATCTTCGTGACAACTCAGCGACTCGCTCACATCCTGTGGCTCGCTTGCACACCGCCGTCCATGGCGGTAGCCCTACCATTCATGGGGGCGCATCGAAATGTGTTAATGACGACATATTTGAGGAGTATATAAAAGAGCACTGTGGGTTTATAAAGATTTTACTAAATAAAGAATCTGCTTTAAATCAAGATTTGGGCGATAACAAAAAGCAGGTAATACTTTTACCTGATAATCCGTTGAACTTAAGAAGACTGTTTGAAAAAATACTTTCAGAAACCTTTACTTTAACTGCAGCAAAAGCATTAGATGGTGGAATCACTTATCGTTTTGAAGGTGATTTTTCTAAGATAGATTACGTGAAGGATTTGGAAAAGGCTTTTGCTGAAGCAGGGATGGAAGTCACAGCATTACATTCTCAATGCAACCCCATCAGTCACCGATTGCTGCGCAATCAGCCCCTTCAGTCGGCTTTGCCGACAGCTTCCCCACTACGTGGGGCAGCATCTTTGGCTGACGGCTCCACCGCAAGCATGGGAGCATCTAGAATAATTTTTTCTAATGGTCAAAAAGAAATTGAGATTGTCTTAGAAGCTGATGAAGCAAAAATAGAGCCTACAAAAAATAGAATATATGTTTCCAAACATAAAAATGGGCTATTATTGATAGATAGTATTGAGACCCGCCTTTTGCCTGATTTTTCATGCCAAAGCTGCTATTCCAGATTGGTAAGTTATGTAAAAGTAGAATTAACAAGATTAGATAATTAAAACTAAATTAGACTAATCTAATTTTTTCTTGCTATTTTTTTAAAATAACTGTATACTGTAAAAATAATGACAATAAGTTTGAAAGGATTAACTAATGAATAAAACCTTAACAGCCCTTCTTGCTTCTACAGCCATTATGTTTTCAACTGCTAATGCAGAAGCAGCAAAACAGAAAGCACAACCTAAAAAAGTTGTAACTAAAGATTGGACAGTTGCAGTATTCCTGAATGCCGACAATAATCTTGATTATTTTGGCGTTCGAGACCAGAATGAAATGGCTAAAGTAGGGTCTAATGATTATATGAATATAGTCACTCTTATTGATAGAGAAAGAGGCCCAGCCCAAATAAATTATATTGAAAAAAACAATATTAAAAAGCTTAAAGACATGGGCGAACTTGACATGGGCGATTACAAAGAATTTGTTAAGTTTGTCAAATTTATAAAAGAAAATTATCCTGCTAAAAAATATTGTTTTAGTATTTGGAATCACGGTTCAGGTTGGAAAAACAAGGAAAAAAATATAGTGAGAGGTGTTTCCTATGATGATTCATCTAATAATCATATTACTACAAACCAACTCTCTATAGCCTTAAAAGAAGCAAATGAAATATTAGGTCAGAAAATAGACGTTCTTTGTTTTGATGCTTGTTTGATGCAAATGATAGAAGTTCTTTATGCTTGTAAAGATTATACAAATTATATGGTAGCATCTGAAGAAACAGAACCAGGCGACGGCGCTCCTTATGACGAAATATTGAAAGATGTTAAAAAAGGTATGACTCCAGCAGACTTTGCAGACAACTGGGTTGGTTCATATTTAACTTCTTATTCCGATATGAGCGATAATCCGCAGGCAACAACCCAATCAGCTATTGATATGAGCAAAGTAGATAAGCTTACAGATGCAATAAACGGTTTTGCTAAGGCTGTAATTGCAGGACAGCATGCTGGAATAGTTGGCAGAGCTCAGGCTTGGTCTCAACATTATGCATATGATGAAAACATTGATTTGATAAGCTTGTTTAATTCTATGATAATTTATTTAAAAGAAATCAAAGATCCTGGTTTAACTACAGCCATAGAAAAAGTTCGTGCTGCTGTAAAAGAAGCTGTAATAACTAATGGTTATACTGATGAAAGTCTTGAAAATTCTCATGGCGTTGCTATTTTCTTACCATCTGCTATGAGTGCAAGAGTTCCTAAATTGTATAGAGAACTGGCTTTTGCAAAGAATACTATGTGGGACGAAATGATAGATGAAATGGGCAAAAGAGCTATCATTGACGAAGTAATTAAAGACGTTAAAGCCGGCAAGACTGCTTCATTCAAGAAAGCTGTTGCTGAAGCCAAAAAGCAGCCAAACAATGCAGTATATCGCTCTTTATTAAGAGAAATGAATTATGTATTTGCTTCTGAAAATGCTGTTCCAGCAAAGAATAAAGCAGAAGTAGAAAAACTTCTCAATGACTTGAAGCAGACTGTTAAGCGCTGAATTTTAATTATTAACCAGATAGAAAAAGGCTTTGGATTACCCAAAGCCTTTTTTTGTTACAACTTACATCACTTCAATGCTTTGCATTGAAGCCCCCTCATTCACCGCAAAGCTTCGCTTTGTAGCCCCCTCCGTCAGCAAAGCTGACACCTCCCCCAAGCTGAAGTGCACCCCAAATTTTGGACAGAAATTTGGGATGCACTTCAGCTTGGGGGAGGATCTTAGTGGGAGATTCTATACCTAGGGCAACAAGTTGCCCTAGGTTATTAAAGTTGCGACTTCCAGTCGCTTTTATAGTAAGTATACAGAAAGCACCACATTATTTACCTCTTGACTCAAAAAAAATAAGCAATTAGAATAATTCCCGATTTTATAAAGGAATAGAAGCTTGTGACATACGTTGAAGTTGCATTTGCTAACCCTATAGCAAACGGGGTTTTAACATATCATATTAGTGAAGAACGGGAAATTCCTCCTATTGGGGCTAGAGTTGTAGTTCCGATTCAGCATAGGCAGCTGGTTGGCTATGTAACTAGAACCCACAACGAAACCCCTAGCTTTAAAACGGTTGAATTAGGTGAAGTCTTAGACCCTACCCCGCTGATTTCGCAGCAAATGTTTCAGCTAGCAGAAAAAATAGCTTATTCCTGCGTCTGCAACATAGGCGAAGTGATGAATACAATGCTTCCTGCTGGAATCAAGCAGCATATCGTAAGGCAGATAAGAAGTCTTCCAGAAGCTTTAAAAGAAGAAAAGCCAACCGATGGGCTTAAATATCTTATTGAATTAGGCGATTGGGCGAATTATGCTACTTTCTGCAAAAATTTCAACATAAAGAACACTGTGATTAATTCCTGGTTAAACAGTGGTTATATAGAAATCGAACATTGTTTAACAGAGGCTCAGGGGCCAAGAATCATTAAAGTTTTGAAGCTTAATAACGAAAAACCTATTGAGCTTGCCAAGCTTACACCTAAAGAAAAGCTTGTAATGGAAGCCATGATGACCTGCAACACTGCCCCGACAGCTGCACTTTTAGCGAAGAAAGCCAATGTCAGCAGTGCACCTGTAAACCAGTTAAAGAAAAAGGGCTATCTAATAGAAACAGACGAAAGAGTTATTAGACAAGCTACCAATCAAGAGTATTACAAGAGTGATGCAGCACCTATTCCGGACTTAAATGACGAACAGAAAAGTGTTCTTGACGGAATCAGAAACGCATATAATACAGATAAAAAGCCCGTTTTGGTTAGAGGTGTAACCTGCTCAGGCAAAACAGAAGTCTATCTTAGATGGGTTGCAGAAATCATTTCACAAAATCGCTCTGCTATAGTTTTGGTTCCAGAAATTTCTCTGACCCCTCAAATGATGAAGAGATTCATAGACAGATTCGGTGAAAGAGTTGCAATTTTACACTCAAAACTTTCTGACGGGGAACGTTTCGACCAGTGGGAAAGCATAAGACGCGGATTATGTCCTGTAGTTGTAGGAGCACGTTCTGCGGTTTTCGCTCCCCTACCCAATCTTGGCACAATAATACTAGATGAAGAAGGCGAGCCTACTTTTAAGCAGGCTGATTCTCCAAGATATCATGCCAGAGAAGTTGCTGCGATGCGATGTAAACTTGAAAACGCTCTGCTAGTTATGGGTTCGGCAACACCAACCATTGACTCTTACCAAAACTGCCTTAATAGCAATTATCACCTTTATGAAATGAATAATAGAGTCAGCAACCGCCAGCCGCCAAAAGTCCAGATTGTTGATATGCGAAAAGAGCTTGTTACAAAGAAGCAGCGATCAATGTTTTCAGAAGCTTTAACTACTGCGATCGCAAAGACTCTTGCCGACAAGAAGCAAGCTATTCTTTATTTAAACCGCAGAGGCTACTCAACTTTTGTTCTTTGTGCGGAATGCGGCGAAGCTGTGAAATGTTCTAAATGCAATGTTTCAATGGCTTATCATACGGGAAGCAACATTCTTAGGTGCCATTACTGTGGGGAACTTCAAGAAGTGCCGAAAGTCTGCCCTAAGTGCCAAAGCAAAAAGATAAAGTTTTTTGGTGCTGGAACCCAGCTTATAGAGGCTCAAGCGAAGGCATATTTCCCTAAAGCAAGAATACAAAGACTTGATTCTGATGTTGTCACAACTAAGGGTAGCATGGAAGCTATATTAGATTCTTTTGGGAAAGGCGATATAGATATTCTTGTGGGCACTCAAATGGTCGCAAAAGGACTAGACTTTCCTAATGTAACCCTCGTTGGAATAATTGCCGCCGATAATCTGCTCAGACTGCCTGATTTCAGAGCTTCAGAAAGGAATTTTTCACTGTTGGCACAGGTTGCAGGTCGTTCTGGAAGAGGCGATATGCCAGGTAATGTGGTTTTACAAACCTACTGTCCTGAGCACCATTCGATACAGCATGCATTAACAGAGGATTTCCACGGCTTTTACGAAGAAGAAGCAAAACTACGAAAAGAGGCATTGTTCCCACCTTTTATAGAACTTGCTCACTTCATCATTTCAAGCCCAAACCGTGACAAAGCCATGAATACGGCTCAGCAGCTTTATGACTTGTTTGCCAAACACCCATCTGTTGAATCCAAATATCTATTCGGTCCTGCTCCAGCGGCTTTAGAGCAAATAAACAAAAGATTCAGATTTCAGGTAATGCTGAAGATGGCTAACTTAGAAGAATTGATAAAGACGGTTAAAGAAGTCACAGACTCGCTGAAGAAACCATCTGACACGAGACTGAATATTGATATTAACCCGTATTTTATGATGTAATGACCAAGCATAGCTTGGGGTAATTGTGGTTGATGATGAGTGTCAGAAGATTATTTGCTATTCTTTGTCATTTTTAAAGTATTTATCTTTATAAAGCAAATAGCAAGCTCCATAAAATAAGAGTAAAACAGCACCTACTATACAACACAATGTCTGATTTCCCCCAACGAGAAAAAGTATAATCTTAATAAAAGGTATAATTAAGACAGGAACTCTCATACCTTCACTAACAATACCTGATACTAGGAAACAAATCCCCAAAAAACCACATAAGTGAACTAAACAACCTTTCATTCCATCAGATTCACTACTTACTTCCTGATTAACTTTGGCTTGTTGTTTTTTTTGGGGTGCAGCCCATTTGTTTGATTGTGGAGACTGTTGATATCTATTCGAAAACTTATTATTTTGTGGATTATTAATCATAGATATATAGTATCATTAATATCAATATAAAAAAGAAAAATAAATGAACCTTCCCCTCTTCCATAATCGTTTTGCTTACTAAAATGTTGCATAGCAAAAAACTATGTGATATTATTCACAACAAATCATAGATTTATATATTCACAGCTTGGAGTTATTATGAAATACAGAATACTTCACTACGGTGAAGAACCTTTGAAAAAGGTTTCTGAGCCAGTCAAAGTAATAGATAATGATATTAAAGTATTAATCAAAGACATGTTCGAAACAATGTATGCTGCAAACGGAGTAGGATTAGCTGCACCACAGATAGGCAAAAATATCAGAGTAGTAGTCATTGATTGTGGTGATGACCCTATAGCAATGATAAATCCAAGCATAACAAAAATGAGCGGGAAAGAAACTGGCCCCGAAGGTTGTTTATCATTTCCTGGTCTAAGTGAAAACGTTCAACGTGCAACAAAGGTTATAGCAGAATATACTGACCCAGAAGATGGAGAAGTTTATGAAATAGAAGCTGAAGGTCTCTTAGCTAGAGCCATCCAGCACGAAACCGACCATCTTGACGGTGTTGTTTTTGTAGACAGAATGTCAAAAGCTCGCAGACTTCAGATTAAAAATGAATTAGAAATAATAAAACAAGGCGGAACTCTCGCTGAAGAAGAGGAAGAAGATTCACCAATCGAGGCCCAATAAAATGAGCGAAAAACCAGTAAAGCCCTATAAAGTAGTGTTCATGGGCAGTCCGGATTTTTCTGTTCCATGTTTGAAGACACTTTTTGAATCGCCCGATTTTGAAATAAAAGCAGTTTATTCTATGCCTGACAAACCTAAAGGCAGAGGAAAGGCATTAAGTCCAACTCCAGTGAAAGCTTTTGCCTTAGAACATGGCATTCCTGTCAGAACACCTGCTAGTTTCAAGAAGGAACCAGAAGAAATCGAAGTTCTTCGCTCTTTTGAACCGGATTATTTTGTGGTTGTAGCCTATGGTCTTATTCTTTCCCAAAAAGTATTAGATATTCCGACTATAGCAGCAGTAAACCTTCATGCTTCATTGCTTCCAAGCTTTAGAGGTTCATCTCCAATGCAGTATGCTATTCTTAACGGTTTAAAGGAAACCGGCAATACTGTTATGCTGATGAGCAAAGGCATGGACGAAGGTGACATGCTTGCTACAAATCACATAAAGATAGAAGAAGAAGATGATCTTGAAGCTGTTCACGACAAGCTTTCTGCAAGTGGAGCACCTTTGCTGAAACAAACTTTGATTGATTATGCAGAAGGCAAGATAAAACCTATTCCACAAGACCACAGTAAAGCAACTTATACTGCTAAAATTACAACAGATACAGCTAAAATAGACTGGAATAAACCTGCTAACGAAATCAGGAATCTGATTTATGCTATGAGTCCCTTCCCTGGAGCTTGGTTTGAATGTGATAATAACAACAGAATCAAAGTTTTCAGAGCAAGAACAGTTAATTGTGAGGAAAAGAAAAAACCCGGCGTAGTCATTTCTTGCTGTTCTCAAAAAGGTCTAATAATATCCTGCGGAAATTCTACAGCCATTGAATTGTTAGAACTTCAGCGCCCAGGTAAAAACAGAATGAACGAACAATGTTTTTTATGCGGCTGTTCTTCTTTAAAATTAAAGGAGTAATCTAGTGAATACAAAACTGATTCCACCCCAAGCTACAGTAAAAAGATTATCAATTTATTTAAGATTTTTAAATTCTTTAGGCAAAGATATAAAAATGGTTTCCTCTCAAGAGTTAGCCAAGAAACTTGCTTTAAATCCAGCTCAGGTTCGAAAAGACTTAGCATATTTTGGTGATTTTGGCAAAAGAGGAGTTGGTTACTCTGTAAAGAAGCTTAAAGAACAGATCAACAAGATTCTTGGTCTTCACAAAACACGCAATGTCGGTATAGTCGGTATTGGTCGCCTAGGTATGGCCCTTGCTTGCTATCCTGGTTTTGAAAAGAAAAACTTCAAAGTTTGTGCACTATTCGATAAAGTGCCCAAAGCTTTAAGTCCTAAAATAGGTGAAGCAACCGAAATATTAGACGTTATGCATTTGCCTAAGGTAGTTAAAGACAAAGATATCGAAATATTGATTTTAACAGTTCCTGTTGAAGCTATAAAAGAAATAAGCGATATGGTAATGACTTCTGGAGTAAAAGCAGTATTGAATTTTGCTCCATTCAAGCTTTTGTCAACAGAAGACGTTCATGTTCACAATGTTGATTTATCTACGGAACTTGAATTTTTGAGTTATAGTCTTAATTTAAAAGATAGTCCCAAAGAAGACCCAGCAGAAGAATTATACGGAATACCTACACAACTGCTGTGAGATCAAAGAAAAGCTTTGCTGAAAAAAGGCTTGGATATCCAAGCCTTTTTTCATTTTCAATTCCCAATTTTCATCTAACCACTCACAACAAATCACCAATTATATCCAAGCTTTGCTTGTGGCAAAAAACTTCTCAAAAATCCCCCAGTCACCGATTGCTACGCAATCAGCCCCTTCAGTCTCGCTTACGCTCGCCAGCTTCCCCGCTTAGCGGGGAAGCATCAGATTGACTTTGGGGTAGCATCTTCAAAAACGAATCTCAAGTAGAGGCTTTAAGAGAATATCCCGCTCTAAGCTCTGTGCTCTTCTTCTTCTCTATAAACTGTCGTATTTGGCTTTGAGAGCTCGAATATCTTGCCACATCTGCCAGTTAGGACTGCCTTTCTCACGACTTTCACTGCGTATTAAATATGATGGGTGATACATAGCAAAAGTTGGTATTCCAAAAATTGAATCAAACCATTGTCCGCGTATTCTGGTAATTCCTGGAATAGATGGGCTAATAACATAATGAGCAGAAATATTTCCTAAGCACCCAATGAGTTTAGGTTTAATCAAAGCCAGTTGTCTCTGCAAAAAAGGAGTGCAGACTTTCATTTCAGCCAAATTCGGGTCACGATTATTAGGTGGTCTACATTTCAAAATATTGCAGATATAAAGCTCTTCCTTCTTAAAGCCTGCAGCAGCTAAAATCTTATCTAAGTGCTTTCCTGCTTTTCCAACAAAAGGAATACCCTGAATATCTTCATCTGCTCCAGGAGCTTCGCCAATTAACACAAGCTTTGCATGTTCATTTCCAACACCAGGAACAACATTTTTACGAGTTTTGCATAGTCCGCACTGCTGACAAACACTAATATCCTTTCGAATCTGATCAAAACTGTCGTTTTCGAAGCCCTGTATAGGAGTCAGAACGTTAACAGTTTTGGTCTGTGTTTGTTGGGGCTTTGCAACTGTTTTTGTTTGAGTTGTTAGAGTAGTTGGAATTGTCTTAGAAACAGAAGCAGAAATAGGAACAGGGGGTTTTGCCAAAGCTAATTCTTCTTTTCCTAAGGCAATTAAATCTATGTCTTGTTCAGGAACAGAGAGTTCTATTTCGTAGCTATCGGCATTTTCCGGCATAGATAGCAAGCTAATTAAGTCTACAGCATCGATTTCATTTGATTCTGTGGAACTGCTCTTTCTAGCCATTATTTTTTCTTAGCTTTCTTGTCGTCTTTAGCTTTTTGCTTTTTGGCTTTATTGTCTGGTAAAGTTTTCTGAACCCTATAAGCATTGGTTACGCCTACAAGTTTAGAAATTGAGTATAAAAGCTCTCTAAGCATTACAGAGTCTTTTACTTCTATGATAAAATCAAGAATACCCACTCTCTGTTTTGTGGTTTTACAAGAAGCAGAAATGATATTTATTCCGAAATTAGCGATAACACTGGTTACAGAATTAATCATACCTCTTTGAGCAAAGGTTTCAACCCTGATTTTAACCTTGTAATCATCAGAAGTTCCAAGTATTTCGTCTTCTATGCCTAAATCCCAGCGAACATCTATAAGACGATCTGTTTCGTTTTCTAGATTTTTGGCATTGGGGCAGTCTCTTCGATGAATTGTAACTCCACGCCCTCTAGTAATATAACCGATTATATCGTCACCAGGAATGGGGCTGCAGCATCTTGATATTTTAATCAAAGCTCCATCTAAGCCACCACAAATAATACGAGGCCCTTTAGCAGCTTTTGCTTTTTCCTTAATCTTCTTGGCATTCTTGGCTGCAATCTGTTTTTCCTGTTGCTGTTTGGCAAGGTCAGGGAAAAGTTTTCCTACAATCTGTTGAGATTTAAGCTCATCAGCTCCGATAGCAGCATAGAAATCATCTAAAGAAGAAAAGCCTATTTCGTCTTTTACTTTATTGGCAAAAGCAGGAGTATGGAAAGTTTTTTCAGTTTCTCTGTCTCCGCCTAGTCTTTGGAATGCTTCCAAAAACTCTCTTTCGCCTTGAAGAATATATTCGTCTTTATTGTCTTTCTTCAGCCAAGCTCTGATTTTTCTTTTTGTGCTGGTGCTACCTACAATCTTTAACCAGTCTTTTTTGGGACCTCTCTGTTTTTTGTTTGTAGTAATAGAAACACAGTCGCCATTTTCTAGCTTATAGCTAAGAGGAACTATCTTACCGTTAACTATTGCTCCAGAACATTTTTCACCAATATTTGTATGTATTGAATAAGCAAAATCTATAGGTGTGCTTCCTTTTGGAAGTTCGTTAACATCGCCTCTTGGTGTAAATACATAGACAAGAGATTCAAACAGATCTACTTTTACGTTTTCCATAAATTC
>JAEEGF010160251.1_pt1 | contig 10301 bp, 7 predicted proteins | sample 9134171 | NCBI WGS metagenome assembly JAEEGF01 (sample SAMN16246542, study PRJNA631951) | gut metagenome | biome: gut microbiome; feature: rumen; material: AP-attached | host: Bos | place: Iran: Karaj | collected 2018-10 | reverse complement strand
GGCTGCTCTCAGGGCATAAGGGCGCTCTGCAATTAGGGCTCTGACGCTCTTTCCCGCATCTCCCAGTTTCTCCTGTTTTCTCTGGATCAGGGAAACGATCCAGACGATGAGAAGGGCAACGCCGGCGATGACATAATCCTTGGCGGACAAACCGATCCGGAAAATAAGACCGTCCGCAAAGAGACTTTCTTCCTGTCTCACAAAGATGGAACCAAAGGCCTTAAAGGTCTGTCCCAAGGTCGCATAGCAGTCAAAGAGGTTCATGACGCACACGATGAGGAAGGTACGAAGGATCATGAAAGCACGGTATACGCCGCTTTCCGCAAAGCCAAACTTCTCATGGAATTTGTCATAGGCTCCTTCGAATTCTTCCGAGATCATCAGGACCGCCCAGTTGCAAAGTCCCCACACAACAAAATTCCAGTTTGCTCCATGCCAGATACCGGTAGCAAACCAGACGATAAAGGACGAAACATATACGGGAAGCCGCTTTCCGACTTTGGCTCCCAAATGGGCCTTTGCGAATTTCGAAAAGGCCTTCATAAAGAAACTGGTGGATACGGGATAAAACAGATAATCCCTGAACCAGCCGCACATGGTGATGTGCCATCTGCGCCAATATTCCTTGATGGAAGTGGAATAATAAGGCAGTTTGAAGTTTTCTTCCAGCTCGATGCCCAGTGCCTGTGCGGTACCGATGGTCACATCAATGCCTCCCGTAAAGTCGGCATAGAGTTCCAGGGTGTAGGCGATCATGCAAAGGAACATGGCGCCACCGCCATAGGAAGCCTTGGGATCCGTCACGGTGCCAACAAGGCCAAAGAGTCTGTCTGCGATCACAAGCTTTTTGAAAAAGCCCCAGAGGATCCGCTGCAGGCCCTGTGCAAACTGCTCGCCGTTAAAGGCATGGGGTGCATACAGGGTCTTTCCCAGACGGTCAAAGCGGGCAATAGGTCCCTGGACCAGCTGAGGGAAAAAGGTGATGAACAGGGCAAACTTCAAACAGTTCTTCTCGGGAGCATAGGCATCCCGGTAAACATCGATAAGATAACCGATGGCCTGAAGGGTAAAAAAGGAAATACCCATAGGCAACAAAATACCCAGCAGCGACAATTTCCCGTCACTGCCGGTAGCCTGAATGATCTGATTGATATTCGTAATGGCAAAGTCCGCGTATTTCACAACCGCCAGGATCCCCAGATCGAGGATGATCACAAGGGCGGCGATGCGCTTGCGGAGCTTTGTTTTTTCTTCCCGGTATTTCTTCTTGGCGTCCTTATCCAACATTTCTTTGTTGGCTTTCAGATACGCCTTCTGGGTTTCATGCACTTTTCCGATCTGCAACGCCCCAAAGTAAGTGATGAGCGTTACCGTCAGGATATAGGCCAGATTGGTAATGCCGGAAAAGGCATAAAAGATCAGACTTGCAAGCAGCAGGAACATGCCCTGCCACTTTTTCGGTATCACATAATATCCTAAGAAGACCAGAGCCAGAAAGCCCAGGAATGCATAGGAGGTAAAGACCATTTCCTTACTCTTCCTCCAAACGGCTGATCAGCGCATACATCGCTTTTGCGGAGTTGAAGTTCTCCGGCAGGATGTCCTTTGCGGTGATGGTCACGCCAAAGGTGTCTCCGATCTGAGTGATCAGATCCACGATATCCAGGGAATCCAGGATCGCTTCGTCGATCAGGTGTTCCTCGGTCTCATAATCCACGTCATCGTGAATGCCTTTTAAGATTTCCAGTAATTCGTCCATTTTAAATCTCCTTTATTTGCCCGCTTCGTAATTTGCCTTCAGAGTCTTTCTGTCGATCTTGCCGTTGGCCGTAAAGGGCATGGCGTCGATCTTGAAGATCCTGCCGGGGATCATGTAGCGGGGGAACATGGTTTTCAGTTCCTTTGAAACTTCTTCTTTTTCCAAATCGCCAATATAATATAGCACAATTTTCTTCTTTTCGGAATCATAGATGCAGGCGGACATGCGAACTCCCGAAATACGGTCTGCGCCGACTTCGATCTCGCCCAGTTCCACTCTGTGGCCCATGTGCTTGATCTGATAATCCTTACGGGACACAAAAACAAGCTGTCCCTCCGCATTGTACTTTCCGATGTCGCCGGTCTTGTAGATCAGTTCGGGATATGCGGTATTTAAGGGGTTCTGGACAAAGGCCTGAGCAGTACGCTCGGGATCGTTGTAATACCCCAGGGTCAGGTTGGTTCCGCGGATGCAGATCTCGCCCTCTTCGCCTTCTCCTGCCAGGGTCTTGCCGTCTTCCTTGAACAGCAGGATCTCACGGTTGGGGAAGGGTCTGCCGATGGGGATGGGCTCTCCTTCCTTGGGATCCTTTTCCATACGGAAGAAACAGCACATGCCGGTGCCTTCCGTAGGTCCGTAAAGATTGGTAAAGCTTGCGTTAGGCAGTGCCTCTCTCCAGCGCAGGAACTGGGTCACGGGGAATACCTCGGATCCAAAGGCCACGGTATGGAGATACTCGGGTTTTACGGTGCTGAAGGTATCGAAAGCGCTGACCATGGTCAGTGCGGAAACCACCCAGCAAATGGTGTTGATCTTGTGCTCGTTCAGATACTCTACCAAAGTAGTGGGCATGGAGAACTTGCTCTTGGGGATCAGATAGGTGGTGGCACCGAACTTCAGTGTGGGATACAGTTCCTTCAGGCAGGCATCGAAATACAGGGGAGACTGGTTTCCGAATACGGTATCTTCACCCAGGTTCAGGATCTCGGAAAGCTGCTCGATGTAATCGATGACGGATCTGTGGCAGGCACAGACGCCCTTGGGGATTCCGGTGGAGCCGGAAGTAAATACGATATAAATGGGATCGGTATCGATGGCTTTTTCGTAGATGGCGGTGACTGCCGCATCATCAGCCTCCACCTTCTGAAGATCCGAATATAAAACGGTCTTACCGCCCTTTAAGTCAAAACGGGAAGTCAGCTCTAAAGTATCCTCATCGCAGATCACCAGAGGAGAGCACACATTATCCAGGATCAGCTGCACCCTCGTTATGGGCATTTCCTCATCGATGGGCACATAAAAACATCCGCCGGTGACAACCCCAAAGAAGGCTGCCACTTCTTCCGGAGATTTTTTCATAAAGACCACGACGGGCTTTTTGTAAATCTTCTGCTGATCCAGATAGGTACCGATCTTTCGGCTGCTGTCGTAGATCTGGCGGAAGGTCAGACTCGTTTCTCCATCGGAAAATGCCACCTTATCCGGCTTCTTTGTTACGATGTTATTCAGATACTTTAATACGTTGTTATACATCTTTTTCCCTTCTGACTTTCTACTAACTTAAATGTTTTTCCGGCAAAGAATGCCGTCTTGTCTTTTTCTTCTGACTTCCGTATGGCCCTGTTCTTCCAGGATTTTGATCCGATCCGCAAATCCGGCAGGGATCACTTCTCCCGGGACAAGTAACGGGATCCCCGGGGGATAACAGAACAGATACTCCGCTATGGTCCTGCCTTCCAGCGTGGGATCGTTTAAGAGGATTTCCTCTTTCGGGCCGCGCATGGCTTCCGCGATGGTGATGGCGGTGTCGGCGGTATCGGCTGCCGTGCTTACGTCACCGGTTGCCGGAAAACTTCTCGTGGCTTGGTTCGTCTCGCTGCCGCTCTCCGCTTTTGTTTCCAATTCGGAATCGATGATATGCAGGGCAATGGAAAGCCGGTCATAGGCCTCCTTCGGATCCGCGGGAGAAGTCATGGCAAGCACTGCATCTGCATTGGCCATTTCCGTTTCCAGATGAAAACGCTCCCGAAGGCATCTTCCTAACTCTACTCCGTTTACGGAACTTTTTCCACAGGTAATATACATTTTTCCGGGATCATATGCAAACACGCCCTGTTCATGGGCATTCCCGGAAAAAACCGATAGTTTTTCCAGATCTTTTGCGGATTCCCGGAAGGCAGAGATATTTTCCGCCCAGAGTTCAAAGGCCTTTTTCCCTTCTCTTGCGAGCCAGTCCACGCAGCCGTCAATGGATTCCATCAACGGATAAGAGGGGGAACTGGTTTCAAATACGGAAAGCTTTTCTTCCACCGCATCCGCTTCCACTATATTTCCCTGCAAATGCAGGATGGCGGTCTGGGTTAAGGACGGCAGGGTTTTATGAAGACTCTGAACGATAAGATCAGCCCCTGCTGCCACCGCGCCTTCCGGGAATGCGGAGGCCCCGGCGTTTTTTGTTTTATCTCCAAACAGTCCCAGATGAGCGCCGTGGGCTTCATCCACAAGAACGGGAATGGGGTTTTCTCTTTCATGACAGATCTGCGCGATGGTCTTTACATCGGAGATCACGCCCTCATAGGTGGGGCTTGTCAGGATCACGCCCTTTACTTCCGGGTGCTTTTCAAGGAGATCTTTGACCTTCTCCGGATCCACGCTCCCGCAAAGAAGGGTCCCATCCGGCAGCGTGACTTCTTCCGGCTGCAGCCAGTGGACTTTCAGCCCCCAGAGTTCGATGGCGTGAAAGACAGACAGATGGGAATTTCTCTGACAGATCACTTCACTGCCGTAGGGCACCATAGCGGTGATCCCCGCAAGATTTCCGCAGGTGGAGCCTCCCACCAGGAAAAAGCTGCGATCCGCACCCCAAAGGGCTGCTGCCCTGTCCATTGCATCTTTCAGGATTCCGCCAGCATGGTGAAGATCGTCCGTTCCCTCCACTTCCGTCACGTCCGTTTCATAAGGAAGTTCGGGAACGGGTTTGCAGATCCGTTTGTGCCCCGGCATGTGAAAGGGGTAGATGCCGCTGTCGCTATAGGATTGTAAATCGTCTCGTAATGTACTCATGTAAATATCTGATCTGTTTAATAACCAAAATAGGCGTCGATGCCGTTGGCAATGCCCTGCACCATGGCTGCCTGATAGGCGGGGTCCTGCATGTTACGGTCATCGGTGGGATTGGTCATAAAGCCCATTTCCAAAATGGTCACAGGCATCAGGCACCAGTTGATCCCCGTCATGGTGTCATTTAAGCTGACGCCCCGGTTCTTCATCCCCGTTGCATTGCAGTAAGCGCTGAGGACCTGGCTGCTCAGGGTATAACTCTGGGCGGCAAGAGCACTGACATAGGGGTTATTGGAACTGGGAGAAAGGGTGGATGCACCGTTTGCACTGCTGCTGTTTGCACCGTCGGCATGAAGCCGGATGCAGATCTCCGCTCCCACGTTGTTGGCAAATTGTGCCCGCTCAACGTTGCTGATGTTCACATCATGGGTGGTACGTGTCATATAAACGGTATATCCCCGGTTTTGCAGCTCCGTCTGAAGGGCCAGGCCGATCTGCAGAGTCAGCATGTACTCCGGAACTCCCGTTGTTGTTCCTGTTGTTCCTCCCGTTACCCGGGCTTTCATCACCGTGGATCCGGGTCCGTTGGGTTCTTTGGTGTTATCTCCCCGAAGCTGATGGCCGGGATCAATGCAGACAATGTGCCCACCGGTGACTACGCCGGAGGAGGTTACGATCTGGACTGCATCGGTGGTTGCAGATGTGTCGTCGGATACCTGGGTTTGATCCGAGGCGGTATTTTCGTTATTTTGTGCAGTATCGTTATTCTGAACGCTCTCGTTATTTTGAGCAGTATCGGTGTTGCTTGCGGTTTGATCTGCCGCGGAAGTGTTGTCGGCTGCATTTTGATCATCTGCCGTTTGCGTTGCCGTCGCCTGATCTTCGGCTGCTTTCTGATCCGCCGCATGTTCGGACGCCTTCTCATTGTTCTCTTCTTCGGAAATGCTCTCTGCCGTTTCTGTCTCTACGGTTTCCGTCTCAGAAATACTCTCAGAGTTTTCCGTTGCAGTTTCGGGTTCCGTAACCGTTGCTGCGGTTTCTGTCTCTGCTGTCTCTGTTGAAACTTCCGTACTCTCTGTCACAGAAACTTCCGCAACAACCGCTTCGCTTTCCGCCTGCTCCGCGGTCTTACCTGCACCGCAGCCACAGCCGCTTGCAAACATCTGGGCGCCGAGCAAAACGGCAATGAGACAAAGTCCCAGACGTTCTTTCCAAATTCCGATCTTCAATAATTTCTTCAAAACAAAAAACCTTTCCCTTTTACATCTCTTAAAACGTTCTTACAGCAGGCCGGCCACCAGGCGCATTACCGCCTGTTCGATCCTCACGACAACAGGTGCCATGCTGACATACTGATCCGAGATCTCCCGGCTGTCCATAAAGAGCTTTTCAAAATCCGCTCTCATATCCTTGATGGCATCGCAGCCATAGAGAAGGCAACCGTTCTCGAAGTGATGATAAAAGCTGCGAAAATCCAGATTGACGGTTCCGCAGGACGCAAGCTTACCATCGCAGATACACTGCTTGCTATGCAAAAATCCGGGGGTGTACTCGTAAATGCGGACACCGCACCGAAGGAGATTTCTGTAGTAGGATCTGGTCACGTTGTAGACCAGTTTTTTGTCGGGAATGCCGGGAGTGATGATACGGACATCCACACCGCGTTTGGCCGCAAGGCCAAGCACTCTTATCATCTCATCCGTGAGGATCAGATAGGGGGATGTAAAGTAGCAATACTCCTTGGCGTTTTCGATCATGCTGAGATATACGTTTTCGCCCACGGGTTCTTTGTCCATGGGATTATCCGCATAGGGCTGCACGAAACCGGTACTGTTCTCCATTTGGACTCTTTCCGCAATATAGTTTGCAGCGTCGATCTGGTCCGTTTCGTCCCGGTCCTTTCTTCTTGCGGCATTCCACTGCTCCAGGAAGGTAATGGTCATGGAGTTTACCGCATCTCCCACCAGACGAATACCGGTGTCTTTCCAGTATCCGTAGGGGCTTGTGTAATTAAAGTACTCATCCGCCATGTTGTAACCACCGGTATGACCGATGATGCCGTCGATGATGATGAGTTTTCTGTGATCCCTGTTGTTCAAAAAGAAGTTGATCAGAGGGGATACGGGGTTAAAGGCTCTGCAGTGGATGCCGTATTTGGCCATACGGGTGATGAAATCGGAATTGATAAAACTGATGCTCCCGAAATCATCGTAGAAGATACGGACTTCCACTCCTGCCGCCGCCCGTTCGATGAGGATGTCCTTCAATTCCCCGAAGGCTTCCCTCTCTTCCACGGCGTGATATTCCATGAAGATGAACTTCTGGGCCTTTTGCAGATCTTCTTTCAGACTCTCCATCACGTAAGACGTGTCGGAGAAAAACTTCACTTCCGTGTTTTCATAGGGCGGATACTTTGCAAATCTGGACAGATAAGCGGAGATATTGCCTTCGCCAAGATCCTTTTCCCTGATCTTTTCCCGGATGTCCAGATTCTCGGGAAGAAGAGGCAGGATTTCATCATCCACCTGGCTGTACCGCTTTTTCATGTTCCGGGTGGAACCGGAAAGACCGATCATCAGATACAGAAGGATACCGAATACCGGCACCGCCAGGATCAGTACGATCCAGGGCATCTTCATGGCCGAGGTTTTCTGCTGGGAATAGATGGCCACCACCAAAATGGCTGAAACGATGCCGATGCCGACAGTGATCCATGTACCCCGATCCTGCAGAGTGTGGGTGATCCACACCAGCAGGAAAAAGTCCAGGAGCAGCGACAGCATCGCTACCCCCAGACGGTGAAACCCGTTTTTGATGGATGATCTTCTTTCCACTGTGGACTTTTTCATGTAACAAATTCCTTAATTCATTTTGATTATTTTACAAGGCCCTTGTCGGTCTTTTTCACATGCTTGAAGACCTCTTCAAAGCGGTTCAATGCTTCGTCGATGATCTCGGGCGTATCCGCAAGGGAGGTGTAGAGGCGGCTGCCTGCCAGGGTAACGATACCGTTTGCCATGTAGGCCGCGCCCATTCTTTCCATGGAATCCTTACGGACATACATCATGTCCTTATGCTTTAAGAGTCCTGCTGCGGACTTGATAAAGGACATGGAGGAGAAGTCAAAGCTCATGGCGCCGGTGCACTCAAGGTGTACGATGGAGCCCTGGTTATACGCAACGAAGGGCAGACCGTAGCGGTCGATGAGTTCCTTCAAGCCGTCGCAGAGTCTGTCGCCCATGCGCCCCGCAACTTCGCAGGCGTTGGTGCGCTCGATCTCCCTGATGGCGGTGTAACCTGCCACGCAGGAAAGCGGGTTTGCGGATAAGGTACCGCCAACGTAGGCTCTGTGTTTTCCGGTGGCAAGACCTGCTGCCATAAGGCCCGCATACTCTCTCTTACCGCCGACACCGCCTGCTGCGGGATAACCGCCGGCAACGATCTTACCGAAGATGGTCAGATCGGGCACCACATCAAAATACCCCTGTGCTCCGGAAAGTGCAACTCTGAAGCCCGTTACCACCTCATCAAAGATCAACAGAGCGCCGTATTTGTCGCAGAGTTCCCGAACGCCCTTATTGTAATCATGGGCCACGGGTCTTGTTCCGCTCTCGGGACCGACGGGTTCTACGAGAACTGCTGCGGTGCCGCCGGAAAGTTTGTTTCTCTTCAGCATCTTTTCCAGCATGTTTAAGTCGTTTGGACGAACCTCATCGGTCTTTCCGAAGCTGCTGCCGGGGATACCGTGGGATTCAAGAAGGTTACGGCTTCCGGGAATCTTCAGACCGTAGACCATCTGATCGGACCAGCCGTGGTAAGCGCCGCCCACTTTGATCACGTGCTTTTTGCCGGTGGCAATACGGGCAATTCTCAGGGATGCCATAACGGACTCCGTACCGGAACCCAGCATACGGAACATCTCAACATTGGGCATGTGCTTGTTGATCTCTCTTGCGATGAGCATCTCGGACTCATGCAGCAGACCGGTGACGGGGCCGCAGTCATTTAAGAGTTCGATGACCTTCTGTCTGATGACATCGTAGTTGCTGCCAAGGATGGTGGGACCGCCGGCCTGAAGGAAATCGATATATTTGTTTCCGTCTTTGTCGTACAGATAAGCGCCGTTTGCCTTTGCCATACACATGGGGAAAGGCTTGTTAAATGCCAGGTTGTGCTGTACGCCGCCGGGGATATACTTCTGGGACTCCTGGAAGACCGCGTAACTTTCCTTGCACTTATCATCGTAATACTTCAGGACCGTATTCTGATAATAGTCATCGTCCACTTCCCAGATTGGCTGAGAAGTCAGATTTTTCAGTCTTTCGTTGATCTCCTTGGGATCATCCCATCTGCTGATACCACAGTTTTCCATTGTACGCCTCCATATACATTTATTTTTTTTGCAGTTCTTACTGCATTTCTTTTTGTTTTTTCGCCCGTTCGTTGGTGTCGATGCTGTTCCGAAATACCACGAAACGGTCATACAGATACTCCGTTGAAAGGTTCAGAGCCATGTTGATGCCCGTCACCAGATACTCATTCCAGTGCAGATCCTCTGCCAGGTAATTCCCGAGGATCGTTGTGGTGGGCGTAAACACAAGATAGAACAGAGCCACCAGCATCATGGCCTTGGGCACGTTGTTTGCACTCTGGAAGGTAAACTTCCGGTTGAGGGTAAAATTCCAAAGCACCGAAAGCACCAGTGCGATCAGGTACTTTGGCCAGTAATGCCAGGCGGTGAAGGTGTCGAGCAGCGTAAAGGACGCGATCTCGATCACCCCTGCGGAAATGGAAAAACCGATGAATTTCAGGGCCCGGAAGGTTTCTTTTAAATTGCCGTCCTGCTTATTTTCTTTCTCCATGGCTGCCCCCTATCCGTTCTTTTTTGCGGAATACTTTTTCTGATAGACCAGGTGCATCAGGAAACAGTCAAAGCCGCCCAGTTTTCCGGAAACTCCGCTGTTCTCGGTGTGCAGTGCACAGGTGGCGGCTTTATCCACCAGGATCTTTAAGGCCTCCGTATCTTCTTCGTCCGATCCGCAGACCAGGGCGCCCAGTCCGTAAACAAAGACACTGTTATGTTCCGAAAGTACCTTCCGCACCTCCCCGGGATCACTTCCCACCGAGGGAATACTCTTGCCGATCATCTGTGCCATATCATCCAGCTGGGCTCCCAGTGCATGCTGCTTTACGGACCAGAGAAGCGCCGCCTCCGTATCCACCCAGGCCGCAAGGGGATATGCGGATTTTACCGCATCCATGATCTCAACCTGCTGTCTTGTTCTGTCTTCTTCCGAAATCTCGGGTTTCTCTTCGAAGCCGCTGATGTTCCGCCTGCAGATCTCCTCTAAAAGAACCGCTCTCTCATAGGCTTCCTCTTTGGATCTTGCTGCGATCACAACGCCGTGGTGCTTCATCAGCACCGTATGAGCGGGCGAAACAAAGGCGGCAGCTACCGCTTTTTTTAACGTACCGGTTCCGG
>JAEEGF010811994.1_pt1 | contig 10302 bp, 5 predicted proteins | sample 9134171 | NCBI WGS metagenome assembly JAEEGF01 (sample SAMN16246542, study PRJNA631951) | gut metagenome | biome: gut microbiome; feature: rumen; material: AP-attached | host: Bos | place: Iran: Karaj | collected 2018-10 | reverse complement strand
CCACGCCGTGCGTCGGGAACACGTCGAGAGCGTCGTCCACGCGCGAGTGCGCCTTCCAGTAGACCGCCACGTTGCAGATGAGCGTGGTGAGGAAGGAGATGGTGAACGCCTGCCCCACCGTCACGACGTCGGCGCACGGCGTGATCGCCACGAGGCCGACCACCGCGCCCACGGCGGCGCCCATGCCGGACGGCTTGCGTCCGCGCAGGCAGTCGAAGAGGACCCACGCCATCATGGCCGTCGCGCCGGAGGTGTTCGTGTTGAGGAACGCCTTCACCGCGATGCCGTCCGCCGCCAGCGACGATCCGCCGTTGAAGCCGAACCAGCCGAGCCACAGCATCGCCGCGCCGAGGATGACGAAGGGGATGTTGGCCGGCAGATTCGGCGCGCCGGGAGTCTTGGTGCGCCGGCCGAGGAAGAGTGCGCCCGCGAGCGCCGCCACGCCGGAGGAGGCGTGCACGACGATGCCGCCCGCGAAGTCGTGGATGCCGATGCCCATCAGGTTGTGCAGGAAGCCGTCTGGATGCCACGTCCAGTGCGCGAGCGGACAGTATATGAACACGCAGAAAAGGATCATGAACACGAGGTAGGCCGAGAAGCGCACGCGTTCGGCGAATGCGCCCGTGATCAGCGACGGCGTGATGATGGCAAACTTCATCTGGAATAGCGCGAAGAGCGCAAGCGGGATGGTCGGCGCGAGGGTAGTGTTCACCTTCGCTCCCACATCGCGGAACATGAAGAACTGCGAAGGGCTGCCGATGAGGCCGAGGCCGCCCACGTCCGCTCCGAAGCTGAGGGAGAAGCCGAAGACCACCCACACGATGGAGATGATGCCCATCGCGATGAAGCTCTGGAGGATCGTGGAGATGACGTTCTTTCGCCCGACCATGCCGCCGTAGAAGAAGGAGAGCCCGGGCGTCATCATCAGCACGAAGATCGTCGCCGTGATCATCCACGCCACGTTCGCCGCGTTGAACTTCTCGTCGGGCTCCCATATGCCGGGCGTCTCGGGGAAGAAAGCCCCGATTGCCGCCACCATCGCCACCAGGCCCATCAGAATCACGTACCGCTTCTTGATCTTCATGTCTGTCCTTTCGGTTTGCGAAAGGTATAGCAAAGCCCGTGCCAACGCGGGAAGCGTCGCGCACGGGCGCATTTTGGGGCATGGCCTTTACACGATCCGTCCAGCGGCGGCGGAACGCTTTACAAGCCTTGTAGACGACGATCAGAAGCGGTAGCTGAGCGTCACCGCGACCGCGTGGGAGATGCCGTTCGACGTCTCAAGTTTGTGGCGAGTCCCGGTGGCGTCTTTGACGTAGAGTGGGTCGCCGTTCATGAAAACCAGGCCGTAGCTGGTGGAGATGTCGAGATTGCCCCATTTGTACCCAAGGCCGAAGGTGGCGATATGCCTGTCGCCTGGCGGTAGCATGGACGAGCCTTGATACTTGCGGCACGGATCCTGGTCGAATACGTACGAACCCATGAGAGTAAATTCCTTCGTGAGGTCATACGCGGCTCCGAAGCCAAAGCGCCAGACGTCGTTCCACTTGAGCGCCACGGTCTTGTCGTTGTTGCCAGGAAGGTCGAAGTTGATCGCACGCATGCTCGACCATTGCGTCCAAGTGACGGTCGTGCCGAGATGGAGGTCGTCAAGAACGTCGTAGTTGAGGCCCATCGTCAGCGACTGTGGCAGGCGGACCTTCGCCGCAGCCGTGCCATCGGCGGAGGCGGCAGCGTAATTGACTAGGCTGTGGGCCTTCTGGACTGCTTCGCTGTATGCTTGCGAATAGTACTTCTGGTAAAGAGAGTTGTATATGGGCGCACTGACGGGAACACCTGCGGAGGCCAATGCCGCCTCCACGCCTTTCTGCACCTGCGGCCCGATGGCGGAGTCGTCATATCCTTCTACGCTCGTCCTGTTGTGCCCTTTGATCTTGCAGTCGATGAACGACTTGTACATGACGCCAGCCGAGAGCTTTTCGGTGATCTTGTAGCGGGATGAAATCTGCCATCCCCAGTCGATCATTCCGTTGTCGCCCTTGAGATGGTCGCGCACGATGCCGTAGTTCTGCCCGTCGCTCACCGCCATCTGGTCGGAATGCTGGTCGAACGAAAAGTACATTAGACGGATACCGGCGGATATCGACCAGTCTTTCGTCACTCCGTACGAGAGGTTCGGATTGAAGGCGATGCCCTTGATCGTGGTGTCGCACGTGTCCCATGCCATGGACCAGTTCCGGTGGTAACGAGTGCCGAGTCCGTATTCCGGCGCGACGCCAACCCCGAACGTGAAATCGTATGGAAGCGGTTGCGCGAGATAGGCGTGCGGCAATATGAAGCAGCCAGGGTCCATCTTGCGGCTGGGATGTCCATCGTAGTGAACGTCCGCCGTCGGGTGCTCCGTCGTCATACCGATCGTTATCACCGTGTTGGTGAGGTCGCTCAACGTGGCCGGATTGTAGAAATTGGCCGAGGCATCGACAGCCTTGCCCACCACTGTGCCGCCCAAGGCGTTTCCGCGCGCTGAACCCTCATAAAGAGCAAAGCCGGCCGAAAACGCCACGGATGACACGCCAGATGCTAAAACCAGCAGATAAACCTTCTTCATGAATCATCATTCCTAATTAGGGGTAACGACGTGTGACATTCTACATGATTTTGTCGCAGAAGGCAAGTAGGAATGTGTCAGATTTTACGATTTTGTCCTAAATGACAAGAATATGCGGTAAAACCGATAGTAAATGAATATAAGAAATGTGGTTTGTAGCTTGGATCAACGTCCGTTCTGCCGCGCTTGAGAGCATGAAGACCCAGTGGAACCTCTTTACCTAGGTATTGCGGATGTCTGGGTGGAGAGAGATGATGCCCACAGCCACATTTCAAGTGCCTGTAGGAACCGGAAAATTGTGGCGCCATGTGGCGCATAGGCGGATTTTGTGATTTTGGGCTTGCTACTGGCGAGGCGATTCGGTAAAATATGCGCAAAATCTTTCGTGGAAACAGCAAACTAAGGAGAGCCTCTTGGCTAAGGAAGACGATAGTTCGATAGAAGTTACAGGAACCGTCATCAAGGTTCTGCCGGCGACCATGTACAGGGTTCAGCTGGACAACGGGCACGAGGTGCTTGCGCACATCTCGGGCAAGATGCGTAAGTTTTTCATCAAGATCGCCATCGGCGACAAGGTCACGGTGGAGATTTCCCCGTACGACCTCACCAAGGGGCGCATCACCTATCGGCACAAGGTGTAAAGGTTGAAAGGTGGGGCGTCACCTTTTGACAGTTCAGGATGTCACCCTCGCTTTCGGGGGTGACGCTGTTTTGGAGGGGGTGTCCCTCAACATCGAGGCAGGCATGCGCGCCTGCGTGACTGGGCGCAACGGGGAGGGGAAGTCCACGCTGCTCAAGGTCATCGCCGGGCGGCTGGAGCCGGACACGGGCGAGATCATCCGCGCGCCTGGCCTGAAGACCGCCTTCCTGGAGCAGGAGGTGCCGTCGGATCGGCCCGGCACGGTCGCGGAGATCGCCGGGTCTGGCAAGTACATCTCGCAGCTTGAGCTGAACCCCGCCGCCGAATTCAACTCCCTCTCGGGCGGCATGCGCCGCCGCGTGCTTCTCGCGCGCGTGCTGGCGGACGAGCCCGACCTCGTTCTCCTCGACGAACCGACGAACCACCTTGACGTGGCGTCGATCGAATGGCTAGAGGCGTTCATCCGCCGCCAGACCGAGACCGCGTTCCTCTTCGTCACGCACGACCGCGCGTTCCTGAAGTCCGTCTCCACCTACGTCTACGACCTCGACCGCGGCATCCTATCCGGCTGGAACTGCGACTACCGCACCTTCCTTCAGCGCAAGGCCGACCTGCAGGCCGACGAGGCCGCGCTCTGGGCGCGCAAGGCCAAGAAGCTCGCGCAGGAGGAGGCGTGGATCCGCCAGGGCGTGAAGGCCCGCCGCACCCGCAACCAGGGCCGTGTGGAGGCGCTGCGCAAGCTGCGGCTGGAGTTCGCCAACCGCCGCGCAGCCATCGGCACCAGCACGCTCAGGCTCGACACCGCGTCCGCGTCAGGCGACCGCGTGATCAAGATCGAGGACGTGTCGTTTGCGTATGCCGGCGGCGAGCCGGTGGTGCGCGGCTTCACCGCGGACGTGCTTCGCGGCGAGCGCATAGGCGTGATCGGCGACAACGGTACTGGCAAGACGACGCTCCTCAAGCTGCTCACCGGCCAGCTCGCGCCAACCGCCGGATCTGTAACGCTCGGCACGCGCGTCGAGATGGCGTTCTTCGACCAGCTTCACGCGCAGCTCGATCCGGAATCGACCGTGAAGGAGGTCGTGGCGAAGGACCGCGACGCGGTGACGGTGGGCGGCGTGACGAAGCACGTGTTCGCGTACCTCTCCGACTTCCTATTCACTCCCGAGCGCGCCCGCACGCCCGTGAAGGCGCTCTCCGGCGGCGAGAAGGCCCGCCTGCTGCTCGCGCGCCTGTTCCTGAAGCCTTCCAACCTGCTCGTGATGGACGAGCCGACGAACGACCTGGACGTCGAGACTCTGGAACTTCTCGAGGAGCAGCTGATGAACTACAAGGGTACGCTGCTCGTCGTCTCGCACGACCGCGAATTCCTCGACAACGTGGTCACCTCCTCGTACGTGCTCGCTGGCGACGGTGAGGTGCGGACGTGCGCCGGCGGATACGCGGAGGCCTCGCGGCTCCTGCGGCGCGTGAAGGATTCCAAAGCTGTTGATGTCTCCGATCAAGGGAAGGGTTCTAAGAGTCCTGCGCCGACCTCTTCTAGCCCCAAGCTGGCCAAGCTCACCTTCAACGAGAAGCGCGAGCTGGATGCGCTGCCTGAAAAGATCGCCGCGCTGGAGCAGGAGATCGCGGACATAGAATCCGCCCTGGCCGACCCCGCCATCTACGCCAGCGACAGCGCGCGGGCGAAATCGCTCACTGCCCGCCTGCCGCTTGCGCGCGAGGAGCTTGATGCCGTGGAGACGCGTTGGCTGGAGCTTTCGGAAAGGGAGTGAAAGCAGGAAGACGAGGATTCGGCCAACTGCCAACGACTATGTCAAACATTGCTAAAGAGAAGACGGTGATCGGCGTGGACTTCGGGTCGGACTCGGCCCGTGCAGTCCTTGTCAATGCGGGGACTGGCGAGATCCTCGCCTCCAGCTCCTGCGCGTATGCGCGTTGGGGGCGCGGCCTCGCCTGCGCGCCGTCCGAGGCGCGCTTCCGCCAGCATCCCCTCGATCACCGGGAGGCGCTGCGCGCGGTCTTGCACGGCGTGCTGGACGGTTTCGCGCACCGCGAGACGGTGGTGGGCGTCAGCGTTGACGCGACGGCCTCCACGCCTTGCCTGACGGACGCGTCCGGCATGCCGCTCGCCCTGTGTCCGGAGTCCGCCGAAGATCCGGATGCGATGTTCGTCCTCTGGAAGGACCACACGGGCGAGGAGGAGGCGCGCCGCATCGCCGCTGCCGCAAACGCCGATCCCGCCCGCTACTGCCGGCACAACGCTGACACGTATTCCCCCGAAAACTTCTGGGCGAAGGTGTGGCATATCCTGCGGACGAATCCCGCCGTGGCGGATGCGGCGGCGGGGACGGTGGAGTCGTGCGACTGGCTGACGTCCCTGCTCGTTGGCGACTCCGTGCCGCGTTCGCGGTGCGCGGCGGCGTACAAGCAGATGTGGAGCGCCGCGTGGGGCGGCCTGCCGCCCGCGTCGTTCTTCTCGGCGCTGGGCGGCCCGCGTCTGGCGGCGCTGCGCGACGCGCTGTCCGGCTGCCGTTTTGCACCGTCCACCGCACGCGCCGGCACGCTTTCGCCGGCATGGGCGGAAGAACTGGGGCTCGGCGCGGACGTGGCGGTTGGCGTGGGGAACATCGACGCGCATTCCGGCGCGGTCGGCGCCGGATGCAACGCCGGCACGGCCGCATTCATCCTCGGCACCTCGGGGTGTATCATGTACGCGGTGCCGCGCGCGTCTTTCGGCGACCGGCAGGTGGAGGGGGTGTTCGGACAGGTGCCGGACGGTATCGTCGAAGGTCTGGAGGGGATCGAGATGGGGCAGTCCGCGTTCGGCGACGCCTACGCGTGGACGAGTCGGCTCGTCTCGATGCCGCAGGCCGAGCTGGACCGGCGCGCGGCGGAGCTGCGGCTTGACGGATCGATTCCCGTGGCGACGGACTGGTTCAACGGACGGCGCTCGCCGTTCCAGGACGCGTCTGCCACGGCCGCGATCAAGGGTCTGTCCCTTGGGACGGACGCGGCTCGGCTCCACTACGCCGTCGTGGAGGCGACAGCCTTCGGCATCCGGGCGATCGTGGAACATCTGGAGCGGAATGGAATCCGCGCGGAGCGGCATGTGGCGATAGGCGGCATCCCGCGCAAGTCGCCGTTCGTGATGCAGATGCTCGCCGACGTTACGGGAAAGACGTTCGAGGTATGTTCCACGGGCGACGCCTGCGCGCTCGGCGCGGCTATGCATGCCGCCGTGGCGGCCGGTCTGTACGGAAGGGTGGCCGAGGCGCAGGAACGTATGTGCGCACCGTCGTGCGCTACGTACCGTCCGCAGCCGGCCAGCAACCACGATGCGCGCTACAATATCTATAGGGATCTGGGAAGATTCTGTACGGTCATGTAGAGAAGCGTACCGGGGAACCAGGTCGCCTGATCGAAGGTGTTGCCGTATAGGTCGACTAGCGGTGTCCGCGCGTGCAGTGCCGTAGCTTCATCTAGCGAGAGGTCGGTGTACAGCCTCACGCCGCCGTTGCTTCCGCGGAACTCGAAAACGCAGCCCTTTGCGCCATAGTCGGACTTCGATGCGAATCGGCGTCCCTCCAGCGCATGTGTGAAGACGGCGTAGGCGGCGAACGACGGGTAGGGGAAACCGTCCGCGCCAACGAGCGTGATGTAGTTCGGCGGCGAGACGAGTCCGCCGTAGCCGTGCGCGGTGTAGAGGAAGATGCGCGCGTTGCCCTCTGCAAGCAGGGAGAGCGTATAGCGGCAGGTGGCGTCCGCGTTTGCGGCCATGTCCGCCGACGTCTCCGCTGGCCACGGCACGAGCTTTTTGTAGAGTCCGCTCATGTGCTTGGTGGCCTTCTGGCTGCCGGTGCTCGTGCCTTGGCCTTCGCTCATGTAGACCGGCTTGCCGTCAAGCGCCGGATGCGCGGCGAGAAGGGGAGCGAAAGCCTTCTCGGTGAAGCTGGAGTCTCCTCGGGTGGCGCGTGGGTGCGGCGTGTAGATGTGGTAGTCGAGCGCGTCGCACGTCTCCCAGCCGCCGCCTTTCGCGACGCCGCGCGACCATTCGCCGCCCGTCTTCGCGGCGTACGTGTTGAAGCCGCTCACGAGGATCTTCGGGCTGACGGACTTGACCGCCCTGTAGGTGATACTTTGGAACTCGCCGAAGTCCTCGGCGGCGCGGCTCTTGTCGTAGTACTTGATGTCTGCGGCGGATTCCCACCAGCGGCCCCAAGGCTCGTTCCACACGAAGTACTCGTCTATCACGCCGTCGTACCGCTTCACGAACGTCGTAACGTAGTTGATCCAGGCGTTCGTGTCCACCGGACGCAGGAACTTCTCGAAGTACCCCATCTGCTTGCAGCCGAGGTCGTGGTAGTGCGTCGCCCAGGCAGGTGCCGTGCCGAGCTGTGCGAATATCTTGATGTGGTGGCTGCGGAACCTCGCGATCGCCGCGTCGCGGAACGTCCACACGCCTTTCTCCTTCTCGAGGTTCCACCAGCCGGAACAGTTGAGCGCCGCGTCGTGCAGGCGCGTCCAGTTTATGCCGCCAGCCTTCATCGCGCGTATCATCGCGTCGCGCGGCTCCATGTGGATGCCGAACGGAGAGTCGGGGAGGTCGCGTCCCCAGCCGACAGGGCGAGGGATGCGGGTGAATACGAACTCGTCCGTATCTGACGCCGCCTTGCCGCCTGCGCGCACCTCGCCCGTCACGCGGAACTGGCCCGTCAGGCCGTCAAGCGCCTGCGCCAGTTCTAGCGTGCCTTTTGCGAATGGGCCCTCGCGAAGCGGGATGTCCTTCAGCGGACGCGTCCGCCCGTAGAGGTCCGTGAGCGAGAGGGAGAGTACAGCGCCGACAGGGACGTCTGTCGCGGCCCAGGCGAGCACGGGCTTCTCGTCCGCGAAGAAGATGCGCGTGTCGGACGCTATCTCGCCGCCAGATGGACCGAGTGCGAGCGCAGACGGGAAGGGGCGCGGCGGTATCTTCGCCCCGTACCACACGCGAAGGTCGTCCAGAAACAGCTCGCCTGAACCGGTGAACTTAACGGCAAACGCCTTGGCGAGGTCTTGTGGACGGAAGGTGAACGAGAAGTCCTGCCATGTGGACGAGACCGGGATCTTGGTCGACTTCACCCAGGCGCGCGTCTCCGTCAGCACCTGCGCGGACCATGCTCCTGTGCCGCGGCAGCGGAACGAGACGACGTGGTTCGTGTAGGGATCGCTCGTCTGGAATGGCTCGCTCCAGACTGCGAACGGCTCGCCCTCCCCGGACGCGAGGCGGAGGACCGGAACCGGCGAACCGGCGTCTTGCGCTGCGGTGGCAGTGCCTGTCTCGGCATCGCGGTCGAGGTTCCAGCCGTTCGGCAGGCCGAGCGGGAATCGACGGTCGATGAACGAGACGTGGTCCTTGGGCGGACGCGGGATCGTCGCCGCCAGCGCGCTGCGGTCGACGCGCTCGACCTTCAGGCGGCAGAGGTCGGTCTCGCCGGTGGAAGGGTAGAGGTAGAGCCCGATGCTGGCGTCCGCTTTCGCATGGATCATGCCGATAAAGCTTTCCGTCTTCCATCCGGACGATTTGAAGTCGTGGGAGGAGAATGTGGTGTAGGGGGCGGGATTGAGCCGAAAGCCGATGCCGAGGGCGTGGCCGCGCGTGCGGCCTTCGACGGTGATGCGGAAGTAAGATGGCGGAGCAAGCTTCGCGCATGGGATCGAAAACTGGACGGCACCCTTGTCGGCGTCAGCGGCGAACCTGAGGAAAGTGCGGCCGTCCTCCGTCATGAGCTTCGTCTCGCATTGGCCTTCGCTCCAGCTGGAGAAGTTGTCGTTGACGTTTTGCGGCAGCACTCCACGGCACACGCCGACCTTGGCGTTGTTCACGGGGCGCGTGCCCTTGGTGAAGTCGATGTCTATGACCGTTTCGGCATAAATCGCCAGGCTGGCGGATGCCACGAACAGTTGCAACAGGTTTTTCATCGTTTTTCTCAATCGAGTGTCACGCGTTCGACGGGCACCGAGATGTCATACTTCTTCGTGCCTTCCGGCACGCGGATGTTCGTGACGGCAGAGTCCGAGAGCGGTCCCTTGATCCACACGCCCACGCGGCCCTTGGCTTCCACGTCAGTCACCGTCACGTGGTGCATCTCGCCCAGCTCGTTGCGCTTGATCGTCCAGTAGTTCACGTCGCCGATGCGGATCGTCGCCTGCGCGCGCTTTTGGGAACCGGATGTCGTGTCCACCACGTTCGACACGACGATGTTGTACATCTTGATCCCGTCCTGCGTCAGCAGGCGGATCACGCCGTCTCCGCCGGCCGAGCGGGCGCGAATATTGCGTATCGTGATGTCGTGGATGTCGTCGTCGTCCGTCGGCCACCAGCCGCCGATCTGGATCGGCAGCTTTCGGCTCGTCGTGCGGCGCGGCGCGTCCTTGGGGCGGCGCAGGCCAGTGAGCGCCACCGTGTCGTCGCCCGTCACGCCGGAGATGTTCTCGATCACGATGTCGTGGCAGCCTTTCCGCACGTCGATGCCGTCCTGGTTGCGGTTGAGGTTCGTGTCGGCGAAGACGATGTCGTGCACGTGGCCGCGCGCGCAACCGTTCTCCTGGCTGATGGCCCAGCATTGCGTTTCGCGCATCGTGAAGCCGGCAAGCTCGTAGTCCGTCACGCCCGCGAACAGGATGCCGACCGTCCGCCAGCCGTTCGCGTCGCCGGAGCGGTTGGGGGCGTAGTGGTTGCCCCGGCCGCCGCAGAGCGTCGCGCCGTTCCGTCCGAGGACGCGGATGCCGCGGTTGGGCGTGACGTGCCCGGTGGCGACCGCGCCTGCGTTGCGGATCAGGTTGTCCCGCACGCCCGGCGCCAGCTCCACCCACGCGCCGTCGAGCTCGAGCGTGAATTCGTCGGGCAGGAGGATGGCGCGGTCGATCAGCCAATGCCCGTCTTTCCGCGCCGGATTCGCGCCGATCACGACGCGGCGCGTCCCGCCCGGCGCGCAGGCGGCCTTGATCGCGGCCTCGAGGCGGTCGGAGTCGGAAACGTTCGTCCCCGGTAGGGCGGTCGCCCCGCGACCGC
>JAEEGF012061162.1_pt1 | contig 10303 bp, 9 predicted proteins | sample 9134171 | NCBI WGS metagenome assembly JAEEGF01 (sample SAMN16246542, study PRJNA631951) | gut metagenome | biome: gut microbiome; feature: rumen; material: AP-attached | host: Bos | place: Iran: Karaj | collected 2018-10 | reverse complement strand
AGAGCAATTCTTTTCTCATATATCATGACCTGACGCTTTGCCATATCATTTTGCAATGCTTCTTTTAGTATTCTTGAAGATATTTCATATCTGCTTACTTCTTCATAGCCATTATTTACTGCCCCCCTATTCGAAACAAGCCCTACTTTTTCAAGACTTCTTAAATTCCAAAACAGCTCTTCTTCAGACATATTTACTGCTTTAGCCAAAACATCAACAGGAAATGCTCCATCTAAGATCGATGCAACATAAATAACCCTAAGATTATCTTCTGTTAAGTTTTTGACGGCTTCTAGCGCTACAGCGGCTTTATTATCAAATATTCCTTTCTTTTCAGCAGCTAACATCTTACCTTTTAAAACGAAGTCATCGCCTTTTGTCTCGACTTCCAAGTCATCTTTCCACATTCCATCATCTGATCTAACAATACTATTCGATTTCAATAAGTTGATATATGTTTCTAACAATAAAGGATTGCCCATAGCTTTTGAAATAAGCCATTCAGTAAGTCCATTACTAATGTCCACATTATTATCAAATACATAATCTATCAGTTCTAACATTGCATTTCGGTCTAATGGATTCAATATAATCTCGGAATGCATATGCTTATCATACCGATTTACAAAGGTCATCAGTTCATTAACACCATTGTGCAATTTGTCTGCTTTGGCTTCGGCATCTCTCATTGAACAAATTATACAAAGCTGCGCATTATCAGTCCTAACGCCTTCCCAAAAAATCTGGTATATCTGTTTAATTACACTTGTTGTGCCTTTATCTGCCCACTGTAAGTCATCAAAAATAATAGCTAATGGACGAATTTTGCTAACACCAATAATCAAATCAGCATATAGGGCAATTTTATCTTTCTGATAATGATCTGCCTGACGATCCACATTGCTGTCACTGGGCATCATTGCTGTTAAAGCAATATCTATTATTGTCGATGCGGTCCCCAATCCGGGAATTAGATTCAAAAGCTTTCCACTAATATTTAAAGCTTTATTTTGTGATATGATTGAAAAAATATCTTTCACTTTTGATTTTTTTTCAACTTTTGACTCTTCATATCCCTTAAGAGCAAGAAATACATCATTACATGGTTTATATAGCTCATCTCCATCAGTAAGTGATGAACACTGAACATATATTGATAACAAATCAGGAAATCCACTAATCACCCCTTTAAGAACTGTAGTTTTTCCAATTCCTGGGTCCCCTTTTAAGAAAACAAAACTACTATTATTCTCAACATCGGATACATACGCATCTAATTGATTTATCACATCCCCGCGACCAAATATAGCATTTCTATCAATATGTGCCATTTAATATACTCCCTGCTTTTAGTATTGATCCAATGATAGCTTTGACTTACAGCAGCTCTCTATCATTTTTTCTTCTTGTTGCCTGAACCTCCAAAAATTAGCACCATAACTGCTATTATCAATAGTGCCATTCCTAGCGGCAATATCGTCTGCGCTAAAATAGCAAGTACTTTATCACCTTGTGTTGCACCGACTTTCAAACATTCCTGCCAACAAACAACTATCGCTAGAACATATGAAATAGTTAATAACAAACACCATAGAATAAACCATCCTGTAATATCAGGATTAGGAAACGTTAACAATGCACAGAGCATAAATACACACTGTATCACAATCATTGCCCAATTAACGGCTGGTGTTCCATATTTATTTTCATATATACTATTTGCCACATATCCAAATATGCATGCAACTATAGTAACTGCAATTATTACTGCGCCACTCATCTAACCACCTCATGCATTAAGCTTTGTCAGAGCATTCCATTTTTCATATTTAGTACATGAGCCGTATTCAGCTTTTGTCTCTTTTTTCTTAAAAGAAGACTTTGGATTACTACATACCCCCATAACCGTTGCCTTATCGCAGGTCACACCACTATAGAAAGAATTTACTTCCCTTTCACCGCCCCAATATGTACATGTGGCGCAAGCTTTTCTTTTGTATGCAACACCCATGTGCGAATCCTCCTTATCTTTTTGCAACTAAATAAATTATAATTCAATGACGGTATTCCGTGTATTAAATAAGCATAAATTAGCGCTTTGACTATTCATAAGTTCCAAGTTTTTTAGCAATTTCTTCAGGCTTCATTCCTTTGGTACACGACTTAATTCTCTTTATTATTTTTCCCATTTTATGTATATCTCCTTCTTCAAGCATGATCTCCGCCATCCTATAACATGCTTTCCAATAGTAGTCACTGTCCCGATAAGCATCATTATTTATAATCCCATTGTAGTAATGTCTAGCAAATCTATTGTTTTTCTCTACGTATCTGCCAAGATAATATATGTCCCCCATTGCATACAATCCACTATCAGAGTTGAGGCCACCATATCCCTCAGCTTTTTTAAGTAACGAATATGCATTCTTATAATCCAGTTCCGTAGCAGGCTGTTTTAGCAACCTTATCGCCATTAGCACGTATCCATATGGTTCTCCTTTTTCTGCCGCCATCCTATAGTATCGGTTTACTTTATTCTTATCCTTTATACCCCCTGTTTCATGCAAATCCCCAAGAAATATCATTGCCACCGTATTCCCTTCATTGATAAGTTGATACAAGAACAATTTATAATATTCATAAAGTCTTCCGCTGCAAATATCAACACAAAAAGTATGAAAATATTGGACGAATTCCTCTCTTGCTGTTTCATTTCCCCTGCATGCTTTTGCAGCCAAAACATATAGTCTTATATTTCTATTTTTCATGACAGTATTCATACATAATCCCTTGTATGATGTATTCATAACCGAATACACCACTTTTCCTTTCTTTTTCTTGATATTGTGGTTCAATACAATTCAGATACTGTGGACTTTTGATTTTTCCCTGTAGCTTTGACTACTCGACTGGAGTGTATTGCCGCTACCTTTATCTGAATTGTTTATAAGCTGGATGTTGCCAGTGGCTGCTGTTGCAGCCCAGAGTACTTATTTCTATCAAGTCTACATAGATAACCGCAGGCGGATATCACAGTATCAGACTTAATGAAAGGGAGGTGTTCCTCAATGATTTACGCAGGCATTGATATTGCCAAACTCAACCACTATGCAGCTGTCCTTTCTTCGGACGGCACCGTACTCACTGAGCCGTTTAAATTTACAAATGACGGTGATGGATTCAAACGGTTATCTGAAGAGCTTTCTGATTATGCTCCCGAACCGGTCATCATCGGTCTTGAGTCAACGGCACACTATGGCGACAACCTTGTCCGTTACCTTGTTGCTAATGATTACAAAGTGTGTGTGCTCAACCCTATTCAGACTTCGTCAAGGCGGAAAGATCGTATCCGCAAGACGAAGACTGACAAAGTCGACGCTGTAGTAATCGCTGAAACCTTAATGATGCTGAGAGATCGCAGGTATGTGACCTTCTATGATCTTGATCTGATGGATCTCAAAACACTTGGACGTTTCCGTCAGAAGTCCCTGAAGCAGCGGACAAGGCTAAAAATCCAGCTGACTTCATTTGTGGATCAGGTGTTCCCGGAACTGCAGTATTTCTTTAAATCCGGATTGCATCAAAAATCTGTCTATGCGCTCCTTAAAGAGGCGCCTACGCCGAAAACTATTGCTTCTATGCACATGACTCACCTTAGCCATATCTTACAGACCGCTTCCCATGGTCACTTTGATAAAGAGACAGCAAGACAATTAAGAGCTCTTGCACAGAAGTCTGTCGGCAACAGCGACAGTACTGTATCTATTCAGATAACTCAGACCATCTCACAAATCGAGTTACTGGATAGCCAAATCGAAAAGGTTGAGGCTGAAATGACGGAAATCATGAAATTCAATGATTCTCCCATCATGACCATTCCGGGTATTGGATATATCAACGGCGGAATGATACTTGGAGAGATCGGCGATATACACCGTTTCTCTAAGCCCCATCAGCTGCTTGCATATGCTGGTCTGGATCCTTCTGTAAAACAATCAGGAAACTTTAACGCCAGCCGCACCAGGATGTCCAAAAGGGGCTCCAAAGTGCTCAGATATGCCCTTATGAACGCAGCTCATAATGTTGTAAAGAACAATGCCACCTTTAAGGAGTATTACGATAAAAAGATGGCTGAAGGCCGGACTCACTACAATGCACTTGGGCACTGTGCCGGCAAACTCGTCCGTATCATCTGGAAAATGATGACCGATGACATAGACTTTAACCTCGACTAACTAAGAGGCTTACCAATATATCGAGATCTTTAAAATGCACCTTTAGGGAGCTTTATTAAAGTTACCCTTTTTGACCCCAATATCGAAAAAATAATTTTTTGCTAATTTAGGCTTGACTTTTCATAGCTGGTCTCCTTGATGTTGTTTCTTATGTCTGAGAGTACATCCGAAGCAGGGCGGCTTTCGTTTGCTTTTGCCTGTGCCAGTCCCTTGGCCATCATGGAATCAAATTCATCTTTGCTCATTTCATCCACAGCAGTAGGAGCCTTGTGAAGAGTCAGAGAAAAGGGAATTCCTTTTGTCATTATGATCTGCTTGTAAAGCATGTTTATTACTACAGAAGCCGGGATTCCAAGCTGATTGAGGATGCTTTCTGCTTCTTCCTTTACTTCGGGTTCAACTCTTGCAAGAACGTTAGCTGTTTTAGTAGCCATAGTTATCACCATCCTTTCAACTAAATTCTAATGTATATCGATTAGATATACAATTACTTTTTATTACTTTTACGGTTTAATTTTGAACAAATCTTGATAATAATGAATTTGCAGGATTCTTGTATTTTGCAGGTAAGCTTGGGATGACAAAATTAAGAACTTTCAATATAAGTAAGAATAAAGCCAGGCCTATGTTTATGATAGGAGAGTACGAACAGGATAAAGCAGCATGATAATTTCTTGAATGTTAACTGGATCGGTCTTGAATTGATTATTAATAGTTATGAGAAATCATGGTGAAAAATCAATAAGACTTTATTAATTGTTTTTTTATGAATTGTCTCAAAAAATAATGCTATAATTAATTAGCCGATGGCTGACCCAGAAAGTCCAGATCACAGGCTTTTCAGATCTGTTCATAGTTGCCGACTAAATCAAGTAGAAAGATGTCAGAAAGCGGATATGATACATAGAGTCTGTTTTATATGATTGCTACGATGGGTATTTATAGTAATTTCAGAAGACGTTAATAAAAAAGATATTTTATAAGGAGGCAAATCATATTATGGGAGTTTTGGACAAAGAAGGAAAGAAGAACAGTATGCGAAATGTATTAAAGTTTCTTTTGGCTCTGAGCTTTGGTTTGCTGTTGGTGGCCGCAGTCCCAATAACAGCAAAAGCTAATATTCCTAAGGATGAATATGGTTATGGTACCCCTGCAGTAAATCCAGATGAAGGCGGTACGTGGTATAACGGTGTCATAAAGCTATATGATTCCAATCATTATTCAATTAAGGATATTGAAAGCACTTGGAAAGGTAATAATCAGGCAGCTGAAGCAGACGGATATGAGTGTAAAACACTTGATTTCAGCCATGTTCGAATTGAATTCTATACTGACGCAACACTAGAACTTGATAAAGATATCGAGATTGAGCGTATTCGGGCTGAAAAAGATTTTTCTATAAAAGCCTGGGTTCCTGCTAATAAACCAAAGCTTAAACTATCGCAAATTGGCATGAGCGCTGGAAATAACCTTACTATTACTGACTGTAATATAGATATGAGCAATGCAGGTGGAGATGGAGCTTTATTAGGTTACGATTATCTGAATGCAGGAAAAGTTATTATTAAAAATTCCACTGTAAACATAAAATATAACACTTTTTATCCAAATTATGGCATACGCGGAGGCTATATAGAGATAAGCAATTCAGATGTGAGTGTTGAGGGACCTAATGATATAGATATGGCAAGTTCCAAAACAGCTATATATTCCGAAGGGAATATTGTTATTGACAATTCCAAAATCAAAGCCATAGGCAATTTTGGAGGCATATATGCAGCGAACAGCATGACTATATCAGGAAAAGACTCAGTCATCAGTGGAAAGACATATAATACATCCTTTGTTTTCGGTTCCGCGATATCAGCAGGTAACCTGATATTAAAAGATGATCTTGCTGTGAATACTCCGTCGAATGGCAAGATCAGCACAATCAGTAAAAATGGTTTAAAGGATGTAATGGTTGTTGTTGGCGCCGATGGTATGGAAGTGAAGGAGGCTTTAATAAAGTACAAACCCAGTGCTCCCAAGACTACAAGTATAAAAAACGGCAAAGTTGTTCTCAAAAAGAGTACCTTCACATATAACGGCAAAGCGCTGATTCCTGTTGTGAAAACTATAAATGGCCTTAATCTAAAGGAAGGTACAGACTATACCGTTACAATAAAGGACAGCAAAGGAAAGACAGTAAGCAAGCCTAAAGCAAGCGGAAAGTATAAACTTATCATAAAGGGTAAGGGGAAGTACTCCGGAACTTTACAGGTACAGTATAAGATTGAAAAAGCCTCAAATACACTTAAGGTTGCTACTGTAAAGAAGAGTTATGATATTTCTTACACAAAGCTAAAGAGCAAAAAACAGACTCTTGACGGTTCAAAGCTGTATAAGTTTACTGATAAAAAGAAGACAAAGGGAACTATAAACTATACGCTTTCGTCAGTCAAAAAAGGCACCAAGAAGATAAAAACCGGATTCTCGATCAATAAGAAAAGTGGTCAGATGACAATAAAAAAAGGACTCGTAAAAGGAACTTATAAAGTTACGGTCAAAGTAACCGCAGGTGATTCAAACTACAAAGAAGTCAAAAAAGATGTTACTTTTACGATAAAAATAAAATAATGCACCTGGAGTTTCCTTAAAACATATATACTGCTACATAGAGCGCAAAAAGGACGGTCATCTGACCGTCCTCTATTTGTTTAATTATCTATATATGCTGATCAGTACCATTGTAAGCGACAATATTCACCGTAATCATATCTGCCGGTGGCAATAATATAATATACACCCGGTTTTACTTTTTTTTGTGTAGTAACACGCTTGACATTGTCATTAACTTTTAAAGCCTCGTTCGTAGCAGCATTATTCCCTGTATTTTTTGTTTATAACTATTCGTAAAACATGTGTTTTGCGAATAGTTATATTTCACTCTTCTGGGCTCTGAGCTCTTGGTCTTAGTTGCATTCTATAATTTATTTATGGATAAATTATCTAAGAATCAAATCCAATTAAACAAAGCAAACAGAATAATTAATGAACATATGCCGGATTTAGCCAAAAGATTTTTTAATGATAAGAAGAATGACCTTATGGCCAGTTCGATATATATGTATTCATTGGATATATGTGAATTCTTTGAGTATCTGGGTACTACTTCTTTTAATATTAGTAAGATGAAGCTCTCTGATCTTAGAGGTATAACTCCAGAAATTTTTCAGCCACTATGACCATCAAATTATGAAGAAAAATTAAGAAAATCTTCTGTTTTTCTTAAAGATTTCTGTCATTGAATCTGTTACAATTCTCTTCGTGCCCGTTCCGGGCCGGGTTGTCACATTCGTGACAAAAAAGGCAATTCAGCCGATATTTCAAACTATTATTATTTATGGAGGATTTAAGAACCGAATGAAAAATGAAAATGAATCAGCAACATCACTCACCCCTCTGGATGAAGCTTATCTTCATGCAACAGGGCCGGTAACAGTAGGCATGACAAACGACTACATGTTCAGGATTGTCTTTCAGGAGAACAAGTATGCACTTAAAGGCCTTATAAGTTCTGTACTACACATGGATCCCGATAACATCAAAAGTCTTGATATCAAAAATACCGTCAAACCGGGAGTGCGTATCTCTGATAAGGAATACAGAATGGACATCCTTGTGACTATGAATGACAACAAAACTTTATGTCTCGAAATGCAGCTTCGTAATCTGGGGAACTGGCAGTACCGCTCTCTGTCTTATCTGTGCAGGGAATTTGACAGTCTTGATCATGGGGATGATTATGAAAACGTTCAGCCTGTCTATCAGATAGGTTTCCTTGGCTTTACTCTCTTTGAAGATCACCCGGAGTTCTGTTCCTTATATCAGATGAGAAACAAGAAGGACAACCATCTTTATACTGACAGGTTTAACCTGATAGTGATAGAATTAAATCAGGAAGAACTCGCATCAGATGAAGACATCAAGTATGGCATATATAAATGGGTGAAACTCTTTAAATCCAAAACATGGGAGGAACTTAATATGGTAGCGCAGGGTAATGAATATATGGCATCCGCAGTCAAATCAATGTACCTCTCCAACGAAGACTATAATGTCATCAAGGTTGCAAGAGAGCGCGAGGAATTCTTACGCTCTCAGGCTTACAAAGAGAGGAAAATCGCTTCTCTCACAGCAGAAGTCGCATCCCTTTCAGATGAAAATAAATCCCTTTCAAATGAGAATGCATCCCTTTCGAATGAGAATGCGTCCCTTTCAAATGAAATCTCTTCGCTTTCAGATGAAAATGCGTCTCTTTCAAACGAAATCTCTTCCCTTTCAAATGAAAATGCATCCCTTTCAAATGAGATAACCAGGTTGCGTAAGATTCTTAAAGATAAGGGAATCGATGCAGATAATTAACTCTCAAGTTGGTATCCGATCAATAAGATCAAGCAAAATATGTCTCTTAGTAAAATGAGCAGAGTCAATGGCCCTGCTCATTTTTGTCTCTGCATTTCGTGATATACATGCCAAAAGGTTGCGTTAACTTTTTCATTCAAGCACCTGTCAAATTTAAATGATTTTCCTTCTGGCCATAAGGATCCTGTCACCTATATCCAACGCATTTTCAAACCCCATTGATAACAGTACGTTTACCGACTCGCGGATGGATTTTTCAAATCGATTAAGGATATCTTCATAAACATTCATTGCAACTTTTTCTCCAATGCCTACTTCTGAAGCCATTATCTTGAAATCGTCCTTACCTATTTCATCCAGAGATCTTTTACCGCCAATATTAAAAGACATCTCTCTTGTAGAAGCTTCATATATAGCTGTGCTTATCATGTCATATGCCGGAGAAAGCCGCTTTTCACCAAGATCATAACTGTATAATAATGAAAAGTTCTTGATATGGGCATCTGTATTACCGAGCACATAATCAAAAACGATCCTGCGCCATAACTTCAGCTGATCTTCCATCGGATTTCCTGAATGGTTCCTGATGATTCCGAACATCCTTTTCAAGTAGTTTTCATCTTCTTTTTCATATTTATCCGCCGCCGAGATACCTAATGCCTGTGCAAAATCTTCCTGATGAAGCCTGAATGGACGCCGCAATCCGCTGATGATCTCAGATTTTTCATTTATGATTCTGTCATATCTTTTTGTAGCAAAAAGGACTTCAGAGTCAATGCCTTTCCCCATGTTGACAATAAAGCTTTCCGGGATATCAATGCCGCACTTTTCTGCAGCAATCATTGACAGCTGCTCATTTGTCACAATCCCGTCAAGCCGGATGTGGCTCTGCTTAACAATATGCGTGCTCGGCGAGGTTCCACTTGGCAGATACCACTTACCATTTGTTTCATCATAATAAAGCCCAACCTTCCCTGATGCTCCGGTTAATGAAAGATGGGTCTTGATAACAAGCTCTGATGATTTGGATGCTCCTTCTGCTGCAAGCCGCCTTACCTGTTCAGAAGATATTGCATCATAGCCGTTTTTTTCTTCATCACCGGTTTCTCCAATCCTGATAGCTCCGAGGCACTCTTTCCCGAGGTAATACAGTATTGATAAATAATCTCTCTCGTCAAAATGCATATTGCCGGCAATAGTTTTTCTCATAAATCCTTCAGGAAGAAGTCCATCAAAAAACACCTTCGTCCGCTCTGCAGAAAAAGGCTCTTTCTGAACAGGTAGCGAAACTGATATTGCTCTCGGAACATTTTTAGACAGGTAATCTTCGTTATAACTAAACCTTGCATCCTCCCATGATCCACCTTCAATATATCCAACTGCAACCTGCTTGCCCTGTATTTCAAGAATCACATCATATTTTCTCATGTGTTCCCCCTCGCGTTTATCACAATATCCAGTCCAAGCATGTTAGCCAGATAAATTGCCTTCCCCAGCTCAGCCGTGCTCTTTCCATTCTCCAGATCAGAAATAAAGCTAATGCTGAAACCTGTAAAATCAGAAATATAACGCTGTGTATATCCCAGTTCCTTCCGACGCTTCTTCAAAGCCTCTCCAAACCTTTTAGAATCTTATATCACCATAAATCCCCTTTTAGCCGT
>JAEEGF011779830.1_pt1 | contig 10303 bp, 9 predicted proteins | sample 9134171 | NCBI WGS metagenome assembly JAEEGF01 (sample SAMN16246542, study PRJNA631951) | gut metagenome | biome: gut microbiome; feature: rumen; material: AP-attached | host: Bos | place: Iran: Karaj | collected 2018-10 | reverse complement strand
ATGCTTCCCCACGCACTGAAATGGATGCCCCGTTGACCTGGTGCCCTCATCGCATAGGCTGCTCGCAGACGGCTGGTTTCCTTGAGCAACAACATGAGGTAACGATATGCCAACATCAGTATGGTAACAAACACGGCGGGCACACGCAGACACCTCAGCGCATGGCAGATGTCATCCATCGTTGTCGTAACGGCCAACAGGTAGGCTGCAGATATGGAGAACACTCCTTTGAGCATCAGCGTGAGCATGGACACCATCCCTCCTGTAATGGTAAATCCACCAACGGAAAACAGAGGATGATGGTCGAAAAACGGGTTGACGACTCCCAACAGTCCCACAAGCAGGAGCAATCCCCACAGCCTGCCGCACATCATGCGCATCGACACCTCTCCCAGCAGAAAGAGCACAATGAGATAAACACCCATCACCAACACTTCCGCCAGTGCATATTTGCCAAAAGAGAGCAAAGTGACAAGATAGACCAGCGTGACGAGCAATTTGCTCACTGGATGAATGGCTTGCATCCATCCATCACCTCCTGCCTCACGGTCAATGGCATGAAGCACCAGCATCGCGCGGTCTATACTGTTCATTTCGCTGTCTTCTTCAATCTCTTAATGACCAAACAGACTGCCACACAGACCATCAGCACGAGCAAAGCCCCTACAACACCGGAGAAAGAGGTGCCCGCACTGCCGTCGCCGTTCAGGAAATCATAGTCGGGAAGGAGAGACAACCTCTCCTGAACTTGTGATGACCATTGATGTATGGGCGAGACGGTCTCCAGTTCGGCACTTCCTGTCACTTTCTCTATCGACCACTCCAGTCCGTCGGGATGTGAGGAGGCAAACAACGAGAGGAAACCGCCTGTCACCAGTGCCGTGGCGGCCAGGACGGCAACCACCATCGTGGTCTTCATCCGTCCGTTCTCTTCCTGCTCATTGCCACGAAGCAACTGCGGGCGCGACTGGAAGACAAACAGCAGTACGGCGGAGGTAATGAATCCCTCAACGAGTCCGATGGCCAAATGGATAGGCTGCATGAAACCGAGAAATACGCCGAAGGGCAGTTCAGTGATGCCTGAGGCCAGCGTCTCCAAAGTGACAGAGAATGCGCCCAACTGCAAAGCGAGCACACAACCGATGAGCGAGGCTGCTGTGATGCGGCCACGGGTCATCCCACCACGCATGAAGGCACGCCAGATGAGATAGCCTACGAAACACCCATAAAACCCCATGTTCCACATGTTGCAGCCCAAGGCCATCAAACCGCCGTCGGCAAACAGCAGGCACTGAATGACGAGCACGGCGGACATGGTGAGAAACCCTGCCTCTGGACCGAGCAGGGCACTGAGCATCATGCCCCCGGTGAGATGTCCCGAAGAGCCGGTGCCGGGAATGGAGAAATTGATCATCTGGGCGGCAAAGACAAATGCCCCCATCACTCCCATGAGCGGAACCTTGTGGTTCAACTCGTCGGTCTTCACCTTTCTCAGCGAATAGGCTCCTGCCAATGCCGAACAAGCATACATGGTTCCTGCCACTGTGGAGGAGACCAAAGCATCTGCCATGTGCATGTCTTATACCTTTTTCTTGATATGAATATCCATACTGCCACTGCGGAAACCCTCCAGATCGAGTGTGACGTAGGCGAAGCCCATGGTTTTGAGCCTATTCACCACATCTTTTTGTATCTTGAGCAGGTTTCCCATATCTTGATGGTCTATCTCCAGACGGGCGATGTCTCCATGTACGCGCAGGCGCACATTATAGAATCCCTGTTCGCGAAGCCATCGCTCGGCTTCGTCAACACGGGCCATCGCCTCATAGTCCAACGGGGTGTTGTAGGGGAAACGGGTGGCCATGCATGGCGTGGAGGCACGCCTCGCTACCGACAGACCCATCTCCTGAGCCATCTGCCGAACATCAGATTTGGTGATGCCACACTCCGCCAACGGACTCCGTATGCCCAGTTCTCTCAAGGCTCTGATGCCAGGGCGGTAGACATGCAGGTCATCTGCGTTGGTTCCCTCTATCACACACGTGGCGCCTATCTCAGCGGCCTTTTTCTGCAATTCGCCAAACAAAAGGCGCTTGCAGCGATAGCAGCGGTCTTCGGGATTCATGCGTATGCCAGCATCCTCCAATTCGTCGAGCCTCATCAACACATGGCTGGCTCCTGCCTCTTCTGCCACACGGCGGGCGATGTCCTCATCGCCATGTGGGTGCAGGCGTGTTAGCATGGTGACGGCTGTCACCTTCGTACCTCTCTCTCTGGCTGCCTTGCAGCAAAGCATGAGCAACAGACTACTGTCCACTCCGCCGGAGAAAGCCACAACGATGTCACTCTCAGCCAACTCCAGCAGGTGGGCTTCCAAAGTCTTCTTTTTTTGTTCGTAGTCCGTAGAAACACGATCCACTGATTGACTTTTACATGGTATTGAGGACTCCGTAGTAGACTGCACGCTTTTTTCTGCCACTTGGGAAGGCGCATTCTCCTCTATCAGCATGGCTCTGAGAAAACTTGGCCGATCATAGTTGCGTTTTCCTGCACCAAGTCCTGTCTTTACAATTCTGAAACTGGCAGGAAGTGTATCGGCGGTGCGGATGGCTGCCACAATGGCGGCTCCTGTGGGAGTGACAAACTCTCCCTTGGAAGAGGTGATGGTCAGGTTCAGCCCATGAGAGTTGGCGATATTGACGACCGCAGGAACGGGTATGGGCAGCACCCCATGCTGGCAGCGCACGGTGCCGGTGCCTTCATAGAGCACAGGTACGATCACCTCTGTGATGTCAAGGTTGTCGAGACATACAGCGACAGCAGCGATGTCGACGATGGAGTCCACCGCTCCCACCTCATGGAAATGCACCTCCTCGATAGGCAGTCCGTGGGCCTTGCTCTCTGCCTCTGCGATAATCTGGAATATCCTTACCGCCAGTTTCTTTGCCCTGTCGGTGAGTGCGCTCCCGTTCAATATCTCCACAATGTCGGCCAAACCACGGTGCTCATGTCCATGATCATGAGAATGGCCATGGGTATGTGAGTGACTATGAGAATGACCATGAGAGTGACCATGGGCATGTGAGTGATCATGGTCGTGATGACGGTGAAACCAATTGAGGAAAAACCACCTGTGATGGTGATGTCCTTCTCCATACAGGTATTCCATGTCATGGTCGTGATTGTCATGTTCAAGAATAACATTGAAGTCACAGGCATCTATCCCCGACTTCGTGACACGGCTGATACATGTCTCAAAACCTGTGAGCGGCAGACTCTTCAATGCATTGTCCAGCACATCGGCATCTGCACCCAAATCGAGCAGGGCGGCTACGGTCATATCACCGCTGATGCCGGAATAACATTCGAGATATAGTTTCTTACTCATGGCTTCCTCCTTGGCAAATAGCCAAATTAATCTGCGAAGCCATGAAACCGGCTCCGAATCCGTTGTCTATATTCAGCGTGGCGACACCGTTGGCACACGAATTGAGCATGGTGAGCAATGCGGACAGGCCGTGAAAACTGGCTCCGTAGCCCACCGAGGTGGGAACGGCAAGGACGGGCTTGCTCACCAGTCCGCCTATCACACTGGCCAAGGCTCCTTCCATGCCTGCCACGGCCACAATGCAGTTGGCTTTCTGAATCTCCTCCAATTTTGACAACAAACGGTGCAGACCGCTCACTCCCACGTCATAGACACGCAGCACCTTGTTGCCCAGAAACTCGGCGGTCAGCGCGGCTTCCTCTGCCACACGCAAATCTGCGGAACCGGCTGAGCATACGCATATCAGGCCCCGGTGAAGTTTGCCGTCCTTCTCTATTTTCAAAATCCGTGATATAGGGTCATAGAAGGCTTCTGGGAAGTGGGCTTTTATCAACTCTGCCTGATGAGGAGTAGCACGTGTGCCAAGCACCTCTCCCTCACTCGAAATGATGTGTTCGTAAAGTCTTAGCAGGTGATCATCTGCCTTGCCTTCACACCACACCACCTCGGCGGCTCCGGTGCGCAGTTTCCTATGAACGTCCACCTTGCCAAAGCCCAGGTCCTCAAAAGGTTTCCGGCGGAAAAATGCTTCGGCTTCTTCCACTGACATCGTTCCTGCCTTCACTGCTTTCAATACCTCATTTGCATCCATTTGTCGCCTTTGTTTTACATAACTACACAACGTTCTCCGTATTTCTATGACAAATCCGTCATTTTCAGAAAGTAACATCCTTTCAGGTCACAAAGATACAACATTTTTTTCTTATTCAGCAAAGAATAGGAAAACGATACCCGAAGATTACCCTTTCTTGCTCATAATTCATGATTATTTCATAACTTTGCACATCAGTTGCTGCCGTGTCGCAACTTTCTGAAGGCTCCGACACCCATCACCAACCATGCAGTATTCCATGATGGTGAGGATGTCACCTACGAATTTATCCAATAAATATACAAAAAGAATGAGGTCATTTTTCAAATCAAATCTCTGGATTCTTGTCCTATTCATGGCAATGAACATGTCAACGGGATGGGCACAAGGATACAGGAATCCTGTCCTTCCTGGATTTCACGCTGACCCAAGTGTTTGTCGGGCTGGCAATGATTTCTATCTTGTCAACAGTACTTTCCAGTATTTCCCGGGTGTCCCTGTATTCCATAGCAAAGACTTGGTGAACTGGGAACAAATAGGCAATTGCCTCACCCGACCTTCACAGGTGGACTTGAAAGGAACAGACGGCAACAATGGCATCTATGCACCTACCATCCGCTACAACAACGGAAGGTTCTATATGGTGACAACGGTATTTCCCTCACGCCGCCATTTCTATGTCTGGACAGACAATCCTGCCGGCGAATGGTCGGAACCCATCGTGATAGACTTTGCCATAGGCAGTTGCGACCCTACGCTCTTCTTTGATGAGGGCAAGTGCTATTTCCTATGGAAAGAAGGTGACATCAAGATCTGTGAGATAGATGTGGAGACGGGCAAGCAATTGGGGGAAATCCACCACTTAGGAACTGGACTTGGCGGGCGTTATCCGGAAGGACCGCATATCTACAAGAAAGATGGTTATTACTACCTGTTGTTGGCTGAGGGCGGCACGGAACATGGCCACCATGTGAACATCCTGCGCAGCAAGAGCCTTTTTGGTCCCTATGAGCCCAACCCTGCCAATCCCATCCTCTCGCATTTCAACATGAAGATGCAGAACAGCAACATCCAAGGCCTTGGTCATGCCGACCTGGTACAGGCTCCCGACTCTTCGTGGTGGATGATTTGCCTTGGCTACAGGACAAGCGGATATCTGCAACATGTGATGGGGCGGGAGACGATGCTTGCACCCGTGCGCTGGGACAAGGGCGAATGGCCTGTGGTGAACACGGACGGCACATTGCAGACAGAGATGAAATGCCCTACCCTTCCGTTGGTGCCTCTGACTCTGGACCCTGTAAGAGAAGAATTCATTTTTGCTAAACGTAATGCTCCTAAAGACAGTTATCACTCTATAGGCTTGCCCATGGGATGGATGAGTCTGTGCAATCCTGACTATGCCAAATATTCCCTGACTGACCGCAAAGGGTGGCTTAGGCTCCACCCTTCGACTACAGACCTCAGCGAGACAGCATCGCCCACTTTCATTGCTCGCCGACAGACAGAACTCACATTCTCGGCAACAGCACGGCTCGACCTCTCTCATCTCTGCGAGGGGATGCAAGCCGGCATCACGGTCTATGCCGCGCCCTTGAACCACTATGACGTCGTGGCCGAGAGAAGAGACGGGAAGGTTTTCATCAAATCGAATGTAAGACTCGGACAGACCAGTCATGTAGAAAAAGAAATCCCGCTGACCGGCGACCTTGCGTATCTGCGCATCACTTCCGACAAAGACTTCTACTACATGATGGCATCATCTGATGGCGTCAACTTCACCCAATTAGCCAAGATGGAGTACCGTTTCCTCAGCACAGAGACCATCGGAGGCTTTACCGGTGTCATGCTTGGACTTTTCGCACAGTGCAGCCAAGAGACCATCAATGGGTATGTGGATATAGATTGGTTTGAATACAGATAAGACAATGAGGCGATGGATAAAGGATTGCTGATACAATCACTGACCAAGTTCTTCCTCGGAGTTGTTGTCCTCGGAGTTCTGCTGTTCCTTCCTGCTGGTTCTTTCCATTACTGGCAAGGATGGCTGCTCATGGGTATTCTGTTCGTCCCAATGTTCATTGTCGGCCTTGTGATGATGGCCAAGAACCCGGAGTTGCTGCGAAAGCGCCTCAATGCCAAGGAAAAGGAAACCGAACAAAAGACCGTTGTGGGCATAAGTGGTTTGCTCTTCCTCGCTGCCTTTGTGGTTGCCGGCCTGAACTGGCGCCTGGGATGGTGGGTGTTGCCAGATTGGGTGGTCTGGGTGGCCGCCATCCTCTTCCTTTCTTCGTATCTACTATACGCAGAAGTCATGCGGGAGAACACATACCTTTCACGGACTGTCGAGATCCAGGAAAACCAAAAGGTGATAGACACAGGACTGTATGGAATCGTCCGTCATCCTATGTATATGGCTACAACAGCACTTTTCCTGACCATGCCGCTGGTGCTGGCATCTCCCATTTCGTTCCTGATCATGCTGGGATACATTCCCGTGATGGCCAAGCGCATCCGCAATGAAGAAGCAGTATTGGAAAATGGACTGGTTGGTTACAAAGACTACAAAAAGCATGTGAAATATAAGGTGATCCCACTGGTTTGGTAAACACCCATATTCTTGGTTTTGCCTCACTTTCTCTTCCCCCTCTTACGGGGACTCCAAAGCGGAGGTTGGTACAATGCCAACCACGAAGCCTCCAACTTCGAACTATACAAATGGATGCAGGAACCTAAGAGGAGGGAGTACTGGCATAAGTGATGACGCTGTGAACTTACTTTTCTGGGATAATCTCGCTTAAATATCACTTATTTTTCATGTAATTTCATCATTGACCAAATTCCATGATCATCTGATTATCTGTTATTTAAGAAATGAAAACAATTGATTTTTCATCTAGAAATTGGAAAATACAGAGATATGGGAGTTTAGAACTATATACAACAACACTTCATACAGACTTTTTGCCTTTTGGGACACAGAAATCAACACTTTGGTTGTTGCAACTCATGGCATTATCAAGAAAACTCAGAAAACACCCGCCAAAGAAATCGCCAAGGCGGAAAAGATAAGACAATTGTATCTAAAGAATAAAAGCAAATGAGACAAGTCGGAGACATGAAGTTGTATGACTTCGAGGAAATACTGGAAGATACCTTCGGTGCTGTTGGTACTCCTGAACGAGACGATTTCGAGAACAAGGTCGACGAAGCCGTCCATGCCTACCGCATCGGTGAGGCCATCAGGCAGACCAGACTCCAACAGAACCTCACCCAAGAACAATTAGGTGAGCGTATAGGAGTGAAAAAATCCCAAATCTCAAAACTTGAACGAGGAAAAAGCATTACCATAGCAACAATGAGCCGTGTGTTCAAAGCATTGGGAATAACAACCGCGACTCTCGATATGGGAGTGACCCTGGAGACACAAAGGGAAAGCCCCTCTGGGACGAATAACAATAGAGAACAACAACATTTAATATAATTGGCATGATGATAATCAATACAAAACCAATGGTCAGAATTGTTCTGCCTCTCCTGCTATTCATGAGCATGGTGCTACCTGCCATGGCCCAGACGGACCGAGTGGTGGTGGATGGCGTGGTTTATACCTTTCAACCCTTCGGGCCAGGTGGTGATTTTGCCGTCAGTGGCATCGATTACGAGACATTGCCCTATGACGGAGTCATCACCATCAAAGATGGCCTCTTTTTGGAGGCTTTCCCCGGTGAATTTCGCCCATATCCTGTGACAAGCATCCTGGATAACGCATTCATAGACGATGATGCCTTGAAAGGAGTGATCTTTGAAGATGGCATCCAGTCCATTGGAAGCAACGCATTTAAGGGATGTGGGGGCATCACCTCGCTCACACTGCCCGCCTCCCTCTTAAGGGTGGGTTGGGGAGCGTTTGCTTGCGGAGACAACCTCAAGTGGATAGATGCACGAAATGTGGGAGAGCAATGGAAGGATGAATATGATGGATATGATGGACTAGGGGAAATAGGAGTACCGCTCTTCACTCTGCTCTACATGCCTTCATGGTGCTCCGCTGGTGGCACCAACGTGGTGCTAACAGACCCCAACACACAGGAACGGTCCTGCCAGGAATTCTACTTCGATTCGGAGACGGACTACAACGTGCCTTGGGGATTCACGGCTGAAAAGATACGTACCACAAGAAAGCTGCCCATGGACGAAAGTGCCTACACGATTTGTCTGCCCTACTCGCTGCCCGTACCCCAGGGTGCCAAAGCCTACTCTTTGGGGAAGAAGGATGACCTCGAAGTGTCTTTCAAACGGATTACAGGCGACATGGAGGCTTTCAAGCCCTATCTCATCGTGTCGTCCGAGAACGACGTGCAACTCGATTGCGAAAGCGAGCGACAAGTGCCATCAACGGAAGAAGCCGAGGCTCAATTCGACACTGCCAATGGCGTCACCATCCATGGCACCTTTCATCGAATCTCCAACACTGACGCGTCAGTAATGAAGTGCTTCGTGCTCCAGAACGGCAACGTATGGAGTCTGGTAGGTGGTGGACTTCTCAACGTCACAGTGCCGCCCTACAGGGCTTATCTCACACTCGACGGTACACAGACAGCATCTTTTTACATCGGATTCTCTGACGACACCGAGGGCATTTCTTCGCCAGAGAGTGTATCTCCCGCAGATTCCTCTTCCGATGGATGGCTGACACTCGACGGGCGTCATTTGAATGGCAAGCCCGAAAAGAAGGGAATATACATCCATGGTAGAAAAAAAGTGGTTGTTGATAAATGATGATAATCCGATGCCAAGAATGCCTATACCATAATGTAGGCCCATTCTTGGCATCCCTATATGGTTTGGGGTTTGTGGCACTTGTTAGCAGGGGTTCCGTGCTGCGCACTCCACCACCTGCCTGTGGCCTACCACCCCTTCGGGCTGATTTAAAAATGGAACTCTGAATAACAGAAATGCCAACTTTTGTCGAGCAATCCTAGTAAAATAAGAAATTTTTGAAATAAGTGCGTTTTTTTTGGAAAGTGCGCTTTTTTATGCTATTTTTGCCAATTATTTGATGATTGTTGCTTCTTTTTTCTTGCAGCACCAAGGTTGGAGATAATGTGGCTAAACCAATTGACAAAACCGATATGAGAAATACTTTGCTAACCATCATTGCCGTCATTTTCGGAACATTTTGTGCACATGCACAAAATATTTCCTTCACGGACCCCATCGTGAAGGCCATCTGTGTATCCTATTGGGACACCAACGGTGATGGCGAACTGAGTGAGCCAGAGGCAGCTGCAGTGACAGATTTGGAAGATGCATTCTGTAATAATGACCAAATCACATCCTTTGATGAACTGAGATTTTTTACGGGGTTGACCAGCCTTGATATGACTTTTTCCTATTGCTCCAATCTGACCTCCATCACCATTCCCAACAGCGTGACAAGCATAGGGTATTGTGCTTTCTGACTCTGATAGCGACAATTCCCAAGGAGGAAACGCGGGTGTGATTTCTCCTGCCGATTGCAATGTGTCCCAACTATCACCACCATCTAATGATAGTGGCAATGTGGGTAAATCTATGGCTAATGCTGAATCTTCCGATGCTCCCAAAAACAACATTTCCCATTTGTCTGATGGCACACCTTCTTCGCATCCAGAAGCCGAAGGCAATCTGAATGGAGGGAAAAGAAACGATGAACCATCAGCACAGCAAGGAGGACAACCGCCACAGCCAATCGGCATCCTTTCCAAGGATAACGGAGGCTACAGTCAGAAGTCCAACAATCCTAATGGCTTCCATAGCAATGAGTGACAGCCTTGAAGGACTTCGGTCTGCGACCTGCACCGCCCAACCATCCCAAGGGAAGTTTGCCGATGCAGGATGCCTTACAAACTGCAAAGCACCTCTAAGCCCTGACGGGAACTTTGGAGTTCAAAGCCCCGCTTTTTTAGAGGGACTTTTCGAGAAATCCTTTTGTAGTACAAAACAGGTGTCCCTGTTCTTGCACTCCTAAAAGTTTCTCGGGCTACTCGCAGGCTCGCAGACCTTGTCCTTCTTTCTAACCAGTTTATATTCATCCCTTTCATTAATAGATATTGACAATGAAGAAAAAGAAAATAACAAAGAAACCGCCGACCAGAGTACATGCCTTCAGATGCACGGAT
>JAEEGF010643578.1_pt1 | contig 10304 bp, 8 predicted proteins | sample 9134171 | NCBI WGS metagenome assembly JAEEGF01 (sample SAMN16246542, study PRJNA631951) | gut metagenome | biome: gut microbiome; feature: rumen; material: AP-attached | host: Bos | place: Iran: Karaj | collected 2018-10 | reverse complement strand
GAACCTTGAGGACAGGCTTTCGCCTGTAGGTTTAAGGTACGATCTTCCCATGTCATCCGCAAAGTGCGCCGTGACTCCGGAGTTTACAAGGAAAGACCAGGAAAATGCGCTGATCCGCAGAAACGAATATTTTTACGACCAGTTCCATCCTACAAACATCGGTCATGTGATCATGGCGGGCGGAATAAGAAAGATACTTGAAAAAGCCGCGGCTTCTCTTGAAAGTGGAGCGGAGCCTGAAATAAAAGCCGATCCCGTCGGCTCTGCGTCTCCTGCGATCGGATGTGATTTTGATGATGTTTTCCTGATCGACAGAAATACCATTCCTTCTGATGTGAAGGTCGAAGAAGGGGATTTTACCGGTACCGATAAGGTGCTGCAGGCGGTAGAGAGAGATTTTGATCTGACACTTACGCCTCAATTTACGGACAATTACATGCATACATCCGGGACACGCCCGTTCACTATTGAGCTTGACTGTAAAGCACTGTTCCTTATCTTCAAGGACGGGTCTTCTCCGAAGATGGGCATTGCCGATGTTTTTGATAACGGCGCTTTAAAAATATCCTGCGATCCGCATAAGGTCGGATGGGTGCACTGCAATCCGATGATCGTGTTTAACGACAGGGAAACTGCTCATCACAAGGTCGAGATCAGGATGCATAAAGGCGATGAGGACAAGGAATTCACAATACTTGGATTCGGCGTGGCGAGATAAAAAATCAGAAAACTTACAGCATATTGCCGGGAGTCAGACAATTTATAATAAAACATCAAAATAACGCATAAATACCCGCTTTGAAAATGAGAATAATTTTCGACGGGTATTTTTATGCAACTGTTGCACACAAGATATTGTGGGTGAGAGACATACTACGGGTGTAGAATGAAACAATATTGACATTCGTATCGTGGCTGTTATAATTATATTTGATCGTTATCGATCCTGTCTCCGAGATCACACCTTTCTTAAATCAATCGAGAAAGGAGAAAGGCGATGAAAAAGCTTATGGTTGAGATAAACATTTTCTGGGACGAAGAAGCTTCTGTATGGGTAGCCGTTTCCGATGCTATCGGTCTTGCATTGGAGTCAGCGTCATATGATGCGCTGATCGAGCGATTACGCGTCGCGGCGCCAGAAATGGCGGCTCTTAACAACGTTGAATGTTCCTATATTATGCTATCGACTCAAAAGCGGCAAGTCGCGTGTCAGAATGGCTGAATACGAAAAGAAACTACGTGAGACGCTGTTACATTACGGATGCCGCTTTTTGAGACATGGTAAGGGTGACCATGACATTTGGGAAAATCCTTCAAATGGAAAAAGAACGACCGTCGATGGAAAGATAAAATCCCGTCATACAGCGAATGCTGTACTGAGACAACTGGGGATAGAATTTAAGTTTTAGAAGGATTTATGAAAAAATAATCTTTACGGCAACGCCATCTGTTGCCGTTTTTTTTGTGAAATGGTATACTATTCGTCGGGTTTTGTTTTATAAAACACCGGATTATCTTAAAAGATTTCGGAGGAGAATGTAGATGTACGAAAACGGCAGTATTTACATGGGGATCACAAAAGAACTGCAGCCGCAGAAAGTGATGTTTGACATGTCTCAGGCAAACCGCCACGGACTGATCGCAGGTGCGAGCGGTACAGGTAAGACCATCACGATGAAGGTCATGGCCGAATCCTTTTCCGATGCGGGCGTTCCCGTGTTTGTTTGTGATGTTAAAGGTGATGTTTCGGGACTTGCGGAGCCCGGCGAAGACAATGAGGGCATGCAGAAGAGGATAGACCGTTTCGGCATCCGCGATACTTTTTCCTATAAATCCTATCCCGTTACTTTCTGGGACATCTATGGCAAAGGCGGCCATCCCATAAGGACCACCGTATCAGATTTCGGGCCGGAACTTCTTTCACAGATCATGGGGCTTTCGGAGATACAGGAAGGCGTGCTGAACATCGCGTTCCGCGTTGCAGATGACAATGGCTTAAAGATCCTTGACCTTAAGGATCTCCGCGCCGTTCTTAACCATATTTCCGACAACAGGATAAAATATTCCGCAAAATACGGCAATATCGCAAGTGCATCGATAAATTCCATAACGAGAGCCATCCTTCCGCTTGAAGATCAGGGCGGAGACAAGTTCTTCGGAGAGCCTGCACTTGACATAAATGACTGGTTCATGCGTTCCGATGACGGAAGAGGCATGATAAATGTGCTCCATGCAGTGGAAGTCATCCAGAAACCGAAGCTTTACTGCATGTTCCTCATGTGGATGCTCGCAGAGCTTTTTGAGCAGCTTCCCGAAGCCGGAGACGCTGACAAACCGAAGTTTGTGTTCTTCTTTGATGAGGCGCACCTTCTTTTCAAGGATGTGCCGAAGGCTTTTCTCCAGCTCATCGAGCAGACCGTAAAGCTTATAAGATCAAAGGGTGTGGGTATCTATTTTGTAACCCAGTCGCCTTCTGATATCCCGGATCCCGTGCTCGCCCAGCTTTCAAACCGCGTTCAGCACGCACTCCGTGCCTATACGCCCGCAGAGCAGAAGGCAGTAAGGACGGCTGCGCAGACCTTCCGCGTAAACCCCGATTTCAAAACGGAAGACGCAATCATGAACCTCGGAACAGGCGAAGCGCTCACTTCGTTCCTTGACGCGAAGGGCATACCGCAGATAGTGCAGTACACAAAGATCATCTGCCCTCAGAGCCTCATGGCTCCGTGCAGCAGCGCTACCAAGGCACAGTGCATGGCCGGTTCTCTTATGGGTGAGAAATATGACGAACCCATCGACAACATCAGCGCATATGAGATACTCACAGAGCAGGCCGAGATAGACGCTGAGATCGCGGCAGACGAGCTCGCCCTGAAACAGGCGGAAAAGGAAGCCGCGGAGCAGGCAAAGCAGGAAGAAAAGGAGCGCCTTGCCGCTGAAAAGGCCGCTGCAAAGGAAGAAGAGAGACAGCGCATCGCGGAAGAAAAGGAAGCGCTGCGTCAGAAGATAGCGGAGGAAAAGGAGGCCCAGCGCTTAAAGCTTGCCGCCGAGAAGGAAGAACTCCGTCAGAAGATAGCGGCGGAAAAGCTTGCGCAGAAGGAAAAGGAAAAGGCCGAAAAGAAAGCCGAAGAAGAGCGGAAAAAGAAAGAAAAACAGAAGGCCCAGCGCCAGGCAAAGATAGAATCACAGTTCATCCAGGCCGGAGGACAGGTCTTAAAACGCGGACTTCTCGGAATATTGAAATTAAAATAGCGCGTGGCGTAAATGATAAAAATATGTCACAGTATGTTTCAAATATGCGAAATATTCAAAAAAATCCTTGCAAAGCAATAACGGTTTGCATATAATACAATACAGCAGAAACGCTATAATGAAAGGAGATTTAAACATGGGACTTATTAAGGCAGTTTTAGGCGCAGGAGGAAGTGTTCTTGCGGATCAATGGAAAGAGTTTTTCTATTGCGATTCACTTGACAAGGATACACTCATGGTCAAGGGCCAGAAGAGGATAGGACCTAATTCTTCCAACACGAAGGGCAGCGACAACATCATCTCCAACGGTTCGGCTATCGCCGTTGCCGACGGACAGTGCATGCTCATCGTAGATCAGGGTAAGGTCGTTGAGGTTTGCGCCGAGCCCGGTCAGTTCACTTTCGATACATCAAGCGAGCCTTCGATCTTCGCAGGCAAGCTCGGAACCTCGATCATCGAGTCGTTCAAGACATGGGGAAAGCGTATCACTTACGGTGGTGACACAGGTAAGGATCAGAGAGTTTACTACATCAACACCAAGGAACTCCTTGACAACAAGTTCGGTACGGCAAATCCCATCCCGTTCAGAGTAGTTGATTCGAGACTCAAACTCGACATCGATGTTTCACTTCGCTGCTCGGGCGTATATTCCTACAAGATTGCAGATCCTATCGTATTCTATACAAACATCTGTGCAAATGTTCCGAATTCCTATTCAAGGTCGGAGCTTGAGACACAGTTAAAGCAGGAGTTCTTAAGCGCAATGCAGCCCGCATTCGCAAAGCTTTCCGATATGGAACTCCGTCCCAACCAGATCATCGCTCACAACACCGATCTCGAGAATGCTCTGAATGAGGTTCTCTCTGAGAAGTGGGGTAATCTCCGCGGACTTAAGGTAGTCAGCGTGGCTCTTGGTTCCGTAACACTTCCGGACGAAGACGCTCAGATGATCAAGGATGCTCAGAGAAGAGCGATGCTCATGGATCCTACATATGCAGGCGCTGCATTTGTTGATGCTCAGACCGAAGCTATGAAGGCTGCGGCAAACAACTCCGCCGGCGCAATGACAGGTTTCATGGGTCTTGGAATGGCTATGAACGCAGGCGGCGGTGCAGGCGGCGCGGCTAACCTTTACGCTATGGGACAGAACCAGGGCGCTCCCGCTCCGGCACAGGCTCCCGCAGGCGGTGTGGGCGTTGTCGGCGGTGTTTCGACACCCGGCTGGACATGCCCTAAGTGCGGCGCAACAGCTACAGGAAAGTTCTGCCCTGAGTGCGGAACCGCAAGACCTGCTGAAGCATCGGGATGGACCTGCTCATGCGGTACATTGAACAAGGGCAGATTCTGCTCCAACTGCGGCGCAAAGAAGCCCGAGGGCGCACCTCTCTACAAGTGCGACAAGTGCGGATGGGAACCCGAGGATCCCTACAATCCTCCGAAGTTCTGCCCTGAGTGCGGAGACCTCTTTGATGACAACGACATCAAGAAATGATCTGAAATAAAAAGATAATACTGACGGTAACGGAGCGGTTTAGTTTTAAACCGCTCCTGCCATATTTACCTTTATTCGGGAGACAAAAATGGCAAATCTTCATGAATACGAATGCCCTTGCTGCGGCGGCGGTCTGGAGTTCAACAGCGCCGTTCAGAAGGTAAAATGTCCTTATTGCGACACGGAATTTGAATTAAGCGTTCTTGAGAGCGTGGATGCGGACCTTGCCGAAGCCGGCTCCGACGATATCGCTTTTCAGTCGACCACAGGCGGTGAATGGGGCGAAGGCGAGACCGACGGGATGAACGTCTATGTGTGCAAATCCTGCGGCGGAGAGATCGTTACCGATTCTACCACAGGAGCCACAAAGTGCCCTTATTGTGACAATCCCGTTGTCATGATGGGACAGTTCAAGGGTGACCTTAAGCCCAGCCGCATCATCCCGTTCAAAAAAGACAAGGCTGCCGCAAAAGCAGCATATCTTCAGCATATTTCCGGAAAAAAGCTGCTCCCTCCGCAGTTCAGGGACCAGAATCACATCGACGAGATCAAAGGCGTTTATGTTCCTTTCTGGCTTCTTGACGCGACCGCGGATGCGCACATCATTTTTAACGGCACAAAGATCAAAAAGTGGAGCGATGACGATTACGACTATGAGAAAAGGGATTACTACAGCATTACCCGTGTGGGTACGCTTGGATTCAAAGCGATCCCTGTAGACAGTTCCACAAAGATGGAAGACGATCTCATGGATTCCATCGAGCCTTACGATCTGAAGGATGCCGTGCCTTTCAAGACGGCTTATCTTGCAGGATACCTTGCGGACAAATATGATGTTTCCTCAGAAGAGAGTCTCGAAAGGGCCACATATCGCATAAAGAACAGCACCGAACAAGCTTTTCGCTCTACCGTAAAGGATTTTGACGAGCTTACGATCAAAACGGATACGCTTAAGACAAAAGACGGAAAGTCGGAGTATGTGCTCCTTCCCGTATGGATACTGAACACCACTTACAACGGTCAGAAGTATGTCTTTGCGATGAACGGACAGACCGGCCGTATGGTGGGCGATCTTCCGTGCGACAAGGGGCTTCTCACAAAATATTTCTGGAAATACGCACTTATCGGCGGTGCCATCGGCGGCGTGATAATGACACTTTTCCAGCTTTTAAACCAGTGACGGAGGTGACAGTATGAACATAGGAGCTATCATCATAGCGGTTATTCTCATAGGCCTCCTTTCCGGACTTATCGGAACTTCCGCCCTGAAGGCAGAATTAAAGAGTGTCTACAAAAAGACACAGGCCAATTCTTATGTTGTCAACGGTTCTTTAAACATTGTAAAGCGCCGCGAGACCTTCCTCTATTCCAAAGAGGATAAGCGCGAGAAGCCCAAACAGAAGACAAACTGACCGGGCTGCAGACATACAGATCGCAGCATTCAAAGAATACACACGGTTTCGTTCTCAAACGGGACCGTGTTATTATTTTAATTAGGAAATATCATTTGCATTTCCTTCGTTTATGGTCTAAAATAATAAGTTAGAGATTTATGGCATTTTTATGCCCAAAATGACGTTAATTGGAGACAAAATGAGCAATTTTTTCAACCCCGACAATAAGGTATTTTCATTCCTCGGCAAGGTATTTGACATAGTAGTGCTGAATGTGGTCTGGCTTGCGCTCTACATCCCGTTCTTCGGGTTGCTTTATCTTTACGGAGCCACCGGCTTTGTATATGTGATGATACCGGCGGTGCTGAGCCTGGTAGTGTTTGTTCCGTCGCTTACCGCACTGTATTATTCGATAGTCAAGGCGATAAGGCACCAGAGGAGCTATCCGCTGACGGAGTTTTTCAGGAGCTTCAAGGCGAATTTCAGGCAGGGCGCGATAGTTTCGGTGTTCCTCATGATCTTTGCGGGGATAATCTCGCTTGACTTCATTCTCCTTAAAGGTGAAGAAAGCACATATTTCACGGTGCTGAGAAGCGCCCTTATGGCCGTGTCTTACTTTGTTCTCGGCACACTCGTGTTTTTCTGTCCCGTGATCTCCAGATTCAACATGACACTTAAAGATGCCCTGAAGTTCTCTTTCGGGCTTTCGGTAAAGCATGTGTGGTGTACGATACTTTCGCTCCTTTTGTGGGCTGCGGACATACTTATCGTTTACATCACAGGCGGCGCCATGATACTTTTTGCCATCGCTCCCGCGATGCTCGTTGAATCGTTCATGATGGAGAAGGTGCTTAAACGGTATGTCCTGGAAGTACTTGGGAGAAACAAAGAACCCGAAAAGAAAAACGCATCCGGTGATGAAACGGGAGAAGACGGAGCATTAACGGATACGGACCAAAATACGGAAAAGAAAGAAAACGAAGAGGACGACGGCACCATAGGAAAGCACGAAGATGAGTCCAGAGATGAATGGTATGTAGAATAAACTGTCATGGGGGATTGGTTTATGGATACAAGGATCATTGAAAGAATTGACGAACATGAAGTGCAGAATGTCATCAACTGTCTGTGCCGGCACCCGAAAAACGTGCTGGGACCGCGGCTTTCGGACGGGAAAGTGAGCATCGGCTGCTTTTATCCGGATGCGGTGGGAGCGGTTTTAAACCGCACGGATACAGGTGAAAACATCGAAATGGCCCATATCGATGATAAGGGCTTTTTCGGGACTGTGGTGGACTGCGACCGGATATTCCCTTACACACTGACCCTGTACTATAAGGACGGGAACAGCTTTACTACAGAGGACCCGTATTATTACAACATTCCTGTCGACAAAGAGGCTCTGGACCTTTTTTCAAAGGGTATAAACTACGAGATATACAAAACTCTCGGCGCGCACAGATGCACCATAAACGGATGTGACGGTGTGCTGTTTTCAGTATGGGCGCCGAATGCCTTACAGTGCAGTGTCATCGGTGATTTTAACCTCTGGGACGAAAGACGCTGTCCCATGGAATTTGACGAAACGCACGGCGTTTTTTCGCTGTTCATCCCCGGCATCAAAGAAGGGACCATATATAAATACTCCGTGAGCACGACCTCGGGAACGCATGTTTTCAAGGCGGATCCTTACGGCACATTCTCTCAGAAACGCCCCGACAATGCATCGATAGTGTTCTCGCTTGATGATTACAAGTGGGAAGACGGAGAATACATAGCCCGGAGGAACGAGGCCGATTTTTCAAAGAGCCCCGTAAACATCTACGAAGTGCATCTGGGATCGTGGAAAAAGCCTTCCGAAGAGGACGGAAGCTTTTACAATTACAGGGAGCTTGCGCCCATGCTCTGCGATTATGTGAAAGAGATGGGCTATACGCATATTGAACTCCTTCCTGTGATGGAGCATCCTTTTGACGGCTCCTGGGGTTATCAGGTGACCGGATATTATGCGCCCACATCACGTTTCGGAGACCCCGCCGATTTCATGTATTTTATCGACTATATGCATAAAAACGGGGTAGGCGTGATCCTTGACTGGGTTCCCGCCCATTTCCCGAAGGATGCGTTCGGCCTTGCCTGCTTTGACGGCACCTGCCTTTATGAACACTGGGACAAGAGAAAAGGAGAGCATCCTCATTGGGGAACGCTGATATACAACCTTGCGCGCCCTGAGGTATCCAATTTCCTTATCGCAAACGCGCTCTACTGGGTGGAGTGTTTCCACGCGGACGGCATCCGCATGGACGCGGTCGCATCGATGCTGTATCTGAACTACGGCAAAAATGACGGAGAATGGGTGCCTAACAAATACGGCGGAAGAGAAAACCTCGATGCCATTGAGTTTTTAAAGCATCTGAATTCCATAATGCACAAGAGGAACAAAAACATCCTCATGATCGCCGAGGAATCCACCGCATGGCCGAATGTCACTGGCATTGTCGAGGAAAATGACAGCCTGGGCTTTGACCTCAAGTGGAACATGGGCTGGATGAATGATTTCCTGAAATACATGGAACAGGATCCGCTCTTTAAAAAGGGCGTTCATGGGTGCCTCACATTCTCCATGATGTATGCTTACAGTGAGAAGTTCATCCTTGTATTCTCGCATGATGAAGTGGTGCACGGCAAGGGTTCGCTCGTAAACAAGATGCCGGGTTCTTACGAAGAAAAGTTTGCAAACCTGCGCGCGGCCTATGGCTTTATGCTTGGTCATCCCGGGAAAAAGCTTCTCTTCATGGGACAGGATTTTGCGCAGTTTGCCGAGTGGAACGAAGGAAAATCCCTCGACTGGGGCCTCATCGATTCCTACGAAATGCACAGAAAGATGCATGAATACTGCAAGGCACTGAACCACCTTTATCTTGAAAAAAAGGAGCTTTCCGAGCTGGATTACGATCCCAAGGGCTTTGAATGGATGAGCTGCATGGACGCCGACCACTCCATCGTTTCGTTTGTAAGGACGGCGGAGAACGGAAAGATGCTCCTGTTTGTGTTCAATTTCACTCCTGTCGTATATGACACCTTTGTACAGGCGGTGCCCGTGAGCGGAAAATACACAGAAATACTGAATTCCGATGATACCGCGTTCGGCGGACAGGGACATGTGAATCCAAAGCCCATAATCTCGCAGGCCGTTCCAAAGGACGGGAAAGAAAACTGCATCGTCATGAAACTTGCGCCGTTAAGCTGCACCATTTTTGATGTCAAGCCTGCGCATGTGAAGATAGTGCTTGACGCTGTGGAGCCGCAGGACAACAAAGACAACGGCAGAAATCTTGAGATAAAGAGCGCCTACATAAGAAATACGGAAAAAAGCAAAAAGATAACAAAACCTGGCAAAACGACAGGCAGAAAGAAATAGGAGGAAACATGGAGACGATCCTTGCAAAGACTGTAGCCGACAAGCTCACGGAATTTGATTTCGCAACGACTCTTAAAAACATCGCTGTGAACATCCTTGTCCCTGCGCTGCTTAAGATAATTGCGGCGATCCTTGTCTTTATCATTGCAAAGTTTGTGATAAAGCACCTCATGAATCTCATAAAAAAGCTGTTCGAAAAGTCAAAGCTTGACGGTGCGGTAAAGACATTCCTTCTTTCGATCATAAAAGCGGCGCTTTATGTGCTTTTGATCATCGGGATAGTGGAGATACTGGGTGTCGCGACAGCGACCATAGTTTCCGTTGTCGCATCCGCGGGACTTGCGATAGGTCTTGCACTTCAGGGAAGTCTTTCAAATTTCGCGGGAGGCGTGCTGATCCTTGTGATGAAGCCCTTTAAGCTCGGCGATTACATAATCGCGTCAGGTGTAGAAGGAACTGTGGTCTCAATGGATGTTTTTTACACAAAGATCCGGACCACCGACTACAAGGACATCGTGATCCCAAACGGTATGCTTTCAAACAACACGATCACAAACGTTTCCGCACAGGGCAAGAGAAGGCTCGATATCACAGCTTCAGCTTCCTATAATGCGGATATAGAGAAAGTAAAACAGGTGCTCACCGAGATATGCAAAAACTGCACGCTCGTAAGGCGGGACGAAGAGGTCAGGGGATTTGTGAGCCAGTATGCACAAAGCTCCATCGACTACAACGTGCGCCTTTG
>JAEEGF010524764.1_pt1 | contig 10305 bp, 4 predicted proteins | sample 9134171 | NCBI WGS metagenome assembly JAEEGF01 (sample SAMN16246542, study PRJNA631951) | gut metagenome | biome: gut microbiome; feature: rumen; material: AP-attached | host: Bos | place: Iran: Karaj | collected 2018-10 | reverse complement strand
AAAAATAAAATCCCGAAACGAGCAAACATTTCGGGATTTTTATAATCTAATGGTATAAGTCTATCTGACAATGACCTTGAGCTACGCTCGAGCTCGTTAACGTTCGGAAGAACTCAAGCGAGCTTGGTTCTTCTCTCACTTAATCACGACCTTACGGCCATTCTTGATATAGAGACCCTTGCCTGGGTTCACGACACGCTGGCCTTGGAGCGTGTAGTAGGCACCATCCTCTCTTGACTGTTTCGTCTCGCGGATGGCAGTTGTACCATCACCATCGTTGTCAAGGCTTCTGAAGCTGATTGGCAGCTTGATCATTTCAGACTCTTCCAAGATGTAGTTTGCCTCTGCACCACGAGTAGAGGCTGCTCCAGCAACCATATCTGTGGGCAGCTCCAGATAACACTTGTTGTTACCAATGTTCACATAACCGTTCACGCTTACGAACGTACCATCACCCTTCAGATAGAAGTTCGTCTTACTACCATCTTCAGACGTCGCCTGAACCTGAACAGAAGCACCACTCGTGTTACCTACGAACATATTCATATAACTACTCTGAACTGCGGCAGAAGGTATCTCGTAATCCTTCGCATCACCCTTCAGCAAGACGCCCTCACCCTTCTGAACTTTCATCACGCGGGTCAGCCAGATGGTCTTCGAGCTCTTGTCATAACCTGTGGCCGAGAAGGCCTTCAAACCATCCACGTTCGTAAAGTCAAGGTCTACAGGAGCAGCATAAGAGGCCTTACCAGCAGAACCAACCTTCACCGTCTGAGTCGCACCTGCCTCTGCGGGAGCAAACGTTCCAGGCAGCTGCAGATAGCTCTTATTGTTACCAATGTTTGCATAGCCCTTCACGCTCTTGAACGTACCATCGCCTGATAAGTAATAGTTCACCAAGTCGTCCTCTGTCTCATTGATCTGAACAGTCGCACCGCTCGTGTTTCCCTTGAACATATTCGTATAAGATGAGTTCTGGGTATTCGTCACAGGAACATTATAGGTCTGATTGGCTACGCCCTTAATCAATATTGGCGTACCAGCGGGCACATCTTTAACTCTCGTTAGCCAGATGATCTCCTCATCCTTGTCAAAGCCCGTGGCGATATAAGCCTTCACCTCATCAGAGAAACTGAAGTCAAGCGACTTATCACCACAATAAGAGGCCTTACCGCTCTTGCCGATGGTGATTGGAGCAGTCTCGTCCATCTCAACAATGTTCTTGAACTCCTTCCAGCCATCAGTGGTCTCATAAATAGTCTTTGTACCATAAGGAACATAGAGCGTTGCATCGATTAATTCTTCTACGCCATCATCCATGTCTTCGCTTATAAAGACATTTTTAGAGATGGCAAAGGGTTGTGAGATCTGGGAAACGACAGACTCCAGTTTAGTGTCCCCGATAAAGGCTTTCTCTCCAATCTCTGTAACACTTTTGGGAATAGAGACTGACTTGAGATTGTCACAGAAAGAGAAGGCATAGTCGCCAATCGAAGTTACACCGTCTGGTATATCAATGGATTCTATATTATCACAATCCTGGAATGACCACCCACCAATATATGTCAGAGTAGATGGTAAAGAGACTGACGACATCGTCGTAGAAACGAAAGCCGACCGATCGATATACGTCACGCCCTCTGGAATCACGAACGCCCCTTCCAACGGAGTCCACTGGAAGGCTGCAAAATTGATTCTTTCCACACCTGAGGGAATAATTGTATTCTTACAGCCGCGAATCAATGCCTTATCACTTTTCCTGATGATAGCATTACATCCTTCTCTTGAGTCAAAGGCTTCATTACCTTCCTCTACCTCGATACTCTCAACGGCAGTACATGAGACAAATGCAACAACAGACATATTTTCCACAGAACTCGGAATCCGTATTGATTTCAGCGATTCGCAAAGATAGAATGCCTCAGTATCAATGTAGGTGAGCCCTGAAGGGAATTCTATCTCGCTGAAGATACAATGACTAAAGGCACGGCGTCCAATCTCTGTCACCGTAGCCGGCAGTTTTACAGATGCCAGTTTGGTACAATTTCCGAATGCTTCGTCGTTAATCTTCGTCAGGCCAGTGAAATACTGCAACTCGTCGAAAGACGTAATCTCCGACTCCTTGAATACCTCACCTAAAGACTCCACGGCAGCAGCTTCCGTCTTAGACAACTTTCCGTCGCCATCAGTGTCCCAGTTATTTACACAAATCGACTCTGCCACAGGACAAACAAACGAGATGATATTATCATCGACTTCCTCACCAATGAGGAATGTCTTCGTGAACAGGTCACCCCAATTGCCGTTTATGTCCTTGGCTTGGAACGAGAATGTGTGTTCGCCATCACTTAGGCCAGACACATCGAGCGCCAGTTGGAAAACACTCTGAACCTTATTCACTTCCTGAACGGTGGGTTCAGCATCGTCAATCCAGTACTTGTATTCTGCGATATAAGTTTCTGTCTCAATCGCAGGAATATAGAATACACTTCGCGACAACTGTCCGTACTTACCATTTGAGTCTATAGTGCGGAAGTTGAAGAAATGTACACCTGCTGACAGTTGGCTGATGTCTATCGAGAATGCTTGATTGACATCGGAAGATTCCTTCTTCACAACATTGGCATAGTCGTTGTCTATCCAGTATTCCACCTTGGCCTGCCCTGCAGCGCGTTCTGGAACATAGAATAACATACGGTTGAGAATACCCCAGTTGTCATCCGTGTCCAGAGCACGGTGATTCAGGAAGTGGATGCCTGGGGATAGTTCTGCCGTTGAGACTGTTATACTGATTGTATTACCACTGCCCATAGTCTGGTGGCTGCTGTAGTCAGAGTCTATCCAGTACTCATGCTGCTTGATGTTCTGTGCCGCCATCATCGTCGCCACCATCAGCAGGCAGGTCAGACTGATTATTTTTGGTCGCATAGGCACTTGTTATTTAGGTGAAACGGTCAGTGTAACGTTCAGTTGCTGTTTCTCTGTATCGACCTTCATTTCGGCCTTTGTCACATGGGGAACTGTTGGTTCAAGCGTATATGGTGTATTGCCGCCCAGCGGGCCGATAATGGTGCCGTCGTTGCCAAGATAGCCGTTGGTTGCAATAACATCAGAATCGTATGGCAATTCATTGGGCTCATCCGCAGTATAACAGTTACTAATATTACAATTAGAATATGTAATCGATTTGTATGCATAGGAATAGTAGACTTCAGAATCTTGTACAGTACAAGATCCACCACGTGTGTCAAAGCGATATAAAATACAGTTATAGAAAGTACCCCTCGTAGAATTATAAAAGGCGAGGGAACAATTTATGAATGTCGTATTTAAACATTCCTTAGCACCAACTTCAGCCCGATCTACCAAACTATTATTAATAGTCAAACTTTTTATGTATGGATATATATACGTTTTGCTGTTTCCATCAATGGTTATTGTTTCTTCATAAGTATTGTCAAGATCTGAATATCCAATGTGACATCTGTCTATGTATGAGTCGTAAGTTTTAGCATTAAATACCAATCTTGATATTGTACATTGACTTATTTTTAGCCTTTTTACGGGAGATTTTATAGTCAATTCCCCTGTTACTTTCAAACATGACAGAAGAGTTTGTGATAATTCTGGCTCATCAGGGATCAAAATATTGACATCTCCATCTATCACGGTTAATTGCCCCGCCCCTTTTATTGAAACCTGTTTTTTTATATCAAACATTGGGTATGTTCCTTCACTTAAGAAAATCATATCACCGTCTACGGCGTCATCTAAAGCATCACTAATATTGTCAGGCTCATAACTCGTTATGGTGCCATTATGCTGAAGCATGACCACTGAGTTCGAATGCGCTAAACCTAATGTGCTCATTCCAAGCACACAGGCCAATGTTAATAGAATCTTTTTCATAATCATTTTGTTTTTTTAGTTATTTATTTGATATTATTTTTACTCGTGCGAAATATATGAGAGTGTAAGTGAGATAGATATATGTTACTTTATCACGACCTTTTTACCATTCCTGATGTAAAGCCCCTTGCCAGGCTTGGCGACGCGCTGGCCTTGGAGGGTGTAATAGGCATCTGATGGAACATTGAACTTTGAAGATTGATCTTTAATTCCAGTTGTGCCATCTCCATCGTTGCCGATGCTTCTGAAGCTGATTGGCAGCTTGATTACCTCAGGCTCTTCCAAGATATAGTTTGCCTCTGCACCACGAGTAGAGGCTGCTCCTGCAACCATATCTGTGGGTAACTCCAGATAACACTTGTTGTTACCAATGTTCACATAACCGTTCACACTGACGAACGTGCCGTCACCCTTCAGATAGAAGTTCGTCTTACTACCATCAGCGGACGTCGCCTGAACCTGAACAGAAGCACCACTTGTATTACCTACGAACATATTCATATAACTGCTCTGAACAGCGGCAGAAGGAATCTCGTAATCCTTCGCATCGCCCTTCAGCAGTACTCCCTCACCCTTCTGGACCTTCATCACACGGGTCAGCCAGATCGTCTTCGAACTCTTGTCATAGCCTGTGGCCGTGAAGGCTTTCAAACCCTCTACATTCGTAAAGTCAAGGTCTACAGGAGCAGCATAAGAGGCCTTACCAGAAGAGCCAACCTTCACCGTCTGAGTCGCACCTGCCTCTGCGGGAGCAAACGTGCCAGGCAGCTGCAGATAACTCTTGTTATTGCCAATATTTGCGTAACCCTTTACACTCTTGAACGTTCCGTCACCTGACAGGTAATAGTTCACCATGTCGCCATCTGTCTCATTGACCTGAATAGTCGCACCGCTTGTATTACCCTTGAACATATTCTTATAGTAAGAGTTCTTGGTATCTGTCACAGGAACCTGATAGGTCTGATTGGCTTCACCCTTGATCAATACAGGTGTACCAGCAGGAACATCTTTAACTCTCGTTAGCCAGATGATCTCCGCATCCTTGTCAAAGCCCGTAGCAATATAGGCCTTGATTTCTTCAGAGCCGCTGAAATCCAATGACTGATCACCGCAATAGGAAGCCTTGCCACTCTTGCCGATGGTGATAGGTTCTACATTTGAAGGAATTGCATCTTTAGTAAATTTACCTGTAATAGTAACATCCTCAGCTGGCATCGTTGCTGGGATCGTGCTCCAGCCAGAGAATGTGTAGCCATCCTTTGTAGGAGCGGGCTCTGGAGTGATAGCATCACCTTCTGCTACCTTTGTGGTCTTATAGACCTCACCATCCACCGTATAGGTCAGTGTATATTCATTAGTAATGACATAATCACCCTCCTCTACGAATAAGAATTCCTTCCAATGCTCAGCAGCCTGATAGTCAGCCTTGTGCCCCTTCGGTACATAGAGTTTGCATACCGACTTATCGACACCTTCGAGAGCTTGGCTTTTGCAGGTTGGAGGCGTATCACCCTTGCAGGTAATCACATTCAAAGCCGTACAGAATGCATAATCGCCAATCAATGTCACAGTACTTGGAATAGTTAAAGAGGTTAAGTTGCTGCACAAGAAGAAAGCATAGTCCGCAATTCCTAATGTACCACTCTCTAAAGAAATGCTTGTATTTACAGGCATGTCACCTTTATAGTTATATGCTACCTTACCTGCATATACTAATCCGTCTGGCTGTTTCTTATACCAAGCTGAGCCTTCGAATGCATTACTACCGATTGAAGTCACACTGTTGGGGATAGTTAAAGAGGCAAGGTTGCTGCAACCTTCGAATGCATTACTACCGATTGATGTCACATTGTTGCCGATGGTCAATGTGGTAAGACCGATGCACCGAAGAAAAGCACCATCACCAATGGATTTTACGCCTTCTTTCATCGTGACGGATTTAATTGTTTCTTTGCCGGAGAATAACGACGTTACCGTTTCACAATCTAATGTAACTTCTTTAATACCATTACTATCCTTAAAAATGCTAGATCCTAACGTTGTTGGGCTGCAAAGAAGCGACACAGAAGTTAAGTCACTGCAACCAGAGAAAGCTTGATCTCCAATCGAAGTCACACTATTGGGGATTGTCACTGAAGTCAGACCGCTGCAGTCCCGGAAAGCATTTTTACCAATAGACTTCACGCTTTCTTTCATAGTAAGTGTTTTAATAGAAGCACCCTTAAAAAGTGGCGTAACCGTTTCACAGTCAAAAGTCACATCCATGCCACTACTACATCCAACAAATACTTTATATCCCACGTCAGTTGGACTGCAAAGAACAGTCACTAAATACAGATTACTGCAATTCTCGAAGGCATAATGACCTATCCAACTTACACTATTGGGAATTGTCAATGATTCCAGCTGACTACAACCAGAGAAAGCATAATCTCCAATATATCCCACATTGTTGCCGATGGTCAATGACGTCAATCCGCTGCAGTCCCAGAAAGCCTTTTCTCCAATAAAAGTCACACTATTGGGAATTGTCAAAGAGGTCAGGCCTCTGCAATCAGAGAAAGCATCATTTCCAATATATTCAACATTATTGCCGATAGTCAATGAAGTCAGACCGCTGCAGTTCTGGAAAGCCTTACCTTCTATCGAAGTCACACTATTTGGAATTGTCAAAGTGGTCAAGCCGCTACAACTTGCGAAAGCATTTTTTCCGATTGATGTCACACTATTTCCCAAAGCTATAAAGGTCAGACTAGAACATTCTTCGAAAGCACTATACCCAATTGACGTCACATTATTGGGAACAGTCAATGAGGTCAGGCCTAAACAACCTCGGAAAGCATTTTCACCAATTGCTGTTACACCTTCTTTTATCGTGAGCGTTTCAATTGAGGTATAGCCACTAAATAGATGTGTAACCGTCTCGCAATCGAAAATTACTTCCGTAATAGGACAAGAATCAAACAAACCAGATCCTATAGTAGTTGGACTACCATGAACCGTCACTGAGGTCAAGCTGCTGCAATTTGCGAAAGCATTATTTCCAATGGATGTCACACCATTTCCAATGTGTATAGAGGCCAGGTTTGAACATTCTTCGAAAGCATTATCCCCGATTGATTCTACATTATTGGGAATATCCAATGAGGTCAGGCCTCTGCAACCGCGGAATGCATTATCACCAATCGATTTCACGCTTTCTTTCATAGTGACTGTTTTAATAGAACTACCCTTAAATAATGGAGTAACCTTTTCACAATCAAAAATCACTTCCTTGATAGGACATCCTTCAAACAGATTAGATCCTATTAAAGTTGGGTTGCCTTGAACCGTCACTGAGGTCAAGCCGCTGCAGTCAGCGAAAGCATATCTACCAATAGATGTCACACTGTTAGGGATGGTCACAGAAGTAAGGCCGCTACAACCTTCGAAAGCACTTTCACGAATGAATATTACACTGCTTCCAATATTTACAGTTGTCAGGTTCTTGCAATTCTTGAAAGCCACTTTGAGTATTTCTTTCACATCTTCCTTCATTGTTACTCTTTCAATTGAAGAAAGACCACTGAATATTGGTGTAACTGCCCAACAGTTATAAGTTACCTCCTGAATATTGAGACATCCCGCAAATGTAGATGAGGGCACGGTATATGGACATAGTAATGTCACAGAAGTAAGACCGCTGCAATCTCGGAATACATTTTCACCAATGGATGTTACACTGTTAGGGATGGTCACGGAAGTCAGACCGCTACAACCTTGGAAAGCATTTTCACCAATGGATGTCACACTGTTAGGGATGGTCACGGAAGTCAGGCCTCTGCAACCTAGGAAAGCATCATTACCAATAGATGTCACACTGTTAGGGATGGTCACGGAAGTCAGGCAGTAGTGGTCAGAGTCGTCAAAGTCGCCAACTTGGCCAACTATCAATCCTTCGTCATCGAGAACTTGGAAAGCCCCATCGGCAATCGCTAATGTTCCATCCTCTAAAACAATATCTGTATTAGTAGGCATCTCACCTTTATATTTGTATGCAACCTTACCTGCATATACTAATCCTCCTGGCTGATTTATATACCAGGATGTTTTTTCAAATGCATTATTACCAATAGATGTCACACTGTTGGGGATGTCCACAGAAGTCAGGTTATCGAAACCATAGAAGGCCTCTTCGGCAATCGCTAATGTACCACTTTCTAAGATTATAGTCGTATTAGCAGGCATCTTACCTTTATAGCAGTATGCTACTTTTCCTGCATACACTATTCCGTCTTTCTGATTATTAAACCAAGCTGTTCCATCAAAAGCATTTTTCCCAATGGATGTCACACCATTTCCAATGTGTAAAGAGGCCAGGTTTGAACATTCTTCGAAAGCATTATCCCCGATTGATTCTACATTATTGGGAATATCCAATGAGGTCAGGCCTCTGCAACCGCGGAATGCATTATCACCAATCGATTTCACGCTTTCTTTCATAGTGACTGTTTTAATAGAACTACCCTTAAATAGTGGAGTAACCTTTTCACAATCAAAAATCACATCCTCGATAGATCCTCCAAACGATCCTATTAAAATAGAACTACGAACCGTCATTGAGGTCAAGTTTCTGCAATTTGCGAAAGCACCATTTCCAATAGATCTCAAACTGTCAGGGATGGTCACAGAAGTCAGATTAGAGCACTCATTAAAGGCTTCTTGGCCAATGGAGGTCACGTTATAAGCCCTTCCTTCATAATCAACAGATTTAGGGATAACAACATTACCAGAATACTCATCTTTGTAACTGTTATAGTCGTTGCCCTTGTATGTGACAGCTAACTCCGTTCCATTATTAATCCAGTTGTAATAGATGGTAATACCATCTATGTTTTTGACTTCAATGTGGTGGGCAAAAGCCTTTACTCCAAACATGCTCATGAGCACGGTGAGCAGAATTGTGGATTGTTTCATATTGTAGCTGATTTTTATTTCTGATTTAATTTAAATGCTATTAAAAACTAATTATTTTATACCATTCTGAGATAGTTTTGCTTTTATATGGTGAAGTTTATTAGCATCAGACGCGGGAATAACACCAATTTTCGCCCAAGCTGATGACCTTGCTTTGATGTGGGGAATTGGAATAACATTGGGGTGATTCAAATATAATGAATTGTAAGCAGTCTGTGCGACTTTGCCAACTAATAAAAATGCTACAGGATTAATGATGTTTATTTCTGTTCTTAACAATCCCTGTTGAGCCAAATTACTTTCCCATCTTTTCAAAGCATTAGATCCCGCAGTGTATGGCCAATACAATTTATTTGCATCTGTAATATAAACATTATAATGTTTACTTAAAATATAGTAAACAATACAACGATAAATATTAGTATGATGAGTTACACTGACATTATAATGCAATGCATTTGGGGTGCCAACTATTGCATGAGTTGGAAAATAACTCTTCAATGGAGCCAACAACGGGTCATTTGGGTTCCTTAAAGGATCCTGCTCAATAATCATCACAGTACCTTTTGACTCGAAATTATCCGATATTAACACAGGGATATCTAAACCTGTGATTGCTGCACCTGGAACTATTGCTCCTTGTAAAGTACCAGACACACCAGGGGCTTTGTGGGCACCTACTATGATGCCTATTGTTGATATAGATGTGCTTAGATTAAAAGGAGCAGGTGAAGGAAAAGTTCTGTTTAAGAACTGCTCTACATCTGTTTGTGTAGGATAAGAAATCATTGGCATAACGATAAACTATTTGGAGTTTCGATTGCAAATATATGAAGAATTTTGGAACTTTGCAAATAAAACGCAAGAAAGTTGTGTTTTCATTGAAAAAGAAAGAGCCATGTATCGTGAAATAATTATTTAGAATTTGCATACACTGCATACACATAGCAGTTATCTTTCTGATAAGCAATCATTTCATTAAGTGTATGCAGCCCATTTATTAGTGTATGCAACTCTTTTTGCCTAACGATTAGGCGCTTCATCTTTTCATGCCGTTTAGCATTTGTCCCAGGGGGTGGGACTACTTGTCCCATAGGGTGGGACTTCTTGTCCCAGGGGGTGGGACAAAAAGCGCTTAACGTTCTCCCATCATCAAAGGCGGCATACGCCATTCAGTAAGCTGCACTCTTATGATTATCCATTACATGCACAATAAATCATGTTGCATACACTAATAATTTTGCTGAATACACTAACTTTCATACTGATTATCAAAAAATTAGCTCTTAGTGTATGCAGTGTATGCAAATTAAAAAAATAAAATCCCGAAACGAGCAAACATTTCGGGATTTTTATAATCTAATGGTATAAGTCTATCTGACAATGACCTTGAGCTACGCTCGAGCTCGTTAACGTTCGGAAGAACTCAAGCGAGCTTGG
>JAEEGF011722563.1_pt1 | contig 10306 bp, 6 predicted proteins | sample 9134171 | NCBI WGS metagenome assembly JAEEGF01 (sample SAMN16246542, study PRJNA631951) | gut metagenome | biome: gut microbiome; feature: rumen; material: AP-attached | host: Bos | place: Iran: Karaj | collected 2018-10 | reverse complement strand
TAGCCTTCTTGACCTTTATGGTCTTGACGGAAGAACTCTTGAGGGACTTCTTGACGCCCTTCTTTGTGAGCTTGGTCGTCTTCTGGATATAGATGGTCTTGAGCTGGGTATCACCTGCGAAAGCATAAGATCCGATCTTCTTGAGCTTGGAAGAAGTGATCTTGAATGAGTTGAGTGCCGTGCATCCGTTGAATGCCCTTGTATTGATCGTGGTGAGCCCTGAACCGCCGGAAACCGTTGTCAAAGCGGTGCATCCGGAGAAGGCATAACTGTCGATGGTAGAAACGTTGGAACCCAATGTCAGTGTTGTGATCGCCGTGTTGCCCTTGAAAGCAGATCCGGAGATCTTGTTAACCTTATAGGAGCAGTCTTCGATCCAAACGCTGGCCGGAACAGTAACATCAGTTAATGACATATTTAACTGCTTAACAAGTGTTACAGTACCTGATCCGTTTCTTGAAGCATTAGTAACCTTGTACTGGAAATCTCCGACATCATATATTGAATCTTTTTCCGCATATGTTAAGAATACCGGAATGGAGTTGGGGCTGGCTTTGAGGAGCTTCTCTCCGCCGCTGTTCGTGTACAATTTTGCATCAAGCTTGAAGAAAGTGATAGCTGTGCATCCCGTGAAAGCGTTTTCCGCAAGAGATGTAACTTTGTATCCGATGTTGATGTCTGTAAGACCTGTGCAGCCCTTAAATGCGTTTTCTCCTACTGAAGTTACATTGTAACGGATGTCGATATCGCCAAGGCTTGTGCAGTTCTCGAAAGTATTATTCTTGATCGTGGTTACGCTGTTGGGGAACTTGAAAGTGCTCAAACATGAACAATTTGCAAAAGCGTATTCTCCGATCGAAGATACTTTATCGCCAATGGTAATGGAAGAAAGATATTTGCAGCCGTTGAAAGCGCTGTCACCGATCTTTTCAAGCTTGGCAGGGAGTGAAACAGTCGAAAGCCCCTCACAGCCATAGAAAGCACTGGAGTTGATCGTGGTCAGGTTTTCAGCTGCCGAAAAGTCAATGCTCGAAAGGCCGGAGCAATAGAAAGCTTCTGCACCAATGGATGTTACGTTCTTGGTAATGGCAATGTTTGCAAGACTTGTACATCCGTAGAATGCATCCTGACCGATAGTCTTCATTGTTTCGGGAAGAACGATGGACGTAAGCTTGTTGCATCCATAGAAAGCATAATTGCCGATCGAAGTGGCTTTGCCGGTGAATATGACTGTTTCGATCGCCCCGATATGGTCATGCCAGGGAACGAGATTTGTATTGTCTTCACGGGAAAAGTTGCTCATCGCTCCGGAATCGCCGATGTAAAGAGTGGAGCCGTCAAAAGTCCAGTTAAGGGTCTTTCCGCACAGACCGGCCTTTTCGTCGCGGGCTTTTGTTTTATCCTTCTGGGGCTCGCCTTCTTCAGAACCTTCTTCCTCTGCTTCGGATTCCTTGGGTTCTGTTGCCTCAGGCTCCTCTGTCTTGGATTCGCCGGGCTTTTCAGCCTCAGGCTTTGTTTCCTCAGGCTCTGTAGCTGCAGGCTCAGTTTCCTCAGGCTTTTCAGCCTCGGGTTCTGTAGCTTTGGGCTCGGTAGCCTCAGGTTCCTGCTTTTCAGTCTCCTCAGTTTTCTGCTCCTCGGAAGGTGCAGGTGTCTCATCAGCCAGAACTGCTGCAGGTGTCATCATGATAGACATGCACATAGCGGCCGATAACAAAACTGACGTAGCTTTGATATGCTTCATGGTTTGTCCTCCATATATAAATTACCTATTCCTACGAGACCATAGTTTACTATGGCAAAGTCAATTCTGCACTACCTTTTTTTACAATTGCCTTAGAATTCACTTACATTTTTACGGTTTTTTAATGTCAAGTTGCTGACAAATGTCATATAAAAATGATCTGATGTTGCTTTATAATGTCTAAATAAATCAGGGGGCGTCAGTATATGTTTAAGATCGGTTTCAGCAATGAAAAGTATGTAGAACTCCAGAGTGCGCGCATCAGAGAGCGTGTTGAACAATTCGGCGGAAAGCTTTATCTGGAGTTTGGCGGGAAGCTTTTTGACGACTATCACGCTTCAAGAGTACTCCCCGGTTTTGAACCCGACAGCAAGATCAGGATGCTCAAGGCTCTTTCGGAAGATGCCGAGATCGTTATAGCAATAAATGCTGATGCCATCGAGAAGAACAAGCGCCGCGGCGACCTTGGCATCACATACGACCAGGAGGTCCTCCGTCTCATTGACGCATTTACGGAATTCGGCCTCTTTGTCGGAAGCGTCGTTATCACGCAGTTTGCAGGCCAGCACCTCGCGGAGTCTTTCGAGGCAAGGCTCAAGAGCCTCGGAGTAAAGACCTACAGACACTATCCCATTGCAGGATACCCCTCTGATATCTCACTGATCGTCAGTGAGGACGGCTATGGCAAGAACGACTATATCGAGACTTCAAGAAAGCTCGTCGTCGTTACCGCTCCCGGTCCCGGTTCCGGAAAGATGGCTACCTGCCTTTCCCAGCTCTATCACGAGAACAAGCGCGGGATCAAGGCCGGATATGCAAAATTCGAGACATTCCCCATCTGGAGCATTCCTCTCCAGCATCCCGTTAACGTTGCTTATGAAGCGGCAACCGCTGATCTTGCCGACGTCAACATGATCGATCCTTTCCATCTTGAGGCTTACGGCAAGACTACCGTCAACTACAACCGTGATGTCGAGATCTTCCCGGTCGTCAACGCGATCTTCGAAAAGATCTACGGAGAGAGCCCTTATAAGTCACCTACGGACATGGGCGTCAACATGGCAGGCTTTGCAATCACCGATGATGAGGCATGCTGCAACGCTTCCAAGCAGGAGATAATCAGACGTTATTACGAGGCAAGGGCAGCAGTGCGCCAGGGTCTTTCCGAAGGTGATGACGTAACCAAGATCGAGTTCCTCATGAAGAAGAGCGGGATCGATACGTCTGACCGCCGCGTGATCGGTGCGGCTCTGGTAAGAGCTGAATCCACAGGAGGCCCGGCAGTTGCTCTGGAGCTCCCTGACGGACAGATCGTTACGGGCAAGACAACAGATCTTTTGGGACCTGCTTCCGCAGCGCTCCTCAATGCGCTCAAGACACTTGCGGGCATCTCCCACAGCATCCCGCTCATCTCACCCAACGTTATCGAGCCTATCTCCGATCTCAAGATCAATCATATGGGCAACCACAACCCCCGTCTGCATACTGACGAAGTCCTTATCGCGCTCGCGATCAGTGCTACGACAAATCCTGTTGCCGAGCTTGCGATGCAGCAGATCGGCAAGCTTCAGCACAGCGACCTGCACTCAACGACAATGCTTTCGTCAGTCGATCTCAACATGCTCAAGAAACTCGGCGTTGAGGTAACATGCGAGCCCGTCTATCAGACGAAGAAGCTTTATCACAAGTAAGTTATATAAGATCAGATTACCGGGGCTGTCCATGATCAACAGGACAGCCTCTTTTTTATCCTCAAAAACCTGTTGACATTCGGAAGTGAGAGTATCATAATCAGGTTAGTCAAAGAAAGTCAAAGTCAAAATCAAATAACGTCAAATGACAGGATGAGGTGAAAGGAGGCAATCCATGGCAAGACTTGTTGACGTCATTGAACAGATGATCAAGGACATGATAGAAGAAAATGACGGCCAGGCTGTTATCAGCCGGAGTCAGCTTGCCGAGCAGGCGAACTGCGTGCCTTCGCAGATTACGTATGTGCTGTCCACAAGGTTTTCGAGCGGAAACGGCTACATAGTCGAGAGCCGAAGGGGAGGCGGAGGACAGATCACGATCACGAGGGTCACGCACAGCGGGCCGGAGCGTTATCTGCAGGCGATCCTGGATGCCGTCGGAGACGATCTGTCGCAGCAGCAGGCAAAGACGCTGCTGACAAATGCGGCATCCGTCGGAGCCATAACCCCTAAGGAAGGTACGGCTATCATGGCGGCGGTGTCTGACAGAGCGCTCGCAAAGGTTGATTCGGACATAAGGGCGGTCCTGAGGGCGGATATTTTCAGGAATGCGCTTCTCGGACTGATGATCGCGGAGTAGAAATAACAAAGGAGAATAATGGTATGAGATGTGAGAGATGCGGAGTTGAACTCACCAACAAGATAATAAAGATCAATGACGTTCCGTATTGCGAGAACTGCGCCAGGATCATGGGTTACGGAAAGTTCCTGAGAAACCCGGAAGAGATGCTCGGATCGGCTTTTTCGCCTTTTGACGAGATAGCAAGCTCGATAATGCAGATGAACGAACTTGATTTCGGAAACAGCGCTCTCTCCTGCCCGAAGTGCGGAATGACGCTTAGGGAATTTGAGAGAAAAGGCCGGCTCGGCTGCATAGAGTGCTATAACACTTTCAACGATTACATCGTAAAGGAAATGTTCAAGCAGCAGGGTGAGAGCACTTACGGCGGAAGGATGCCTGCCCAGTTTGCAGAGCTCAGCGGTGAGGAAAATGAACAGCCTGCACCTGCAAAGAAAGAAGCGCCTGCCGAAAAGGCTCCCGTCAAAGAGGAGGCTAAAGAGAGCGGGAATGAGGCAGAACCGGCATCTGAAGAAAGCGCCGACCTCAAGGCTCTTGCTCTTGAAAAGCTGGCAAAGCTTGAAAAGGCTGACCTCGGTATGCTGAGCGATGAGGACCTTCAGACGGCAATTAAGCTCGCGGCTGACAATGAGGACTACATCCTTGCGTCAAAGCTCAGGGATGAACTCAAGGGAAGAAAGGAAGGAAAGTGATATGAAGATGTGGTATGAGAGAGAAGGCACAGATGAGGACGTTGTCCTTTCAACGAAAGCCTGCCTTGTCCGTAACGTCAAAGGTTATAATTTTCCTTCCAAGATGGATGAAAGGGATGCAAAGAGCCTTCTGGCAAAGGTCGATTCCGTAATAGACAAAAGCGTTTTTTCGGGGGGCCTTGCCACGGACATCGTAAACAGGGGCGAAGCGGAAACGCTGATGAAGGCCCAGATCTCGGGAAGAGACGGCTCGCTCCTTTACGGACCTGACAAGAAAGCGATCTATTACAACGAAGATTACGGACTCAGCGTTGCGGTGGGCAACAGCGAGCATCTGACGATCAAGGCTCAGGCGGCAGGACATGACGTGGGAGTCTACCGTCTTGCCGAGAAGATCGCAGTCGATCTCGAAAAGAAACTGGACATTGCTTATTCGGAAAAGTACGGATTCCTTACTTCAAGCGTCAAGCTTACGGGAACGGGACTTAAGCTCCTTTACACCGTTGCGATCCCCGCTATCGCGAAGACCGAAGGCGGAATAGCCGCATTGAGGCAGAGGGTCGGACAGTATGAATGGATGATATATCCCTTTGCAGACCAGGGCGAACTCAATGAATCCGGCGTTTACATCATCGCAAGCGTAAGCACGTTAGGCGTGTCTGAAAGTGAGACCATTGAGAGAGGCGAGATGCTGATCAAGGACGTTATCAAGGCTGAAAGGGCCTGCCGTGAACAGTTTGCGACAAAGAAGAAAACGCAGATGAAGGATTTATACGGCAGGGCATACGGACTTTTGAGGTTTGCCGCCCTGATGTCACGCAGGGAGGCTCTTGATGCAGTCTGCTGGCTCAGGCTTTACAGGGATTATGACGATTCTTCGGAATTTGAATGCAAATGGAAGATGCTCAATACCATAACGCAGGAAGTCTGCTGGGAACAGCAGCGCCGAGGAGAGATCAACACTCAGACGTCTCAAAAGAAGCGTGCTGAAAGGATCAGAAAGATACTGAAGGGAGTTGATTGACATGAGAATATCAGAAGATACCGCGAGAGCTCTCGCGTGCTCACAGTTGATAGCAAGTGAAAGACATACTTCGCTGATCAGGGATACATTCCTTTTCGCGGCGATGTGTCTTACTGAATCGCCTGCCAAAGAGACGATCGACGAGAACGTCCAGGATACCAGCGCGATATTCGAAAAGCTCGGCATAAACGGTGATTACGAACTGGATGAAGATACTTTCAAGGCTTTGGCCGACAAAGCTTTTTCAAACCTGAGGATGGATGTGAGAAGGCTTTTTGCAAACGCAGCCGAGCTTTCCAGAAGGACCGGCGGAAGAGGTGCGGTAGGCACTGAGCATCTGCTTTTCGTCATCCTTTCAAAGAAGGTTAGCAACCACATCGAGATATTTGATGCGCTTGAAGCCGCAGGAGCCGATCTTGAAGGACTGCGCAACTCCCTGATCAACTCTTTCAACGAGAGCATGTCGTCTTCCGGCGATGACGATGATGAGGATGAAGAGGAAGGTCTTTTCGGAGGCGACGACCGTCCGGGAAATAACGCTCCGCCGAGAAGGAATCCGGAGGAAGGCAAGTCCCGCAAAGGCGGCAAGGGAGGACACAAGACCCTCGAAAAGTTCGGCAAGAATCTTACCGAACTTGCCAAGGCGGGCAAGATCGATCCCGTAATAGGCCGTGAGGAAGAGATCAACCGTGTCATGCAGATCCTGATCCGCAGAACGAAGAACAATCCCTGCCTCGTAGGTGATCCGGGCGTCGGCAAGACCGCGATCGCAGAAGGTCTGGCACTTAAGATCGCCAACGGCGACGTGCCTGACATCATTAAGGGCAAGGTCGTTTACAGCATGGAGATCGGTTCCATGGTCGCAGGCTCCAAGTACAGAGGAGACTTCGAAGAACGTATCAAGAACATGCTCGATGAAGCCGTATCTGACCCTAACGTCATCCTGTTTATCGATGAGATCCACACTCTTGTCGGCGCGGGCGACAGCTCGAACGGTTCCATGGATGCCGCAAACTTAATGAAGCCGCTCCTTACAAAGAACGAGCTCCAGATCATCGGTGCCACGACTCTTGATGAGTATTCCAAATTCATCGAAAAGGATCACGCACTTGAAAGAAGATTCCAGAAAGTTCTTGTTGAGGAACCTTCGATAGAAGATGCAATTGCGATCATGAAAGGCCTCCGTTCCAAGTACGAAGAGCATCACAAGATCCATATTCCCGATGATGTCCTTGAGCAGTCCGTAAGACTGTCGGCAAGATATGTTTCAGACAGATTCCTGCCTGACAAGGCCATCGACCTTGTCGATGAGGCAGCTGCCGCTAAGCGTATCAACTATGCAGATTCCAAGGTCAAGAACGATCTCGAGAAGAAGATCGCAGAGATCAAAGATAAGAAGAAGACTGCCGTAGATGCACAGGATTTCGAAGCTGCACAGACACTTAAAGAGGAAGAAGAAAAGCTTAATGAAAGACTCTCGCTTCTTCAGGACAAGGTTAAGCCTGATGCGGACGGATTTACAGGAACCCTCACCGTTGATGACGTTGCAGTAGTCCTTGCAAAGTGGACAGGCATCCCTACAACAAAGATCACAGAATCTGATGCAGATAAACTTAAGAATCTCGAATCTGAACTTGCAAGAAGAGTCGTAGGCCAGGACGAAGCGGTTCACGCCATCGCAAAGGCAATACGCAGAGGAAGACTCGGCCTCAAGGACGAGAAGAGACCTTCTGGTTCGTTTATCTTCTTAGGTACGACAGGTGTCGGGAAGACTGAGCTTGCTAAGGCCCTTGCCGAGGTAATGTTCGGCAACGAGAGCGCTCTTGTCAGGATCGATATGTCCGAATACATGGAAAAGCACGATGTCTCAAGACTCATCGGTGCGCCTCCGGGATATGTCGGATACGATGAGGGCGGCCAGCTCACTGAAGCCGTAAGAAGACATCCTTACTCGGTTGTTCTTTTCGATGAGATCGAGAAGGCACACCCTGAGATCTTCAACTCGATGCTCCAGGTTCTTGATGACGGACGTCTCACGGACGGCCACGGCAGAACGGTTGACTTCAGAAATACGATCATCATCATGACATCCAACATCGGTGCAAGAATGCTCGTTGGCAGCGAAGGCCGCAAGATCGGCTTTGCGATGGCTGATGAAAGCGATAAGGACGAGCTCTCCAGAGAAGGTCTTTACGGCGGCAAGTCTTACGATGAGGCTAAGAAGGTCGTAATCGACGAGCTTAAGAAGACATTCACTCCTGAATTCGTTAACCGTGTTGACGACATCATCTTCTTCCGTATGCTCGGCAAGGATTCACTCATCCGCATCGTAGACATCCTCATGAAGCAGGTCGGCAAGAGGATCAAGGATCTCGGCATGGACATCGAGCTTACCGAGAGTGCCAAGGAACTTCTCGCAAAGAAGGGTTACGATCCTCAGTACGGTGCAAGACCGCTCAGAAGAGTCATCACATCGATGGTTGAGGACCGCTTCTCCGAAGCTATGCTCGACGGCATCGTCAAGCCGGGTCACCTTGCTATAATCGACGCTGTTGAGACGACGGATCCTGACGCCCTCCTGGCACAGGGAAGCGCTGCAGAGGACGGAAAGGTCATCGTGATCAGGGACGGTGGCGAGCTTGAGATGGCAAACGAGCCTGTAATTGAAGAAACATAAGGCATCGTCTTGCAAAATAATGTATAATACTCAAACAATTACTTCGGTTATCAAAATAATTGTCGGAGCAATATAGAGATGTCAGAGTTAAAAACACAGGAAAAAACCAGCAATGCGGCTTCCCGTTCAAAGGCGCCGCGTGATTACGACATAGGTTGTGTGCCGAGCAAATTCTGGTTTGGATTTGTCGGTTCCCATATCATCGTGCCTTTGGTTTGTGCTTTTACCCACATCAAGGTCAAACCCGATATGGAGTTTGTAAACCATGAGGGTCCGATCATCGTTATCTCAAACCACGAGTCTTATCTCGACCCGATGGTCACAAACAGACTTACAAAGGCAAGACCTGCGAACTTCGTAACAGGCGAGTTCGTATTCAGGGCAAAGGGTTGGGGCCACTGGTTCAAGCTCGGAGGCGCGATCCCGAAGAAGCAGTTCGTCGTTGACACGGCAGCTGTTAAGGCCATGATGCGTGTCATGAAGCGTAACGGCGTCATCATCGTTTACCCTGAAGCTACAAGGCACGTCGACGGCAAGTCCGTAGGCTTTGACGACGGTGTCGCAAGACTTGCAAAGAAGGCAGGCGCTTCAGTCTATATCGCGCATATCCACGGTGCTTACATGGCATGGCCGAGATGGTCAAAGTCCGGTATGCGTAAGGGCAGGATCAGCGCAGAGTTCGTCAAGAAGATCTATTCTGACGAGGTAAAGCAGCTGTCCATTGAGGAACTTCAGCAGAAGATCCTTGAGGGTGTCGATTACAACGAGAACGACTGGATCCGCGAGAATCCCAGAACCTACAAGGGCAAGAAGCTCGCATCAGGTCTCCAGAACATCGCTTATGCGTGCCCAAAGTGCGGTTCCGAATATACGATGCAGTTCATGAATTCCGGCAAGGGCGACATGATCCAGTGCTCCAACTGCGGTAACGCTGCAAGATACCTCCCTACGGGCCTTATCGAAAAGGCCGATCCCCAGTGTGTCGTTTTCGATGACCTCCACAAGTGGACAGAGTGGGAGAGGGGTCTCATAAAAGACCAGCTCGATGCAGGCGGATTCAAGATGGAGATGAATGCCGATCTGTTCAAGGTTTTCGACAGATTCACTTTTGCGAAAACAGGCAAGGGCAGGATCACCATCACCGACAAGGAGATCACCTATGTCGGAACCGATTGTCCCGCTGAAGAAGGCATCCCTTACAAGAAGGGCAAGCCGATGAGAAAGTACAAGGACAGAAAGCTCGACCCGAATGCACCGTTCGAGACCAGGGTTTTCGAGATCGATTCGATGAGAGGACTTGTGGCATCTTACGGCAAGCATTTCGAGATCTACGACAAGGACGGAGAGCTTTACAGGTTCTATGTAGACGGCCAGAAGGTATTCAAGATCCACGAGATCGTAGAGCTCCTGGGCAAGAAATAATTTTCACTAGCTTGTTTTAATGACAAATAAGAGCGGGTTTGGCAAAAATAACGCCAAACTCGCCTTTTTTCTTGCTTTTATATATCGCCCGAAGATAGTATAATTTTCAAGTCAGTAAATAAGAGGCACTGTTTATGGTGCTTCCCAAAACACAAAATATGAATCAGGAGTGTGACAATCCATGGCAATGTATGACAAGAAAAGCGTCGAAGATTTAGACGTAGCCGGCAAGAGAGTTATTGTCCGTGTTGACTTTAACGTACCGCTCGACAAAGAGACAGGCACAAAGATCACAGACGACAAGAGAATCAAGGGTGCTCTCCCTACAATCAAGTACCTCGTAGACAACAATGCGAAGGTTATCCTCGTATCTCACCTCGGCCGTCCGAAGAACGGTCCTGAGGCTAAGTTCTCCATGA
>JAEEGF011637316.1_pt1 | contig 10306 bp, 8 predicted proteins | sample 9134171 | NCBI WGS metagenome assembly JAEEGF01 (sample SAMN16246542, study PRJNA631951) | gut metagenome | biome: gut microbiome; feature: rumen; material: AP-attached | host: Bos | place: Iran: Karaj | collected 2018-10 | reverse complement strand
CAGATATCGGATGAAGTGATTCCGGGAGAAGCTCATGATATAAGGCCCATGAAGCTTGTGACGGAGAATAATATTTATTGAGATAAGGTCAATTTTGTTTGAGCATTTTTTTAATAAAAGCGCGGGATTTGAGAGAATAATGTTCATTCCGGCCAAAGGATTTTTTAGATATGGGACGTAAGAAAAGAGATACAATTGAATTCAGATTTTATGAGGTGCCCCAGGGTCAGGACTGTCTGGCACTTCTGGGTGAATCCTGGATAAGGGTATACGGCCAGGACGAGAAGTACCTGCATTTTCACAACCTCTTTGAGGTGGGCTACTGCAGAAACGGAGAGGGCGATCTGGTTCTCGATGACAGCACGGTGAGATATGAGACCGATATGCTCTCGCTTATTCCGGCCAATTACCCCCACACAACCCTGAGCCTTGTGCCGAATTTCTGGGAGTATATCTTTTTTGATGTGGAGGAGATTGTAAGACAGATTTATCCGGGCAATCCCACCAAGCAGAGAGAAGCGGTGGAAATAATTGATAAAAGCGCAGATCTGCTCTACGGCTACATGTATCCTGATATGACGGAGACTGTTAAAAGGATCATGGAGGAGATGCGTGACAAAAAGCCATACTACATAGAGACCGTGAACAACCTGCTCAAGGCATTTGTTCTCATGATCATCAGATATCAGAGCAGCCGTGCAAGGGACAAAAACATGATGGTTGAGGGCGATGATGACGCAGCCATGATGACAATAAGGCCTGCGCTTGAGTACGTGGACAAGAGTTATTCCGATAACATCAAGGTGTCGGAACTTGCAAGAAGCTGCAACATGAGTGAGGCGCATTTCAGGAGAATATTCGGAGAGACCATCAATATGTCACCTGTGGATTACCTCAATCTCGTGAGGATACAGAAGGCCTGTCAGATCATGAATAAGACGGACCACTCCATGGAAGTAGTGGCATCGGAGTGCGGATTTACCACTTTTTCCACCTTTAACAGGAATTTCAGGAAATTTCTTAACACTTCACCCTACCAGTGGAAGAAGAACAGAGACAATTACGAGAACAAACTGCTGGATTATAATATAAATGCACTAAAGGGCTGGTAGGCAATCAGGCATAATTTAGAAACATTGTTAAAAAGGCTTCACAACTTAAACGTTTTCTGTTAACAATTTGTACATATATGAGCGAAAATGCACATTTTAGATTTTAAAATGTGTATTTTTTTTGTTTTGCTTTGTTATAATGTACACATAACCGAGTTGGAAACACAGAGTTTCCGTCAAAATGACCAAACGGTTAAATTTAACTTTTTTCATTTAGGGAGGGTAAGAAATGAAAAGAAAAGCTTTATCAATGTTCCTTGCATCAGCTATGTCAGTTTCACTCTTAGCCGGATGCGGTGGCGCTGCGGACACAGCTACAACCACTCAGACTACAGATGCTGCACTGACAGAGACACAGGCAGAGGCACCTGCTGCAACTGAGGAAGCTGCACCTGCTGCAACAGCAGATGTTTCTTCTGAGGGAGAGCATGAGCTTTCAGTTTATGCATGGGACAAGAACTTCAACATCCCTGCACTTGAGGCTGCTGAGAAGGCTTACCAGACAGTAGATCCTGATTTCAAGCTTAACATCGTAGAGCAGTCTGCTTCATCTGACGTTGAGAACGCAGTTACACTTGCTGCTTCATCAGGTGATTACAGCCAGCTTCCTGACATCGTTCTTTTCCAGGATCACTACATCCAGAACTACGTTATGAACTATCCTGACGCATGGCTTGATCTTGAGGATGCAGGAATCAACTGGTCAGACTTCGGTGCTGAGAAGCTTTCATACTCAACAGTAAACGGCAAGCACTACGGCGCACCTGTTGATAACGGAACAGCAATCTTTGCATATCGTACAGACATCCTTGAGGAGTGCGGATACACACTTGATGATGTAACCGGAATTACCTGGGATCAGTGGCTCGAGATTGGCCGTGTTGTTAAAGAGAAGACCGGCAAGTACCTCGTTTCCATGGACCACAACGGAGATGATCTTCCTTACATGATGATGCAGGCTGAAGGCAAGTCACAGTGGAAGGACGGACTTCCTAACTTCGTAAACAACGAAGAGCTCAAGGCTATCCTCAATGTTATCATCACAGGCGCTAAGGACGGCGTTATCTACCTCTGCAACGACTGGTCAGAGTACACAGATACATCTATCATCGGCGACCAGGTAGCAGGCGTATTCAATGGTAACTGGATCATTCCTACAATGACACAGGCATCTGAGAACAGCGGAAAGTGGGCAATCACATCAGCTCCTACACTTACAGGTAAGGAAGGCTATGCTGCAAACGGTGGTTCTTCACTCTATGTAACAAGCAACTGCTCAAAGCCTGAACTTGCAAAGGCATTCCTCGCTTACACATTCGGCGGCGGAGAGGGCGCTATGGCTACATACGATGATTCACTCAGAAACGGTGGTGTTATCGGAACATGTATCTCAGCTTCCAAGTCAGATGTTTACCAGGAAGGTGTTGATTTCTTCAACGGCCAGTCAATCTATGCTGACATCGTTGCTATGGGTGCCAACGTTCCTGTAGTAGAGCAGAATGACTACCACTACACAGCTCGTCAGTATATCGGCGCAGCCATCACAAACGTTATCAACGGATCAGATCTTGATACTGAGCTCCAGGGCGCAGAAGATCAGGTTAAGTTCGAGATGGGACTTTGACTTTGATAACTTAACGAGGTTTTTCACGAGTTTAGTTAGCAAAGTTGTTCCGGCGAGCACCGTGTGCGAGAGCGGAACTTCCATATGACGATGAATTTCTTTATGGGCTATAGTTAATTCAATAAAATAGGGGGAATCGGAACTCCGGTTCCCCTTTTTCAAAAGCAAAATCTGTATTTTTTATTGTTAATCAAAGGGGAATGAAATGGATAAAAAGAAAAAAATGGGCCTTCTGGCAAAACAAAAAGCTGCAGGCTGGCTCTTCCTTGTTCTTGCATCTGCAATGATCATAGTAATGAGCTTTTATCCCATGGTACAGGCTCTTATCACATCATTTAAAACCGGTTCTTCAGCTAACCTTAAGTGGGCTGAGCCTCTTATTTACAACTACAGGAGAATGTTCCAGGACAAGATGTTCATGAAATCGGTCGGAAACACCTTCCTTTACCTGATAATCCAGGTACCGATCATGCTCATTCTGGCTATACTGCTGGCACAGCTTCTCAACAACAAAGACCTGAAGTTCAAGGGACTTTTCCGTACCTGTGTATTCCTTCCCTGTGCAGTTTCTCTTGTATCATATGCGCTTATCTTCAGGACTATCTTTGCAACACAGGGACTTATCAATATCATACTGACCAACCTGGGGTTAATACATGAGAACATCAACTGGCTTGGCCAGACCAATACTGCAAGACTTGTAATCATCATCGCTCTTATCTGGAGATGGACAGGATACAACATGGTATTTTATCTTGCAGGACTTCAGAACATCGAATACTCGGTATATGAGGCAGCCAAGATTGACGGTGCAAACGGATGGAAGACCTTCTGGTATGTAACAGTACCGCTCCTTAGGCCGGTTATCATCATGACTTTCATCATGTCGATCAACGGTACTTTGCAGCTCTTTGATGAGTCAGTCAACCTGACCAACGGCGGACCTGCAAACACCACGATAACAATGTCTCATTACATTTACAATAACTCATTCGGACAGGGCGTTGCCAACTTCGGCTATGCATCTGCGATGTCATTCTTTGTATTTATTCTTGTGGCTATTCTTGCAGCTATCAATCTGAAAGTAGGTGATACACGTGACTGATAAGAAGACTAAAGCAAATAGCAGTGCTATTCAAAAAAGACTTATACCTACATATATCTTTTTGACAATAGTTTCCATTTTATCTGTATTTCCTCTCTTCTGGATGGTGACAGCTGCAACCAATCTCTCTGTTGACGTATCGAGAGGAAAAATCTGGTTTGGCACACATCTTGTAGAGAACTTCAACAACCTTGTTGCGAGTACGAACCTTTGGAAATCCTTTGGAAACTCACTTCTGTATTCAACTGTACAGACCCTTTTGTGTATCTTTATCTGCTCACTGGCTGGATACGGCTTTGAGCTCTACCACGACAAGGGCAAGGACCTCTTGTTTGCAATCCTTCTGATGGCGATGATGATCCCCGGTGTTGCAACAATGATCCCTTTGTTCACCATGATGAGTAAGATGCACTTCCTTAATACTGTATGGGGCTTTGCACTTCCTGCAATCTCAACACCTTTCATGATCATGATGTTCAGGCAGAACTCAAGAAACTTCCCGCCGGATATCATGGAGGCTGCAAGAATTGACGGACTTTCCGAGTTCTGGATCTTCTTCAGGATGTACATGCCTGTTATGAAGTCAACATATGCTGCAGCTGCAGTTATCACTTTCATGAATGCATGGAATGCTTACATGTGGCCAAGAGTCGTAATGACCGACAACAGGGCACAGACAATGCCTATGCTTATTGCCAACCTGGCAGGTGGATACACGATCGATTACGGTATGCTGATGATGGGCGTTTTATTCTGCTCATTGCCCACAATGATCGTATTCTTCGTACTCCAGAGACAGTTCACTGAAGGTATTACAGGATCTGTTAAATAATTCTTATTGAGGGAAATATTGTTATGGAAAAATTCTTGTTAGATATGGTTTCAGACCCGAAAGTGTTTGAACAGAACAGACTGCCTGCGCACTCTGACCATATTGCTTACAGATCTGCTGCAGAGCTTGCAAGCAAAAAGAGCAGCTACAGGGTCTGTCTTGACGGGGTATGGCATTTTCACTACGCCAAAAATTTTGAAGACGCCCCGGAAGGTTTCTACAATTCAGACTATGATACATCAACCTGGGACAGGATTCGTGTTCCGGCACACATACAGATGGAAGGGTACGACAAGCCCCAGTATGTGAATGTGCAGTATCCGTGGGACGGGCGGCAGATGCTCACACCGCCAGAGATACCCACTGAGTTTAACCCGGTTGCTGATTATGTCAAACTCTTTACTGTTCCTTCTGACTTTAAAGGGCACAGAGTTCACATATCCTTCCAGGGAGTGGAGAGCGGCTTTGCCCTCTGGCTAAATGGCGAGTATGTAGGTTACAGCGAGAACTCTTTTGACCCGGCTGAGTTTGATCTTTCGGATAAGCTCAGTGACGGGATTAACAAGCTGTGCGTAAGGGTATTTAAATGGACAGCGGGAAGCTGGTGTGAGGATCAGGATTTCTTCAGATTCTCCGGTATCTTCAGAAGCGTATATCTGCTTGCTGTACCTGAGACACACGTATATGACCTGTCTGTTGAGCCCGTTGTTTCAGCAGATTTTAAAAAAGCAAGCCTAAAGCTCAAACTTCTTACCTCCGGCAAGGGCAAAGTGGACCTTAACCTCTCATATAAAGGGGAAAAGGTGATAGAGGGCACGATTCCTCTTTCTCCCTCAGGCGAGACAGTTGGAAGCTGCGACATCAACAAGCCTCTTTTATGGAGCGCAGAGGAGCCCAATCTCTACGAGCTGATACTTACAGTAAGAGATGAGAGCGGCGCTGCAATCGAGGTGATCAGGCAACTTGTTGGCTTCAGGCGCTTTGAAATGAAAGACGGACTCATGCACCTTAACGGCAAGAGGATTGTCTTTAAAGGTGTCAACAGGCACGAGTTCAGCAACAAAAACGGAAGAGTGCCTGACAGAAATGAGCTTCTGATAGACATCGTCACGATGAAAAAGAACAACATAAATGCCATAAGGACCAGCCATTATCCCGATGATTCTGCGCTCTATGAGCTGTGTGATATCTACGGACTTTACCTTATCGCAGAGAACAATATGGAGACCCACGGAACATGGGAGCCTTTTGAGAGAGGTGCCAAGGGTAAAGAGTACGTCGTTCCGGGGGATAATGAGATCTGGGAAGGTCTGCTTCTTGACAGGGTCAATTCCTGCTATCAGAGGGATAAGAACCATCCTTCAATCCTTATCTGGTCATGCGGAAATGAATCTCACGGCGGCACTGTGATCAAGAAGATGTCGGACAAGTTTAAAGAGCTTGATCAGGGGAGACTTGTTCACTATGAGGGAATCTTCCACGACAGGAGATTTCCGGAGACCTCCGATATGGAAAGTCAGATGTATCCGCATGTTGCCTCTATAAAGAAGTTTCTTGAGGAGAACAAGGAAAAGCCGTTTATCTGCTGCGAGTATTCACATGCGATGGGCAACTCCTGCGGCGGAATGCATCTTTATACTGATCTGACTGATACAGAGCCAAGATATCAGGGCGGATTTATCTGGGATTACATTGACCAGTCAATCACCAAGAAGGACCGCTATGGCAAAGAGTTTGAAGCCTTTGGCGGAGACTTTGGAGAAAGACCTAACGATGGCAACTTCAGCGGAAACGGAATCACCTACGGCGACAGAACACCTTCGCCCAAGATGCAGGAAGTTAAGTTCAACTACCAGAATATTTCTGCCGAGTTTGATAAGAACTGCAAAAAGATCAAGGTAACCAACAAGAATCTCTTTGTTAATACCAATACTTTTGATGCATTTGTGTCACTTAGTACTAACGGTATTGAGATCTGCAGAGAGAAGATTGATGTTGCGGTTGCGCCTCTTTCATCAAAGACGGTAAACGTTCCTTCCTCAATCCTTGAGAAGGCTGCTGTTATCGAGACTGCACAGTCCATGAAAGATGAGTTCTGTGAATTTGTACTCACTGTAAGTTTCGTACTGAAAGAGGACACTCTCTGGGCTTCCAAGGGACATGAGGTTGCCTTTGGACAGGGAGTTCTTAAGACAATTCCTGCAAAACATGAGGGTACACTTCCGCTTAAGATAGTTCTTGGTAACAACAACCTAGGCGTATATGGAGATAACTTCTCTGCTACATTTACATATCCGCATGCATCGCTTGTTTCATATGTGTTCGGCGGAAGGGAGATGCTTGAGAAAAATCCCACTCCGAATTTCTGGAGAGCACCTACTGACAACGACAACGGGTACATGGAGACATTCAGGTACGCACAGTGGAAGATTGCAAGTATGTATTCTGCTCTGAGAAGGCCGGATGATGGCTTTGCGCTTCCCGAAGTGATCCCTGGTGAGAAGAGTATAACTATTAGATATACATATTATCTTCCTACAACCCCTGAATCCACCTGCCACGTCGCTTATGAGGTATTTAATACCGGCGTTGTAAGGTGCGAGATGGATATGGATCTTGTTAAGGAACTTGGAGATATGCCTGAGTTCGGAATGCTCTTTAAACTGAGCGCTGACTTTGATCAGGTTTCCTGGTACGGACTTGGTCCTGAGGAGACATATGCAGACAGGAAGAGGGGCGGTAAACTCGGCCTTTACAGCAATGAAGTAAAGGACAATCTCGCCAGATACCTTGTTCCTCAGGAGTGCGGCAACAAGTGTGATGTGAGATTTGCCAAAGTGACTGACAAGAGAGGAAGAGGAATGATGTTCTTCGGAAGGCCATTCTCCTTCAGCGCACTTCCTTACTCACCTCACGAGCTTGAGAACGCATATCATCCCTTTGATCTGCCTGAAGTTCATTACACCTATGTCAAGACATCACTTCAGCAGATGGGAATAGCAGGCGACGACAGCTGGGGCTCAAGACCTCATCCGGAGTACAGACTGCCTTCGGAGGGAAATCTTAAGTTTGAGTTCTTCTTCATGGGAATATGATAATGCTTAATGGAGTCATTGGGGACGGTTCTAAATGACTCCCCTTTGGAGTCAAAGGCTACGAGTTACCGGAAATGGTTCTACACGACTCCCAGATGAAGGCAGCGGCTACGGCTTCTGCCTTTTTTATGTCTAAAAATGGAGTAAAATGGAACCGTCCCTATTGATTCGTGTAGTGTCTGTTCCCACCTGAATGCTAGTCTATGTGAGATTACTAAATTATTTATTTTGCTTTTTTATTTTTCTCAGCGAAGTTCGCCCAATTTAGTTTCGCTATTATACGATATACTCTTTGATTATAGCGATAAAAACAGCCTTATTTCGCTACTATTTCATTTAGCCACAAATAATAGCGACATTTCTTGGCTTTTTTTTCGCTACTATCATCACTCATCATCTATACTAGCGAAAAAAGCTCATTTTCCTCGCTAGTATATCAGGTTATGATCAATAGTAGCGAAATGCAATTTTCACTTTCTTTCGAGCTAATGATGAAGACAAGCGAAACGTAAGACTATATTCAAATTATTATATATTGTGCTAAAATGTCTCAGTGGATTTATAAAGAATATGGAGTCAAAGGGGACGGTTCTAAATGACTCCATTTTGTGGAGTCAACTGGGATAATTCTAAATGAATTTGTTGGAAGTCAAATAGAACCGTCCCCAATGACTCCCCAAAATAGAATGACAGGAGCAGCAGAATGTCAGAGAACTTAAGATGGGAACTTATTAGAGAAGAGCATATAACGCAGGACGCCTGGATAGATTTCAGAAGGAACATCTACAGGTTGCCGGATGGGTCGGAGATAGGACCGGTATATAATTTTTCCAAACACAGTTTTGTTATTATCGTTGCAACAGACAGTGAGGGAAGGTATATCTGTGTCAAGCAGTACAGGCATGGAATAGATAAGATAACTACTGAGTTTCCGGCAGGTGGGATAGAGTATAAAGATAACAGTGACGTTCCATATATTACAGCAGAGAATACTATTGCTACAGAAGAAGAGGCTCTTGCAGCTGCAAAACGTGAGCTTGCTGAGGAGACCGGATATGTGTCAGAAAACTTCATTCACCTGATGACAACCCCGGCAAACGCCACACTTGCCAGCAACAATGTACATATATATGCGGCAACAGATTGTGTAAAGAAAAAGAAGCAGCACCTGGATGATACTGAGTTCCTCAATGTTGAGCTTCTGACTGAAAGTGAGCTGAAAGACAGAATATTCGGCGGAGACTTCCTGCAGTCGCAGCATGTACTTGCATGGTACCTGTTCAAGGATCTGGTAAAAAGACAGTAGTATGAAATGAAGATAATTAATTGAAATACAAAAATAATTACCCCCATGGCTCTGTGCCATGGGGGCTTTCATTTGATATGAGATAAATGCTATGTAAATTGCTTTCCGGTAACGATCATTCTGTTTATCTTACTTTAAGGAGATTGCTCTGTTTGCAACTCTGCCCTCAGCCTTGCCATATGTGTTGTAGTGATTAAGAAGTGCTGCGGGATCTGTGCCGAAAGCTGCCCTGAGATCTGCGTAGTTGGTGTAGTAGGTGTATGCATTGAATTCGTTGTTGTTGCCGGCATAAGTTTTAAGAGCGTTCATCTCTGCGTTCTTCTGAGCATAAGTTGTGTCGATGTTCTGTACATAAACTTCGATGCAGTCGTGGATGTCAGAGTTCGCTACTTTGTCATCTCTGATGTAGAAGTAGAAGAATACGTTTTTGACCTGCTCATCTGCGCCGATGTGAATTCTTACATATTCAGATCCGCCATGTTCTGTGCAGTCGATGTAGGTAAATTTACTGGTGTGATCACCAACGAATACAGTGTAGTTGTAATTTGTCTTGAACCAGACATCTGCATATGAGCCTGCGTCAATTGATACTGTGGAAGCTCCAAAGTCCATATAATCCGGAACTTCGCTGTAGGCGAAAGACTGGCAATTGAAAACTGTGAATGTAAAAACAACTGCAAATACTGCTGCGATAACCTTAGACATTGTCTTATTCATTGTGATTTCCTCCTGTTTATCACTTAGCTTTATGAGCTTTTTTGGTTCTGTTGTTTTGTACTACATTCATATTATACGAGCGTTTATTTACTGTGGCAAAAAAATGGAAAAAATATTTCCATTTTTTGATAATTACTGCAAAGACTATTAAAGGCCATGCCTGAAATAAAAAAGCACATCTATGATGAGCTTCAAAGGCATTACCTTCAACAAAAAAGCACATCTACGATGAGCTTCTAAGGCATTACCTTCAACAAAAAAGCACATCTACGATGGGCTTCAAATGCATTACTACAATAAAAAAGCACATCCATGATGTGCTTGGAAGAGTGCCGGCAGTGGGACTTGAACCCACACGTGGTTACCCACAACAGATTTTGAGTCTGCATCGTCTGCCATTCCGACATGCCGGCTGGTATGAGCTGTATACTTTAAAGGTATGCAGCTTATTTAGTTTATCACAGTAGTTGTGCTTATTCAAGAAGATTATTCCTTTAAAGATAAATGAAGAGTTC
>JAEEGF011617277.1_pt1 | contig 10306 bp, 5 predicted proteins | sample 9134171 | NCBI WGS metagenome assembly JAEEGF01 (sample SAMN16246542, study PRJNA631951) | gut metagenome | biome: gut microbiome; feature: rumen; material: AP-attached | host: Bos | place: Iran: Karaj | collected 2018-10 | reverse complement strand
GCCACGGGCCGTTACCGTTTCCGCTACATGCGACACTACAGCGATGGCTCCATCGCTTGGGACACCACTGCCGTGCGCCAGAACGGCGAGGTGCGCTCCTATCGTGTCGAGGGCGCCGTCTTCGGCGTGATGCCGAGCGGCAAGTGGCATGCCAAGGCCTATTTCTACGACAGCAGCAAGGGCATTCCCGGTGCCATCGTCAACAACGTGTGGAAACATGCCCAGAAGCAATGGGACCGCAACTTCTTTGTCCAGGGAGCCTATCAGCGCAAGTTTACCGACCGCTATGAGATGATGTTCAACGCCAAGTACTCACGTGACTATCTGCATTATCTCAACCCGGACACCACGTTGATGTACATCGACAACAAGTTCTGGCAGGACGAAATTTATCTCTCCACCGCCAACAAATACACCATCCTCACCGATTGGGATGTGAACCTCTCGGTCGATTACCAGTGGAACAGCCTCGACGCCACGTTGACGGGCTTCGGCTATCCTATCCGCCACACCGTGCTCACCGCGCTGGCCACAGCATGGACCTGGCACGGCTTCAAGGCCCAGGGCAGTCTGCTCTACACGATGGTCAATGACCGCTCGTCGGCACGGTTCGACGGCCAGGTGGTGGGCAAGATGAGCCGCTATGCCAACAAGGTCACGCCCGCTGTCTTCCTCAGTTGGCAGCCGTGGGCCGACAAGGACTTCAACCTGCGCGCCTACTACAAGCGCATCTTCCGCCTGCCCACGTTCAACGACCTGTATTACACCGACATGGGCAACATCACGCTCAATCCCGAGTATGCCACCCAGTATAACGTGGGCTTCCTCTACCGCCTGCTGGCCGGCCGCGGCATGCTCGAGGGTATCAAATTGAGCGCAGATGCCTACTACAACTACATTACCGACAAGATCATCGCCGTCCCCAAGGGCACGGGCCAGTACCGCTGGATGATGATGAATGTGGGTATCGTGAAAATCCGTGGCATTGACGTGAGCGCGCGCACAACGCTGCGCTTCCCCGCCGACGTCATTCTTGACATCAACCTCAGTTACACCTACCAGAAGGCACAGGACTACACCAATCCCGCCGATAACGAGGATGGCGGCACCTACAAGGGCCAACTCGCCTATATCCCGTGGCACAGCGGCTCGGTGGTGGGCCATGTCAACTGGCGAGACCTGGACGTGAACTACAGTTTCATCTATGTGGGAGAGCGCTACCATACCAGCGCCAACACCCGCGAGAACCACGAGCAGCCGTGGTACACCCACGACCTCTCGGCTGGCTACCAGTTCCACTTGGGAAAAACGATGCTGAAAGTATCGGGCGAGGTCAACAACCTCTTCAACCAGTACTACGACGTCATCCTCAACTATCCCATGCCAGGCCGCAACTACAAACTCATCCTCAAATTCGACATCTGATGAAAAGGATATTCTACATATTGCTCCCGTTGCTCTTGCTGACGTCGTGCCGCGAGGAGGTCACCATCTTCCTGCCCGAGCACGTGTCGGTCGCTCAGCCTGAGTTTACCGATATCGAGGGCTTCTATCTCCTGTGCGAGGGCAATATGGGCTGGAATAAGGCCACGCTCGACTACTATGACTACGGCTATGGTGAATATGTCCGCAACATCTTCTCCTATGCCAACCCCACCGTGCCCAAGGAGATGGGCGACGTGGGTAACGATATCGGCATCTACGGCAGCAACCTGTATTGCGTTATCAACTGCTCCAACAAGGTTGATGTGCTCGACAAGTACACCTGCCGCAAGAAGTACCAGATCAACATTCCCAACTGCCGCTTCATCCGCTTCTTTGGCGGCTATGCCTATGTCACGAGTTATGCGGGCCCGGTGCAGATTAACCCCAACTATGAGCAGCGCGGCTATGTCGCCAAAATCGATACCGTAACCATGCAGGTTGTGGACACCTGTCTCGTGGGCTTCCAGCCCGACGAACTCGAGATTGTCGAGGGCAAGATTTATGTCGCCAACTCGGGCGGCTACATGGTGCCTAACTACGAGAACACGGTGTCGGTCATCGATGTGGCGACTTTCAAGGAAGAACGACGCATTCCCATCGCCATCAACCTGCAGTGCGTGCGTGGTGACCGCCACGGCATGCTCTGGGTGACCTCGCGCGGTGACTATTACACCCGTTCGAGCAAGATTTACGCCTACGACACGCGCAAACAGCAGTTGGTGGACAGCATTGACTGCCCCGTGAGCAGCCTGTGGCTCGATGGCGACTCGCTTTATGTCGTGAGCACCCAGTGGAGTTATGTGTCGATGAGCAATGTCTTCAATTATGCTGTCATCAACACCCAGACGCGGCAGGTGGTGAGCGACAATTTCATCACCGACGGCACCGACCGTGAAATCGTCATCCCCTATGGCGTTGCGGTCAATCCAATTACCAAGGACATCTATGTCACCGATGCCAAGGACTACGTGTCTCCTGGCCGCCTCTACTGCTTCGACCGCAACGGCGTCAAGAAATGGGATGTGCGCACGGGCGACATCCCCGCTCACTTCGCCTTCCTTGGCACCAATATCAATGAAAGATAATCCACTACAAGATAATTGCATATGAAACGAACACGAAACATATTAGTGGCAGCCTGTGTGCTGATGACGGCGGTTAGCCTGTGGGCCAACCACCCGTGGCTCACCCGAGTGTATGAATACCGGCCCGCTCCGGGACAGTTCATCAACACCTTGCCCATTGCCAGGGTGGGGGAGCCTGTCGACAGTGTGTTTGCACGTTGCCGGGCAAGCATCTGCGGACGCATCGACACAGTCTCCTACACTTTCCACGGAGAACTCATCACGCGCATCGACACCGTCTGGGCCGAGGGTATGATCTCCCTGGGAGGCTATGGCGGTTACGTCATCGTGGGCTTTGACCATCCGGTGGTCAACATGCACACCTGGGACTTTGAAATCCAGGGTAATGCCTTCTACAGCGACATGATGGTCTCGGGTGGCAGTTGCGAGCCGGGCATCGTCATGGTCGGTGTGGACATGGATGGCGACGGGGTGCCGAGTGAAGGTGACAAATGGTATGAACTCGCCGGCAGCGATTACAGCCATCCCAAGACGCAGCATGACTATGCCATCACCTACTACCGTCCTGACGAGAACAAGCCGCGCACACCCAGCCAGACCGACCCCAGCCTGATTGACACCACTTACATCCGCTGGACCAGCAACGACGTCAATCCTGACAGTACCAGCGGCTACATGAGCCGCAACAGTTTCCACATGCAGCCTTACTGGCCCCTGTGGCTCCAGGACGAGGAGACGCTGACATTCACGGGCACCAAGTTGCGCTGCAATGCCGAGGACATCGGCGGCAATGACGGCAATGCCTATTTCGTGCAGTACTGTTTCCCGTGGGGTTATGTCGACAACCTGCCCAACCATCCAGGGCATCAGCCGGGCGTTGAGGGCTATAATCCCGGATTCAAGATTGATTGGGCGGTGGACGAGGACGGCAATCACGTCAATCTGACCTACATCGATTTCATCAAAGTGTATAATGCCGTGAACCAGTATTGCGGATGGATCGGCGAGACTTCAACCGAGGTGGCTGCGGGCATCGACTTCCATCCTGACGCGGTGTTGCCCGCCGTGCTGCCGGGTGACGTCAATGGCGATGGTGAGGTGAGCGTCAGCGATGTCAATGCCGTTATCGACATCATCCTGGTGGACGGCAGCCTCCCCTCGGCCGACGTCAATGGCGACGGAGAGGTCACCGTCAGTGACATCAACGCCTTGATCAACTTAATCCTGCAGTAATCGCTTGGCGGCCCTTTGTCGGCCGCCTTTTTTGTTTATGAGGGCACACACATCCTGCTGCAAATCAGGTGGCTTTGTCAATATTTTTTTTGTGAATTATTTTGTGGAGTGTATTTTTTTGCTTTATTTTGCGCATGAAATGAATGACGTTCATTTTACCTGAACTCTAAACCAACAATTGTTATTAACCATATTAAATTAAATCTTAATTCGCTTTATGAAGAAAAGTTTTAGACTTCTTTCTGCAGCGCTGATCGCGCTGGCTTCGTTTGTGTCCGCACAGGCTGCAACGATTACCCTGTTTGATTCTACCGATCAAAGTCCCTATTGTCCTGTTTATACCTACAACAATGATAATGAGGGGCATGCCACTCAGACCATTCTGCCCGCATCTGAGATTCAAGCCTTGACTGGCGCTACCATCAACTCTATGAAGTTCTATGTTGCTGGTTCTAACGGAATGACCAGCGGTAAACTGGCTGTTTCTGTCGGTACAACCGAGATGAACTCTTTCTATCAGACGCTGATTACTGATGGTTTGACTAAGGTTGCTGAAATCTCGCCCGTTAATGGTGAAACTGAAATCCTTGTCAATTTTGATCAGCCATGGGCTTATACTGGCGGTAACATGGTCATTGAGTTCAAGGTCGTGGAAGAAGGAAATTATACAACCGTCAACTTCTATGGTAAGACTATGACAGGCGCTGCTAATGCAATCTACGGACAGTGGACAAAGTACACCACAGGTTTCTATCCCAAGACCACCTTTGATTTTGTTCCCGTCGAGAACATGGCAACTGTTAGCACTACTGCTCTTGATTTCGGCCAACTCTATCCCGATCAGGATGCAGATCCCCAGACCTTCACCATCAAGAACGTGGGCATGAATGCCTTCACTCCCGTCTTCAGCGGTGTCAGTGCTCCCTATAGCGTAACTCCTGCTCCCGCCGAGATCGCTTCTGGTGAATCAGTAGAGTACAACGTGACTTTTGCTCCCACTGCCCTGGGTGAGTACAACCAGACCTTGGCTATTGACTGCGGCGCTGCTGGCCAGTTTGAGATTGCCCTGACTGGTGCTCAGGTAGAGGTTCCTGCCGAGATCGTTGTTGCTGAAGGTACCGCCACAAGCAATACCGTGCCCATTGAAACTGGTGATTATGACTATACTGGTGGAAACAACCAGTCCCAGATGATTTACAATGCTGACCTCCTGGGCGCTTTGGTGGGCAAGAAGATCAATGGTTTCAAGTTCCACGCTTCTGCTCCCTTTGAGAAACTTAATGGTGGCAAGGTTCAGTTGTCGATGAAGGTCGTTGAACAGAGCACTTTTGAAAGCAATACCCCGATTACCGACCTGACAGTAGTTGCTACCGGTTCTCCTGTAATTGGTGAGAGCGAGATCGTGTTCACCTTCGATGAACCCTTCGAGTATAATGGTGGCAACCTCGTTGTCGAGGCTTTGGTTGTTGAGGCTGGTGATTACAGTTTCAGGGATAAATTCCTGGGTGTTACTACTAACGATTATGTTTCCTACGCTCACTTCAATTCATCTGGCTGGGAAACCCACAGGTACAAATTCTTACCCATGGCAACCTTCAGTTACGTGAAGGAGGATACTCCCGAGCCTCAGGGCCTGCGTGGTGACGTGAATGGTGACGAGAAGGTAGACATTGATGATGCAACCATGCTGATCAACTACCTCCTGGGCGAGCCCCTTGAAATCAACCAGGACAATGCCAACTGCGATGGAGAAGAAGGTATTGACATCGGTGATGCTACCGCACTGATTAACTACCTGCTCAATAGCACTTGGGATAATTAACTCTGGTCCCCTCTGACGAGGGAACAGACTGATCTCTGATAAAGACAGGGCCTCACGGATGTGGGACCCTGTCTTCTTAATTAAATTAATCGTGAAATAGTTGTGTATGTTGTTTTTTTTTATTTATTTTGCGGAATATGAATGAAGTCTCCAAACTGAGCCTTATTAAGATGAATATATTTACTTTATTAATATTCTAACACTTTTTATTATGAAGAAATTATTTACTTTAATCGCTGTTGCCGCAATGGCGTTTGCTGCACAGGCCGATGAATGGACCGCTGCCGACGGCACTGCTAAGGGTGAGTTTGCACCCGTCTATGGTTACAACTTTGAAACCGAACAGCACAACCAGATGCAGTATCCTGCTGCTGAACTGACTGGTATGGCTGAAGGTACCCAAATCACTGGTATAAAGTTCTACACCAGTACGCCCAATGAAGTGAACGCCCTGGGTGGCTCTGTAACGATTTCACTGGCAAATATGGGTGAAGCAACCCCTTGGTCTGTTGATGGCTATGGTTATATTAGCGGCGATCTGTTCGTTATTGATGTAACTACCGTTGCAACTATGACTCCTGCTGCTGATGAGAATGGCGTTTGGACCATCACCTTTGATGCTCCCTTTACCTATACCGGAGGCACCCTGTTGGTCGATGTTCAGAGCGGCGATGATGGCAATTGGCAAGAAACTGAGTTCTACGGCAAAGAGATGGGCGCTTACTATGTGATGAGCGTTTATGGCTACGCTGGCAGCAAGAAGGGCCAGACCATTCTTCCCAAGGCTGTCTTTACCTATGAAGGTGGCGGCGAGGAACCGGGCATTACCACTTTGGGTCAGGCTAACGCACTTGAGGACAATGCTGCGTTCACCTTTAACGGCGACGCTGTCGTTACCTATTGCTTGACGGGCAATAATAATATTGTCTATTTGTTCCTGCGCGACGAGAGCGGCTACGGCATGATTGCCAACGTTGACGCTACCTTTGAGAGCGGTAAGGTGCTGAGCCAGGGATGGAATGCCACCAAGACCAGTGTTAACAACGGTTGGGTAAGGTTCACCAATGCTGAAAACCTCAACGCTAGCAATGAGACCAATGCTGAGTTGGCAGCGCCCCAAGTGCTGACCGCCTTCCCCGATGAGAGCATGCTTAACGCCTATGTGGTCATCGAGAAAACAACAATTTCTAGTGGTGGCGGTGGCGGTTTCCCGGGTTTCCCCGGCCACGCTGTCAAATATACGCTGCCTGATGGCTCGACAATTGGTGAGACCCAAACGTTGTGGGCCTTTGATGGGGAAGCCGGAGATGACCTTTACAATGTCTATGGCATTGTTTGCAAGGTTAGCGGCGCGTTTAAGATCCAACCCGTTAAATTCGAGAAATATGTTGAGCCTCAGCCCGAAGGCCTGCGTGGCGACGTGAATGATGATAAGAAGGTGGACATTGATGATGCAACCATGCTGATCAACTACCTCCTGGGCGAGCCCCTTGAGATCAACCAGGACAATGCCAACTGCGACCTGGAGGGTGGTGTTGACATCGGTGATGCTACTGCACTGATCAACTACCTGCTCAATAGCACTTGGTAATTCATGTATGATGAATAGGTAATTGCACAAATAATCTAAACCAGGTGCGGATCCTTTCATGGGCTCCGCACTTGTTTTTTTATTCTCATATGCTATTCATTATCTTTTGAGAAGACTATTGCATCTTTAATTCAAAGTTTTTTATTAATTTTGCAAGATAAGTTCAAAATAGTTTGAAAATTCATGCTTATGAGGAAGTTATTATTCGTTTTATTAAGTGTCGCTGCTGCGTTTGCAGTCTCGGCAGGTGTGCTCAATGGCAACCGCGATGTGTCTGTTCCTTACAACATGTATGTTGAGCCTGGCTCACATTCTTGTTTAGTTCGTTGGGATGATGACGACAATAGCGCATGGAATCTGCGTTACAGGCTTTTTACCGATGACTCCGACGAGCCAGTATTGCTCCATTCGCTGACCGGCAGCGCTTACACCGGCAGTTATTCCGACATCACCTTGCCCGCTCCCTGGGGCGGTGTCAGTGTGCGTGCCGGTAGAGGCGCCATCTATATCAAGAACAATTATAACAATGTTGCCCAAGGATATATCACTTACACTATTCCCGAGGGCTACAACGATGCCACTTTCAGAGTGATGGTGACAACTCAGAATAGCACTTCTGACGGTGTCGGTGATGTGACTGTTTACACCCCGCAGACGGCTGCTGTCAGCCACAACTTCTCGGCGAACGAGACCTTCTACTGGGAGGTGAAAGCAAGTTCTGGTGAGAAGATTACCATGTACTCGAATGATGCCAATTACTCGCCTAACATGACATTGATTGCGGTATATCTGCTGCCATCCAGCGAGTGGACTTATGTGAACAACATCACCACGGAGAGGTATACCATTGAGGACCTTGAGGCTGAAACTGATTATGAAGTGCAGGTGCAGGCCATTGGAAACAATGGAGCCTTGAGCGACTGGTGCAGGGCTGATGACTTCACTACTCTTGCCGATGGTGAAGACCCGATTATTCCGATGGTTCACATTCTGGGTGATGTTGATGACCAGGTTTGGTCTCCCTATGAGGGCACCAAGATGGAGTATCATCCCGAGACTGAGACTTACACGGCTACTGTTCAAATTGAGGAAGGTAAGACCTTCGGCTTTACCACCGAGATTGATGATAACGAGGACATGGGTGGTTGGGAATACATTTGGCCCTTCCGTTTTGGCCCCAAGAGCGTAGGCTTGTTCTTGTTGCAAGATCAGTATCTTGGTCAGCAGTTGGAACTGACCTATGATGATTTCTCAGACATCCAGGTGATGAGTACTGGTACTTATGAAGTAACCGTCAGTTTGGAGCAACGCTACATTATCGTCGGGAAATTACCTGATCCCGTGATTCCCGATGTCTATGTTCTGGGCCAGATTAATGACCAGAACTGGGCTCCTAATGCTGGCACCATGATGGAGTATGATGAAGCGAGACAGATTTATACCGGCACCTATAACCTTAAGGCAGATGAGACCTTCGGCTTTACGACTGAGTTAGCCGAGTACAGTGATCAGGGCAGTTGGGACTATATCGAGCCCTTCCGCTTCGGTCCTGTGAGCAATGGTGACTTCGTCTTATTTGATGAGTATCTTGGCCAGCCTCTGGAATTGACCTACGATAACTATGGGGCAATCAAGGTGTTGAGTGACGGTGACTACAAGGTGACCGTAAACTTAGAAACTTTTGCCGTCGTTGTTGAGAAGGTAATTCCCGCCGGTCTGCGCGGCGACGTGGATGATAACGGCACCGTTGATGTCCTTGATGCCACCGCATTGATTAACTACCTGCTCTATGGTGATTCCACTGGCATCAACTTGAGCAATGCCAACTGTGACCTGCAAGAAGGTGTTGATATCACCGATGCAACTGCACTAATCAACTTCCTGCTCTACGACACTTGGGAAAATTAACTCTGGTCCCCTCCGACGAGGGAAAAGATGACTCTCTGATACAAGCAGGGCCTCACATGCGTGAGGCCCTGTGTTTTATGATGCAAAATTATCGTGAATAAGTTGTGTGTTATCGTTTTTTTATTATCTTTGCGGCATTGAATATTAAGTGTTTTTATCAATTATTAAATCTTAGCATTATGAAGAAATTTATCTTATTGTTAATGGGCTTAGCCTTTGCCGTGAGTGCCTATTCACAGGCAACTCTGCCCAAACCCTTGAATCCAAAAGTTACTGATTGGATTGATAGTGCTCCCACTTTTTGGCCTGATGGTTCATATACTGTATCGAGTCAAGTAATGTTGGAATGTGGCATTGACTGGATGGATAACCCTGTCGCTGATGATTATCCTGGAAATGCTGCCGTGTTTGAAGCGATGGACCAGGGTATTACTTTAGAGTACACCTATCTTGACCCGGACAAAGTAAGTTATAGCATTTTTACCGACAACGACAAACTCTTCGTCCTCACGCCTGACAGGTACCCTGATCTTTTTGCCGACGTTTATCCTGGCTTACAGGAAGCGACACGCATTCCTTATAGTTATGAAGGTAGTAATATTGAGTATTGGTTTGTGCATTTTCCCCAGTTGACCAACAATGTTGATGTGCTGCATGAAAACGGAATTGAGGCCGAGCCGTTCTTCACTTGGCGTATCGGTGTTCAGTCCTACTATACTGTTGATGGTCAAACCAGTTCATCTGATATCGTTTATATGGAGATTTTCCCGCAGTTGAAGGATGCAGCCGAGGTGACTTCCACTTCATTCCTTGCTGACTGGAGTTGCGATGCCGAGAATACATTTATGGTTGATGGCTTCAAGAATTATCATCTTTATGTCATCAATACTGCCACTCAGGATACTATCGTGTTCAATAATATTGCACCCACCAATTACTATGAGAGCGAATGGGGCAGTCAAGTACCGCTGCCTGGTTCTATGTTTAGGGTTGAGAATTTGACACCTGGTGCAACCTATCAGTATTATGTTGTATCTGAAGGCTCTTATCACACCTATCAGTCCGTTGTCCGTGAAGTGACTCTGCCCGCTGCTGATGTTTACCTGTTGGGTCAGGTTAACGACCAGAATTGGGCTCCCAATGTGGGTACTCCGATGACCTATGATGCCGAGAATAAGGTTT
>JAEEGF010093469.1_pt1 | contig 10306 bp, 9 predicted proteins | sample 9134171 | NCBI WGS metagenome assembly JAEEGF01 (sample SAMN16246542, study PRJNA631951) | gut metagenome | biome: gut microbiome; feature: rumen; material: AP-attached | host: Bos | place: Iran: Karaj | collected 2018-10 | reverse complement strand
TCCCGATCATTATTGTAATTTGGCAGCTCATTTCCAATCGAGGCGGTACTGTTGGTATCCGAACCAGCAGTTTCACTCGTCAAATCGAATGCGGATTCAAAACTGTCCGTCTGCTCCTGTAATTCTTTTTCAGCTTTTGCTTCCTCTGTTTCAGGATCTTCCGAAGCTATTCTGATTTCCACGCCTAAAGGCAGTTCTTTTTGATTCCAGCTGTTGACCCATTGCGAACCGTCATAATACCGTAGATTGAAATAGCCGATCCCTTTCGCAAAAACAGTATTGACCGCTACCTTTTGGAGGCGGTTGGTTCCTTCATCAATAAAGCCTTCCATCGCCATGTAACCTTCACTGTCTCTCAAGTTGGTATCACCATTCCATAATGAATCTCCAGCGTAAATAATATCAGATGTAACATATTCATCTGTATTGGTCGATGATGTTTCTGATGAAAATAAATTTGTTGCACCGGAAAGTAAGTCAAAGTTACTTAAAAAGCTATCCACATTATTTGTCGATGCAGTGTTCATACTGGCAGAATTAGTTTGCCCGGAAGCCGACGAACTGCTTTTGAGAGTAATGTTTTCTTCACTCCGCTCTAAAACGGACAGACCGTCACTGCCTCCTCCTATGCGATAGATCATCTTCTTATAGGTCGGCTGCAAACGGGAGGGAGATGTCTGTCCCATCGCATTGGTAATGAGGGAACCTTTCACCGGCGGTTCTAAGCGTGTAAATTCTATGGAAGAAGAGGTTCCGCTCAATCCCGGCAGCAGTTCTGAACCGTTGACAGCACAACGCAGTTCCATTCCTAGTCGGTCCATCACCAGACGAACAGCGGCTATCCGCTCCATCTCCTCCAGAGCTTGTTTTCTTAACGTGCTGGACTGCTGATAGAAATAGAGAGCAACCGTCATGATTCCAATCGCGATTGTCACAGCCAGGATCACCTCTAACAAAGTAAAACCTGACATCGGGAATCGGTTAAAAACATCCCCACGGCGGTTTTCTCTGTTAGGTGAACTGAATTTCATTCGGTTGATGAACTGTCCTCGTTTTCCTTATATAATATATACTGAATCAAACGCTTGACGATCTTTCCCTCCGGATCATGGACAGCAACCTCCACCTTGCGTATCTGAGGCAGTTCCAAACCATTTCCTTCCAGATCCATCACCTCAGTGCTGACTTCTTCGGTTTCAAGATCATAAGACCAATCCTGGAATGGTTCTTCAAACTGAGTACCTTCCACGCTCTCCGCCGCGATCACTCCCATCTGTATCTGAGAAATAACACTGACCGCCAGATTCACCCCATGAAGATTGTTTCTCATCCGCTCAACCGAATCGACCGCAGACTGTAAACCGCCCGTGATAACCGATGCCGCCCCCAAAATCAAAGCCAAAGCCATCAGCACTTCCAGTAAAACACCGCCCAAAAGATGGTGTTTCGCCTGAAACTGATTAATTTGCTGATGGATAGATATCATAATTTGGTTTTGGATACAGTATTGGTCTGCGGAGTCAGAGTCTCTGTCTCTTCATCGGGTACATCTTCTAAAAGTTCCTCTTCATTATCTTCTTCTTCAGATGATTGTTCATCTTCTCCTTCAGATGTTTTATAGATTTTCTTCTCAATCAGACCTGTGACACCATTGAGCAAAATAATCACCTTGCGGGTATCATCCTCGTCACAGGAAATCATTTCAATTTCAATCGTTTCCGAGGAACCATCTGGATAAAAGATAATGCTTTTTTCTTCTGATTCCAGCTCACTGACTTCCTCAGTGTCCAGCGTGTCCGTCACCTGATTCGTGCTTTGAAAGGAATTCGTTCCATCCTGCACATCTCCCAGTATCGCGAAGTAATTCTCTTTTTCCGCCAGAACGACTTCATTAGTATCCGTATTTTCAGACTCACCGCTCAATATCTGTTCCCGAAAGCTCGGAATCTCATCTGCCTTCCCGTCTTCTTCCATATCGGACTGTTCGGTCTGACCTTCCAAAGTCACACGAGTCACCTGTACCAAATCTTCTATTTCCTTGTCCATCCAAGAGACTTCTGGGAGATCAAGGAACACACCGGGATTGCCTATCGGGTCATTTTCTATCGCGACTTTTGGAACATAAACCACTTGTCCGGAAACATCATTAGTAGAAACAAACTTGATGATGACCCGTTTGCCGCTTTGTGCCGCTTCCGCGCTGGCAAACTTGAGCAGACTTTCAAACCGATTCGCCCCTTCTTCCAAGCGGATTCCCTTCAAGGCCGGCGACATATAAAAGACCGCCGATGCCATAAAGATCATTAAAACAACAACCACCAGCAACAGCTCTATAAGAGTAAAACCGCGCTGGTGGTTCATAAAATATAATAATTTAAGAATTAACGGGTTGGATTAATTCTCCCCGTTTGTCAATTCTTCGGCTTCATTTTCATTCACCAAAGTGATATCATCTTCGGTCTCCGCCTGACCGTCTTCACCCAAGGAATAGAGCTTATACGGCAGAGTCAAAGTCGTTCCTTCGTCTTCCAGACTCACGGTGCTGTCATCCGCCGGTTCATAAACTAAAGCATTACCCCAGGCATCTTCAAAATGGGTACCGGGTTTGAGGTACGGTCCCTGCCATTTCTCACCCAAACGTTCATTTTCAAAAGAAGGCTTAAGCATCAAAGCATTCAGACCACCTTCATCTTCAGTGGGATAGTGACCAATGTTCAAGCGATAATTATCCAAAGCACTTTGTATCTGCTGCAAAAACAGGCGGGTCGTATTCTTCTCCGCGGCTTTTTGCTGAGGAAGCACATAAACCACCAAAACCGTTGCCAGCATCATCAAAATAACGATAACCAGTAACACCTCGATCAGCGTAAAACCACTCTTCTTGTGAGAAACGGCAACGCCCCGATTTGCCAGCCAAGACCGGCACTGACAGACATTTATCTTCATAAATTATAAATCAATCTTATAGCAGACATATTCATGCCAACAGATGTCGACATCATATGCCATGAGTTAGACGAATCAGCGGATAATATTATTCAGCGTTACCGCTGAAAATAATGGATAAATCGAAAAATAAAAAAAGTGAAGATTTTCTCTTCACTCCCTCTCCTCTCCGGAATGGTGGAGCCGAGGAGGATCGAACTCCTGACCCCCACAATGCCATTGTGGTGCTCTACCAACTGAGCTACGACCCCATTCCGAACCGCTATCGCGCTTTCGCCGTTATGGCGACCCTACCGGGACTCGAACCCGGGTTATCACCGTGAAAGGGTGGTGTCCTAACCGCTAGACCATAGGGTCAGCGCAACGGGGAAGGACTCTACCAGATTCCCGTATCTTTGCAATACTAAATTGAAAAAAACTCTCTTTTTTTCGCAAAAACATCTTTTTTCTCCCTTTTGCGGGCTTTTTCATTGATATCTCCGCGCGGATACACTATTCTCTTTTCAGTTAGTTGTGCTTACATCATGAAAACAACATCTTCAATCAATCGCAGAACGTTCCTGAAGACATCTGCCGCTGCGGCAGTTGGAGCGGCTCTTTTAAATACGCAATCTTCTTTTGCTGAGGATTCTAACGAAAAAACTGTCCGCACCGCGACAGATCAGGTCACTCTGGGTAATACCGGGATCAAACTCAGTCGTCTCGGATTCGGCGCAGGCACAAACAGCGGCCAGGTTCAGAGAAATCTGGGACATGAGGAGTTCAACAAAATCATCCGTTATGCTTATGAACGCGGGATCACTTATTATGACACAGCGGAATCCTACCAGACCCATACTTGGCTGAGAGAAGCTCTCCAAGGCATTCCTCGCGAAAAGCTTTTTATTCAAACGAAGATCCCCGGTGGCGGAGTAAAAACTGCGGATGAAGCTCTTGAACGCGTGGAACGTTATCTGAAAGAGCTGGGAACAGATTATATCGATTCCCTGCTGATCCACTGCCAGGTGGCTCATGACTGGGATGAGAGGGTCAAACCCATCATGGAAGGTCTTGAGAAAGCCAAGGAAAAGAAGATGATCCGAGTCCACGGTATCTCCTCGCACAGTCTGCCGGCCATCCGCAGGGCTATCGCCTGCGACTGGTGCCAGACCATGCTGGTGCGTGTCAATCCGTTGGGGCATCAAACAGACAGTGAATCCGAACAATGGAATGCTCAAAGCTCTCCGGAATTCATCCCTAACCTGCTTTATTTGTTGCAGAAAGCTTCAGCCAAAGGCAAAGGTGTGATCGCGATGAAACTGGTGGGCAACGGTGATTTCAAAAATCCGGCTGACCGTGAGAAGACGATGCGTTTCGTGATGAATATCCCTGATATCAACGCGGCAGTCATTGGCTTCAAGAGCACTGCGGAAGTGGATGAATCCATTGAGCGCATGAACAATGCCCTCAAAGAAGCCCGAGTCGATTAAACCGGCATTGCAGGAGACAAAGTCATAAATCTTGTCTCTATAGAAAAATATCCTAAACTATAAGCGGTGACCGCAATGCGCTTGCGTCCCGCTTATGTTTTTATATCAAGGCCGTTTCTAGCGGATACATGGAATCTCAACAGAGAAAAAAAGAATGGGTGGACTATGCCAGACAGGAAATCCTGCGGCAGTGGAGGCACTTTGATGAAGATGCGCTTCGGAATAACTTTCCGCGCTACACGACCCCCGCTCTTGTTTTACCCGCTCTCCTGGAAAGGCAAAAGATAGACCTCAACGGCCAAAAAGAACACCAGCAGTTGATTTTTGTTTGGGAGCAATCCATGGATCCTGAGATCCAGGCTCACGCTCATCCCGAAAGACTTTCCAATGGAACTCTTTTTATCAGTGTGGAGAACAACACCTGGTTATCTGAGATTGTTCGCTTTCACAGGAAAGACATCCTCAAGCGTCTTCAAGCCTGTCTGGGCAAAGATTCTATAAAAAAGCTTTCATTTAAAGTGTGTTAAATACCTCAAACCATGAATACCGACAGTTCATCTTCTGAAAAAACTTCTTTCGCTGAATCATTGGCTAGTCTGGAGTTCCCCGGCTGGGCATCTGTGATCGTTCCCGATCTGTGGCAACAGCAGGCCATCACAGCACTGAAGGAAGGAAAGGATGTTGTCGTACAAGCACCTACAGGCTCCGGAAAAACTTTTATTTTCGAGAACTGGTCCCGACTTGGTAAAAACTCCAGTCAGGCCATTTATACTGTCCCAACTCGTGCTCTGGCCAATGATAAGCTGGCCGAATGGCGTGCCCGCGGCTGGAACGTTGGTATCGCTACCGGGGATCTTTCTGAAAACTTAGACGCTCCCATCATCGTTGCCACACTGGAAACTCAAAAGCTGAGACTCATTCGCGGTGAAGGCCCGGCACTCATGGTCGTGGATGAATATCAGATGATCCGGGACACAGACCGCGGTTTGAACTATGAACTGGCTCTGGCGATGGCACCTCCGCATACACAACTGCTGTTACTCAGCGGCAGTGTTGCCAATCCGCAGGACATTGTCAAATGGTTTTCTCAGCTGGGACGTGATGCCGTGCTTGTTAAAACAACTCATCGGCCTGTTCCTTTGGAAGAAGTTCTGATCGAAAATCTTCAATATCATGTTCCCTCAAACATCCGGGGATTCTGGCCGCGCATTGCAGCCAAAGCACTCGCGGAAGATCTGGGTCCCCTGCTGATTTTTGCTCCCCGGAGAACAGAAGCAGAAAAACTGGCGGCCGAGATCGCTCGTTATTTACCGAATCCCAATCCACTCAAACTCACGCCCGAACAGCGTAAATGTGTAGGTGAGACCATCGCGAAGATGCTTAAGTCGAGAGTCTGTTTCCATCACAGCGGTTTGAGCTATGCCGCACGCGCCGGGGTCATCGAACCTCTTACAAAAGCGGGCCAACTGCGTGTAGTGGTCGCGACTATGGGGCTTGCCGCCGGGATCAACTTTTCTCTGCGTACCGTAGCTCTGGCCGCGGATTCCTACCGGAGAGGAGGCATCGAATACGCCATCCGTCCGGACGAGATCCTGCAAATGTTCGGAAGAGCCGGCCGACGTGGGATAGATAAAACCGGTTATGTCCTGACTTCGGAAAAGGGCGTAAGACTCAAGGAAGGTTATTCCTGCCACCTCAGCCGCAGTAAATCTATTGACTGGAGTGCTCTGCTGACGGTGATGCAGGCTGCGGTAGATATCGGCAAAGAACCGTTTTCCGAGGCGATGCGGGTACAGAAACGGCTTTTCACGGCAAACCTGGTGCCACTGGGAATTGAGGAATCCATCAAAAGCCCCAATATGCCCTGCGGTCTGATCACCGACACGGAAAGAGCCCGTTTCATTCGCAAGCCTGTCCACGAAATTTTCAACAGTCAGGGACAATGGCAAAAGGCTCCGCTCACCAGAGAATGCCTGCTGAAAGATATTTTTGTAACACAAAAGGCAAAAGATCTCCCCAAAGGACAATGGGCTCCGGCTCTGACAGAAGACGGAAAACCCGTTCTTTTGCCGGCTCTGACACAGCGTTCCGCTGTCGAGAAAGTAGGCATTGGTCTTCTGTGTGATATCATCGTTCCGGATGATGATGCTCCTGCTGCTGAGGAACCAGTCGAAACTTCCGAAAAAGAACCCCATCCGGTACCAGAAGAAGAAAAGCGGTCTAAAAAAGGCAAACAAAAGACAAAAACGATCTTAGGCCGTGTCCTGACTTTGGCGGAAGTCTATCCCGAAGAAAACATATATCTGGTCAAATACGTTCGCCGACTTATCAACTGGAGCGGCCGACATGTTGCGTCCAACAGCTGGAAAAGCCGTGTCATCCCCCGCATCAAGGAAGCCTTCAAACAGCAGAAAATACGTCTGGTCAAGATCGAACGACGCACCAACAAATACGTTGCTTATCTGGATATCAGCGAAATGACACTGAGTTGTCATGTAGATGAACACGGAGTGGCTCTGTACAAACCGGCCTCACGGGAATCCTATCCAGAGAAATGCAAAAACTGTCCGCAAATACCTATATGCAAAAAGCAGTCCACCTCACCCGGAGCGGTTCTGCTTTGGCTTCGGCTGGGACTGATCACAGCCGAAGGGAAACCAACTTTGCGCGGACGCATTGCCAGTTTCTTTTCCACCGGAGGTGGTCTCGCGATCGCCGCGGCGATCGAGGATGAAGAATATCCTCTCAATGAACTCCTTTACGATTTAGCCAACTTGGACGCAGGTTTCCGTTTTGCCGGGGATGAAAATCGCTGGGGTGGTCGTCTGGCTTATGTCTGCAAGAAGACATACAACGGCCAATCCGCTCCCGGTTATCTGGAACACGGGGTTCCGCCAGAATACGGTTTCGGTGCCAGCGAAGTGATTGCTGCCATCCATAAAAACCCGGAAATCAAATCCCAATTCACCACACCCACTCTGGGCGTGGGTGATATTGACCGTATCATCATCGAGTGGCGAAGCCGTATGCGACAGGTCGCGCATTCTTCTGAACTCAATAATGAACGCTGGAACGCTTTCAAAAAACTTTGTAAAGAAACACTGAATGAGGTGGAATCCCCCACTCTGACGGATCTGCCGCCGCTGGAATTTGCCCAGACCCGCAGGATGGAGCATACACTCATTCTGAAAAAACATTAGAAATCACTTATTATTTTTTGAATAAATAACTCAAAATGCTTATTTACTTTGCTGGGATTTGTGGAACGGCCATGGCATCCGCCGCGGTCGCTTTAAAACAAAAGGGCTATCAGATCATGGGCTCCGACACGAACATTTATCCGCCGATGTCGGATTTTCTCATTGCCAACGGTATCGAGATCCTGCCCGGTTATCGCGAGGAGAATCTCACGAAAATCAAACCGGATCTGGTTGTGATCGGCAACGCTCTTTCCAGAGGCAATCCGGAAGTCGAGTACGTTCTGAACCAGCACTGGAATTTCAGCTCGCTGCCGGAGCTGCTCAAGAATTATTTCATCCGTGGCAAACGCTCTCTTGTCGTTTGCGGAACTCACGGCAAAACCACGACCACCTCGCTTCTGACCTGGGTCTTTGAGCACAATGGTTTCAATCCCAGTTACCTGATTGGCGGTATCCCCACCAATCTAAGTCAGGGAGCCCGTTTCACGGACAGCTCGTGGTTCATCATCGAAGGCGACGAATACGACACCGCTTTCTTCGACAAGCGGAGCAAATTCATCCACTACTGTCCGGAGGTCGCTATCCTGAATAATTTGGAATTTGATCATGCCGATATTTTTGAGAACCTTTCCATGGTCAAAAAGACTTTCCGTCACCTGATCAACACCGTACCGGGAAATGGTCTGGTCCTTTTCAACGGCGACGATGGCAATCTGCGTGAGATCACACACGGAGTTACCTTCTGTCCGACACGTTCCTTTGGTCTGACGGGAAACTGCCAGAATATTGCACGAAATTGTGCCTATACCGACCACGGCTCCAGCTTTGAACTGAACGGTGTCACCTATTCCATTCCCATGGTGGGTGAACTGAATGTCCGCAATGCCTTAGCTGTAAGCTCCTGCGCACTCCACTGCGGTCTTTCTTCAGAGCAGATACAGTCCGCGTTTAACACATTCCGAGGGATACGCCGCCGCATGGAAGTTGTCGGCACAAAATCCGGTGTCACCGTCATAGATGACTTCGGCCACCATCCCACCGCCATTATCCAGACTCTGGCAGCACTGCGCAAACGCTATCCCGGACACCGGATCTGGGCCGCCTTTGAACCACGCTCCAATACCACTCGCCGAAACGTCTTTCAGGCAGAATTAGCCCAGGCACTGGGACAAAGCGATGGAGCCGTCATCAGTGCCGTAGCCAGAGAAAATCAGTTGTCCAAAGAAGAACGGCTGGACGTAAACAAACTGGTCGAAGATATCCGTACCGACTTTCATATCCCCGCTGCTCATTTTGATGAAATAGATGCCATTGTCAAATGGCTCACCTCCCAAGCCAAAGAAGGCGACATTATCTGTGCCTTCAGCAACGGCAAATTCGGAGGAATACATCAGCTTCTCCTGAAAAATCTGTAACTCAGAAAGAACTGCAAATGACCTCTCAAAACGTCATTAGAAAAAATTTCTAATGACGTTTTGAGTTAAAGACAAAAAGGTTGACACAGTCCCTGTTTCTTTTAGAATGTTCTGCGTATGAGCTAATGCGACAGTGTATGGACACACGATCAGCAGAATTTTTAAAGAAATGGGAACGGATCTTCGGGCTTCCGAAATTTGAAGCGGAAGCAGTCCGATCCAAACTGGCGCTTTCCCCTTTTGAGAAAGATGAAGACTTTGGTCTGATCGAGTTTCTTTTCGTCCGGCTTCCCGGTCTGATAGAGCAGAACACGGATCCACGCTTTGAACAGGTCGCGCAGGTCTATGGACTCTTTTGCCGGGCAGTCTGGCAGAGCAAGACTCCCTTTGTCGCCCGGCCTCAGACCTACGCGCTCCAGCTTCAAAAGGCTCTCCAGGGACAAATCGGGATAGACTCTCCACAAATCGAGGCGATCGTCCGGCTTTGCGGTCAAAGCATCGAAAACGGTCTGTGCGGCTTCAACACCTTTTCCATTAAAGAACCTCAAATCGTACAAGAGGCAGACTCTGTCGTTTACGGCGGAGCTTATGAGCAGTACCTGACAGAATTGGGACGGACCAAGTACAAGGAATTTGAGGAAAGTCTGCTCCATTCCGAAGAATTCAAACAGGACTGGGAGCTGATCAAGAAGCTTTATCCGGAACGGATAGAGGAAAACAAAGGCCGGATCATCCATCGCAGACTGCTGAGCGAACGCAGCTGGGACCGCGTCGGCGGTATCCGCTTCGACACGCCGGAGGATGAATTCACAGCCGTTTATGAACTCTTCTGCTGGAAATACTACCTCTGGGGAATGAAAGACGATACCCCTTACCTACAGAAACCCTCGGTCAATATCACTCCGCTGGGCACACAGATCTTCATCCCGACCTATATGTCCTACGACACCAAACGGGACTTTGACCACAAAAAGATAGGGCATCTCCACAAGGCCAGAGGTGTGCGCCGCCAAGGCTACGCTTTTTCAGAGAGCCGCGCCGAAAAGAAAAAACTCTCCGCTCTGGCACTGCAAGCCAAGCAAAAAGGCAAAGAACAGGGATTAAAAGGCGACAAACTTTACCAATTTATCGCAGAGGAAATCGGTCAGCCCTGGCTGGATGACCGTGCCATTAGAAAACTTTGTAAAGCTACTGATTGACAAAAGACAGAGGCACGCAAAATCCGGAAAAAGTAATGTGTCCACACGGATCACCGTCACACCGATACACTAAATGG
>JAEEGF011028455.1_pt1 | contig 10307 bp, 6 predicted proteins | sample 9134171 | NCBI WGS metagenome assembly JAEEGF01 (sample SAMN16246542, study PRJNA631951) | gut metagenome | biome: gut microbiome; feature: rumen; material: AP-attached | host: Bos | place: Iran: Karaj | collected 2018-10 | reverse complement strand
CGTCCCAGCCCCCCGTCTCTGCAGTCACTCGCCCCATGGCACCGCTCCTCTCTCATGCGTATCTTCCGGGGCGTGACCATCAGCGGCGGCGGTGGCGACAATCCCGGTGGTGGCGACGAGCCGGGAGGTGGCGATGAACCGGGAGGCAACACCATCAATGCCGACCAGGAGTGTACGTTTAATGCCGATGGAGGCACAAACGCCTTGTTCAACATCACGGGCAACACCTCCAACAGCAAAGGCACGGCCGTGGTGAATGGAGAGACTCTGACATGGTGCCTGAAGTTGGAAACCAACACATCGGTGACGTTCACGCTCGACAAGGCAATGACCCTCATACTCGTATTCGGCAGTGAAGACAGCAAGTATAACATCAGGGTAGATGGCACGAAGAAGACCGGCACGTGCGACAGCGGCGGCACATCCGGACAGGGCACGCTCACGGTCGCCCTGGATGCCGGCCCACACACGCTCACCAAGGCCGACACCGGCAACCTCTTCTACATCGGACTAAAGTCTATTGAAAATTGAAAATTGAAAATTGAAAATTGAAGACAACACAGAGACACGGAGAACCATTGTGATTTCCGTGTCTCTGTGTTTCTGTATTGTTAACATTATTGTGCCGAGTTGGCCGATTCGGCTTCGTTTTTCATTCTTTGATATCCGTGCTTCCTTGGCGGTGCCATCTACAGTGCCATCTATTTGCAAAAACATTCAGATGCCCATATCCGCCACCGAGGCGATGAGGTCGTAGTCGTGGTGCAACTGGGTGATATACGTCCCGATGCTGTTAGGGCTCCTTCCCATGAGCGACGCCAGCGCATTGATATTGGCCCCGGGAGTGGAGATGTAAGCCATGGCAAAGGAGTGGCGCATATTGTAGCACGACAACTCCGCAATATTGATGAGAGACCGCTGCTGACGCGTTCAACGGTTGCGACGCTCAACAAGTAATAACAACAGCAAATCGTTTCTTCAACGAACACGAATCAACCGAATCTACACGAATAAGTATTGAGCATCATTCGTGTAATTCGTGTGATTACCTCCCTGCGGTCAGTGGGTCTTCGACAAATCTCGTGTTCGTTAGCATATTATCATTCAGGATTTTCATGATATTCCTGCCATTCCTGCCATTCCCGACATTCCCGTCATTCCTGATATCCTATTACACATTCCCTAAATACACATTCCTGACCCCTTCTTCATGAGCGATTTGGCGTGCCTGGCGGAGCGTCTCGATGGGTGTGGGCGGTATGTCGCGCATGCGGTAATGTGGGAAGAACCTGCTGAAATGCAAGGGCGTGTCGTGCATGCCGTTGTCTGCCATCCACTGGCACATCTTCCGTATCATCTCCATGTCGTCATTGATGCCGGGGATGACGAGATTGGTCAGTTCCACCCACACCCCGGCGTCGCGCATAGCGAGGATGGTATCGAGTACGGGAGCCAGGCGGGCACCATTCACACGGCGATAGAGGTCGTCGCTGAACGACTTCACGTCGATGTTGGCAGCATCGAGGAAGGGCAACAGGTCGTGGAGCGGTTCTTGGCACACATACCCTGCTGTGACGAGGATGTTCCATAGTCCGTGCTCATGCGCCAGACGTGCCGTGTCCACGACATATTCCAGATAAGTGAGGGGTTCGGTATACGTATAGGCGATGCCCGGACAGTGGTGCTCCTTGCATAGCCCCACCACCTCTTCAGGCAACAATGCCATGCTCCTCACCTCATCGGGTGCTGCCTGAGATATGTCATGGTTCTGGCAGTTGTGGCACCTGAGGTTACACCCAGTGCAGGCGATGGAGAGACATTTCGTGCCTGGATGGAAATGGTAGAGCGGTTTCTTCTCCACGGGGTCTATGGCCAATGCGCACGGCCGGCCATAGACTTCACTCACGAGGTGTCCGCCGACGTTATGCCTGCTACGGCAGCGCCCCGTCTTCCCCTCCAGGATATGGCAGTGGTGCGGACAGAGCCTACACTCCACCCCGCCATCCTCTAATCGTTGGTAATACCGACATTCCATCATCTTTATTATTGAATATTATCCGGCCTTCGGCCGATTGAAAATTGAAAATTAACTTCCAAACAGTTGTGCTTGTCATCTGAGAAGATTACCCCACGGCTGAAGAACAATTTTCAATTTTCAATCTTCAATCTTCAATCTTCAATTTTCAATTTTCAATCAAAAAACTATTGCCTCATAGACATACAGTTCTGCGTCGCGCCATCCGTCCCAGCCCAGTCCTGCCTTGTCGCGTGAGCAATGGCCGAGGAATTCCTCCTTCGTCCAGTCCACCTCGTCTGCCACCTGCGGGAGAAACGTGCCGCTGTGGTAACCTTTCCGGATATAGATGCCATGACGGTGGAGGATGAACTCATCGGCACTGTATATCCTGCGCATGGGTGTGAGCACGGAAATCTCCACCTCCAGGTCGTCGAGTTCTTCCTTGCGGAGGGCGGTGAAGCGCGGGTCGTCAAACGCTGCTGCCCTTGCCATCTCTGCCACCATTTCGTGTAGGGGAGTGTCTTCACCGAAATGGCCGATACACCCCCGCAGCCGTCCGTTTTTCGTCAGCGTGACGAAGGCACCGCATTTCCGGCGCAGCGTGGCACTCACGTTCGTGGGAACAGGAATGCTGCTGTCGAAGGCCGACCGCAGACTTGCCCATGCTATCTCTTTCAGTGTCTGCTTGTCGGCTTCGCTGAGCACGAAAGCGTTGTCAGGAGAAACAGAAGAAGCGTCATCCCTCTGACCATGGCGACAGATGGCGAAGGCATGGTAACCCACCACACGGTAGCGGTCGCCATAGTCGGTATCGCCGGAGTTCTGGTAGAGCAGGTGCCGAATCTCATACGATTTGCTGAGCATGCACATCAGCGTGATGATGGCAAATTCGCCGCAGGCACTGGTAGCGAGGTTGGGCATCCCGCTCCGCGCATTGCTCTCCAGCACTTCGATAAACTGTTCCACGTCACCACTCTCGATGGCGCGGCGGGTGCGGGTGTCTACCGTCACGGCATCGTCGTATGAAGGATAGTGAGAGAAATCGCTGCTGATGACGAAAAGGTTGTCGTCGTTGAAATAGGGTTGCAGCACCTCGGCTATACGACGGAGCCGTGCCTCCTTGTTGGTACTGATGATGATGGGTACGATAGGGGGCACTACGGCAAGGCGACGCTGGAGAAAGGGCAGTTGCACTTCCAGGCAATGCTCGCGGTCGTGTGCCTCGGCGCGGTAGGCAAAGAGGCTATCAGCCTCTCGCAGCAGGCCACATGTCTCATGGTCTACCCTCACCATGCCCAACGGCGTCTCGTAGCCGCTGGCCTCAGTGTCTACCGATGCCCCGTCGAGCCATTCATAGTGACTGGGACCGATGAGGAACACTCTTTTGTATCGCCGCTGCGGGTCGAGGGTGGCATAGGCCGCCGCTGCCACGTTGCCGGAGAACACATACCCTGCATGGGGTACGATGAGTGCCGCCACGTTGGAGTATCCGTCATGTTTGGCGTGATGGGCGAGGAGGCTGTCTACCTCATGGCGTAGCGTGTCGGCATCGGCCTCATAGAACCGTCCAGCCTGTGAGGCAGGTCTGATGACATAGTTTCGTGGATGTAGATTGTTCATGTCGTTAGATTTTATGGGTATCATCATGAGGATGAAACTGAGAAATGCTGATAATAAAGTGCGCATGATGGCAATGTTTTTCAACAAACACTATATTTTCAACAAAGATAGTGAAAGCCGAGCGCAATGCAAAACAAAAGACAAAGTTTTTGTTTTCATTGCCGAGGCGCATCCTATATTGGGCGAAGCCAAAGATAGTGCAAACCGAAGACAAAGCAAAACAAAATACGAAGTTTTTGTTTTGCTTTGTTGAGGCGCATCCTATCTTCGCCACGCAGTGGCAAATATAGTGAAAGCCGAGAGAAGCGCAAAATAAATCAAAATTTATTTTCGATTCCGAGGCGCCTCCTATCTTCGCCGCGCAGCGGCAATGTATAAAAAACGAACACGAATCACACGAATTACACGAATGATGCTCAATACTTATTCGTGTAGATTCGGTTGATTCGTGTTCGTTAAAGAAACGATTTGCTGTTGTTATTCCTTGTTGAGGATGATGTCGATGAGGAGCGTTACGTCGTAGATGTTGACGAAAGTGTCGTCATTGATATCGGCCTCGGTAACGTGGAAGTTTTCGGGGTCGAGACCCAGGATGTAGTCAATCATCAACGTCACGTCGTAGATGTTCACGAAGCCGTCGTGGTTCACGTCGCCGAGGATATACATATATCCGCCAAGGGTGAAATAACCACCACACCACATAAACACGCGTTGTGTCGTGTCGGTATCCTCCGGAAATTCAAATCCCTTTGGCACCACCAGTGTGCAGGGGTCGGTTTCCGTGCCCACACCGGCGCAGGCTTTGGGGTCAAGCGATTCCATGGAGGGGTGGACGCTCAGTTTGGTCAGTTTGGTGCAACCGTGAAGCATGTTATACCCATTATTAGCCTTGTTCACGTTCAACTTGCTGAGGTCAAGTTCAGTCATTGAGGAGCAGCCGTCAAACATATACAACGTATTGTCCAATTTCTGAGTGTTCCACTTGGTAAGGTCGATGGTTGTCAGACTCTTGCAATTATAAAACATATACGACATGTCGGTAACTTGTGACACATCCCAACCTCTTACATCCACGCTTGCCAGACTGGTGCAGTTGCAGAAAAGATTGGTCATGTCTGTGACGCGTGAGGTGTTGAAGTGACTCATGTCAAGGGTTGTCAGGCTGGAGCATCCGCTGAACATCTCTCTCATTTTCTCCAAATTGTCAGTATACCATCCGCTCATGTTGATGGAAGTGAGGCTGGAGCAATAATTGAACATTTTTTCTGTTGAGGCCACCGAGGACATGTCCCACTTGCTCATATCAAGGGTTTTCAAACTGGCGCAATTGAAAAACAGATATGAAGTGTCATAGAATAGTGGGGTATTCCAATTGCTTACATCAAGTTGAGAGACTTTCTCACAGCCATAGAACGCATAATGGCAGTTGCTCACATTTGAGACATCCCAACCGCTGACATCAATCGCTTGCAGTTTGTAGCATTGATAGAACATATAACCGATGTTGAGCAGGGCATTGGTTTGCCATTTGCTCACATCGAGTGTGGTGAGATTGTTGCAACTGCGGAACATGGCGTTCATCGTTTCCACAAGTGATACGTCCCAATTGCTGACATCCACCGTCGTGAGACTGCTGCAGCCACTGAACATACCGTTCATTCGGACCACTTTTCCTGTTTTGAAATTTCCAATGGTCAGTTGGGTGAGATTCGAACAGTTGTAGAACATACCCGCCATATTGTCCACCTTTTCAGTGTCGAAACTGCTGAGATTGAGTGAAGTCAGACTCGAACACTTGTAGAACATGCGTGCCATCGAGGTCATTTCGGATGTATTGAGGTAGGACAATCCCTGTATGGAAGTCAGGTTGCTCATGTTATAAAACCAACTGGAGCCATCTGTCGGTCTTGCATCTGCGAAAGAAGAGTGGAAGACCACGGTCTTGACCGACGATGCCTTGGCTACCCATTTGGGCTGGTCGTTGCTATATACCAGGTCGTATGTCGTGCCAGAAGAGGGTCTGTTGTCGTCGTAGTAGAATGTCAGTGTGCTTCCCGAGAGCACACAATAGGGGGTGGCAGCCTCAATACAGAGCGTGGCAAGAAGCATAATGCCCAGCAAAAATACTTTTTTCATTGTCGAAAAACTAAGTGAATAAAGATAATAGAAGAAAAGCCTATAGACAAATGCCTACAGGCTTTCTTCTTTATTAGGAACCAGAATGAACTGGTTTAGTCCATATCCAATGGATCAGATTAGTCGTCCCAAATGCTGGATGGTGTATCTGAAAGCAATTCACTCTCATCGAAAGTGGTCTCATTGGTCAAGTTGCCGTCTTGGCCAATTTTTCCTGAGTCTTCAAGAATACGAATAGAGATTTCCATCTCACAAATCACAGTCTCTGGAACTTGATAGTTCTTTTTCATTTTTCTATTTTTTTACATTGAGATTACTTGATAATCACTTTCTTACCGTTTTGGATGTAAACACCCTTTGTGGGGTTGGTTACCCTCACGCCCTGAAGTGTGTAGTACTCACCATCCTCATTGCCAGCAGGAATCACAATTTTCACGACACCGTCGGCATCTTCCTCAAACTCTCCGAAATATTTCGCAGAACTATTTGGATCCACGAGGGCTTGGGAGCGGTCACCCCAACTCAAAGTGTATTCTCTCCAATCAAATGCTACAGGCTTTGCTTTATCATCCCACCAGCCTTTGGGATTATATGTTTCATTTCCCACATTTGCTCGTGCATCATAAGGTTCTCCGTCTTTAATCATGACTTCCCAATAATATGGATAAACATGATTAGGCTTATCTACTGCTGGCTCATCTGGCTTGACAAGGATTTCACCACCATCGGCTACGTTGAATTCAGGCTTGGTGAGAGCGACACCATTTTCGTCCACATCGCCGGTCAGACGCAAGTATGCATATCCGCTCTTGTAACTCTGAGGTTTCATACGGAAGAAGCCCACAAAGTTCGTTTCATCGTTCAAAGTAGATTCATCCTTGGAGAAATAATCCGTGCTCGTGTATCGGCCCAATGCGAAGTTGCGGAATGTAACCTTTTTGACATTACCCACCTTAATTGTCTCGTATGGCTTGATGTCCACCCTAGAACCGTCAGCAGAGAGGATGGGCTCCAGATAGTTCTTATAGATAGCGTGAGCATCATCGAGATCACCCCAGTTGGCACGGCAGAGAGCAGCACCCTGATCTGGACCCCTGTATGTGTCCTGTACTACCATAGTGCCATCCTCATTATACTCAATATCACAATCAACTAACACGTCATCCACATATTTTTGATCATAAAGCGGATCGCCTGTCTCCAAGAATTTCACTGGGGTCAGGACCAATGCGGGCTTGCCATCCTGAGTTCTGCCATTGGGATGACCGTAGAGGATGACACCAGTACGCTTGGGAATGACATTGAGGCGCTGCAGGGTCACTTCGTAGTTGTCGCTGCTAGTTTGCTTCTCGACCTTGTTGACCACGTAAGCCCTGAGACCTTGGGGAACAAGATATGCATAATCGTAATCGCTGAATGTGCGGAGAATGATGGATTGATATTCGGGACCATCAGGAACAGTGGGACCTGAATTGATGAACTCATACCAGCCATTCTTGTGAGGATTGATGGCCTGATCATAATGATCCTCCAACCATTCATGGAACAAGCCTGGGTCGGTAACAATTGCGTCGGTCAGATAATGCGAGAGGTTGACATAATGCTCAGTCTTCTCCTTCGGGAAATGAAGGGTGGCAAAATTAGCACCAGCATCGCCTGCACCCCATGTAATATCCTGGTCGAATCCATTGTTTAAGCATTGGAGTTCTGCCATGGTGTTGATGTAAACATCTGTAATGGCTTGGCACTCCTCGAAGGCACCTTGGCCTTGACCACCACTGCCTTGTTCACCGGCGAGTTTTGTTTCTGCTCCGTCGCAGGTTCCATATTGACTGTCAAATTCCTCGAAGATGACAGTGGTCAATTTTGTACAGCCATAGAAACTGTGTTTTGCAAGTTCCTCCATTGAAGCGGGAATGCTGATTTCTTCAATGGCAGCAGAATGGAATGCCTGATAACCAATGTATGAAATATTCTTGGAAAGGGTGATTGAACTAAGACTGGTGTTAAAAGCAAAAGCATTCTCTCCAATAGTACATGGGTTTGTGAGTGTGCAACCATCATAGACAGGTGTACCTGTGAACGTCAACGTTTCAATATTACCGCATCCATTGAACACACCCATGCCACCGTCATCAGGTACTGCTGTCAGATTGGGAGGAAGAATGACGGTCTTAAGACCAGTACAACCATAGAATGTCTTGAAAGTAGAATTGTCATTTAACTTACTCTGGAATTCCGTGATGCCTGTACACATAGACATGTCCACAGTTTCCAAACTGGTAAGTTCCTTGAATACATCATTGCCGAGGAAGGTAAAGTTGCTTCCAGGAGGGAATGTGACAGATTGAATAGTAGAGGTACCTTCGAAGGCCTCGTATTTGATGGCCACAAGAGATGTGCAAGCACTGAGGTCTACTGCTGTCAAACCTGATTTGTCAAAAGACTCACTTCCAATCACCTTCAGACTTGCAGGAAAGTTACAACTGGTCAAACCTGTTCTTCTAAACGCATTATTGCCAATCCATTCCACAGAAGAACCTAAAACCACGGTCCTCAAATTAGTCTTTTCATTGAACAGATCATCTGGGATGGCTGTGAAGTTCTCGGTGTCAGGGAATGCAATGCCATTCAACTTGGAAGCACTATTGAAGTTACCATCCTTGAATTTGAAAGGTGTGGTGTCAAGGGTTTCGGTGAAGGAGTAAGAGAATGTGCCATCAGGGTTCTCGGTAACACTATTCGACGGCACTTCTTTGCCTTTCTCATCGAGATAGATTGTAAACTTAACAAGTTCATTGCCTTGTTGGCCATTATTATTTTCATAATACCTGCCATTATTTTCAATAACGTCTCCAGTATATGGTGTGGCCCAATTTTGGGGCTGTCCATTACCGTCAAGAGCCCAAGTGTTATAATATACAGCAGACTCCGTTGCAGTTCCAGTTCTCTGCACCGTCTCAGGGTTGTTGGGGTCGGGAAGATAAATGAAATCATTGCTCGTCCAATCAATGGTTTCTCCGGTTCCAGTGTACTTAATTTTAGAGACGAAGCCTTCGCATGCACTCATGTCAAGGAATACATTGTTTTGGCATTGATCAATAACTTTGTCAAGTGTGTTGAGATCTTTGTTGGCCCAATCGCCAGTCAACACAATCGTTGTGGCGTTTCTGTTGGAAAGACTGAAATTCTGATCGTTGGAATTGCCATCATCCACATAGTTGAGGGTGACGGTTGTCCCATCCGAACTTTCAGTGATGGTCGCCCAACTACATAGGGCGACTCCCATCAGCAGAAGAGTAGTAAAAAATTTCTTCATCTTAAAATTTGGATTTAATTATTATAAAAATGATTTTTCAGGTATTTTGATTTCGACAAGACTGTTTTCCTTGCTACGTTCGCCCGTTTCCTACTTGTTGAGCGCCAACAAGCCGTTTTTGTTTTGCAGCCTGATGGTTTTCGCCTAAATTAGACTCTGGTAGTGGTTTCAAAGAACATTTTCTTGTCGTGAGAGGTTACCGGCATATTTGATGGTTCATGCGGCTTATTAGGTCATTCAATGCTTATTGCTTGCCGTTGGTCAAGGTGGCGTACCTTTTGTGGTCAATTGGATTTTCTCTTTTCTCATCTCACTCATTCTATCATATAGGGTTGTAAATATTTATCACTTTGACATCAACCATTTACCCTGATTGAGGAGTGTGCTCAAGAGGTTGCGGTCATGTCAGCAATTTGACGAAGACAAGTTACGCAATCCCTACATTGAGTGCTCAAGCGTAGACGCAATTGACGCTTTTGTGCAAAATTAATGTATTCTTTTCATTTTTGAAAGTTTTTGCGAAGTTATTTTTCAAAAAAGGTCAAATTAGTCAGAAATCATTACAAAATTGATGGTTTTTTGACCAAAAAAAAGATTTTTATGCGAATTTATTAGAAAATAATTTCCATTTGGTAATATAACATTATAACATATGGCAAAAACACCTCTTTTATGGTCAAAAAAAAGGATTTTGGTTAGTCAACTATTAGTTGACAGTATTAAGTAGAAATGAATTGAAAATATTTTGCATATCAAAGGGGTTTTCCTGAAGAGTAACTGAATGAAAAAAGCACTTTTACCTCACCCTCGCTCTCCCGCCACCACTATCAACCAAATAACAAGAAATTGCCACTTCAGAAAAACATTTCCTTCAAGTGACAATTTGTCAATTTTAGAAATAAATATTTACAAGAAAGCAAAAATATAACTTAACTTTCGCAAGTAGGAATATTTCCGTGGTTTCTGATAATCTGAGAAAACAAACGACCACGTCATCGACGTGGTCGTTATAATTATTGTAGAGTGTTGGTAAAAATTCGATTCGTGGTTGCTATTCCTTGTTAAGGATATAGTCGATGATAAGTGTTACGTCGTAGATATTCACGAAGCCATCATCGTTCATGTCGGCCTCGGTAACGTGGAAGTTTTCGGGGTCGAGACCCAGGATGTAGTCAATCATCAACGTCACGTCGTAGATGTTCACGAAGCCGTCGT
>JAEEGF011345763.1_pt1 | contig 10308 bp, 4 predicted proteins | sample 9134171 | NCBI WGS metagenome assembly JAEEGF01 (sample SAMN16246542, study PRJNA631951) | gut metagenome | biome: gut microbiome; feature: rumen; material: AP-attached | host: Bos | place: Iran: Karaj | collected 2018-10 | reverse complement strand
TCTCTTGCGTGTGTTCCTGCAAGACATCCATAGGACTCCTCAAGACCAAATACATAGTTATGAGACTGACCATTCTCTTCAAAGAGTTTGATCTGCTCACCGATGTACTTAAATCCGGTAAGAACTTCAATATAATGGCATCCGTACTTTTTAGCAACAGCTTTTGCCATATTGGTAGTAACGATAGTAGTAACAAATGCAGGATTAGCAGGCATTGTGTTAGTCTTGGTGCGCTCTCTTAAAATGTAGTCACCAATAAGCATACCTGACATGTTTCCTGTAAATCCAACATATTCGCCTGTCTTTGTGTCTTTTGCATAGATTCCAAGACGGTCAGCATCAGGGTCAGTTGCAAGAACGATATCAGCATCCTTCTCTTTGGCAAGTTCAAGAGCAAGCTTGAATGCCTTAGGATCTTCAGGATTAGGATATTCAAGTGTTGTAAATTCCGGATCAGGAAGCTCCTGTTCAGGTACTACGAACACGTTCTTGAAACCAAGTTCTTTAAGAACTCTTCTTACAGGGAGATTACCTGTGCCGTGGAATGGTGTATAAACAATAGTAAACTTCTCAGCCATCTCATCGATAACATCCTGATGAATGATCTGCTTTTTAAGTTCTACCATGTACTTGTCATCAAGTTCTTCGCCAAAAGAAACATAAAGTCCCTGAGCGAGAGCATCCTCTTTTGACATTGTCTTAACTTCATGGTAATCAGTGATAGCCATAACCTCATCAATGATTCCTTTGTCGTGAGGAGGTGTGATCTGAGCGCCATCTTCCCAATATACCTTGTAGCCGTTGTATTCAGGTGGATTGTGAGAAGCTGTTACCATAACACCTGCTATACATCCAAACTCTCTAAGAGCAAATGAAAGCTCAGGAGTAGGACGAAGAATGTCACTTACATATGCCTTGATTCCGTTTGCTGCAAGGCAAAGAGCTGTCTCTTCTGCAAATTCAGGAGAGAACTTTCTGCAGTCATAAGAAATTGCTACGCCCTTCTTTGCTGCATCTGCTCCGCCGTTCTTTTTGATGTAATTTGCAAGGCCCTGTGTAGCCTTACGAACTACGTATTTATTCATTCTGTTAGTTCCTGCACCAATTACTCCACGAAGGCCACCGGTGCCGAACTCAAGCTCTCTATAAAAACGATCTTCTACCTCGTCAGTATTATTTCTGATCGCGAGGAGTTCATCTTTTGTCTCCTGGTCAAAATAATCATCATTAAGCCAATACTCAAATTGTTCTGTAGCTTTGCTCATAATCTTCCCTCCTGTAAGTGAGGTGTATGTGGTGAATAATCATTTTGGGGATGCTTTCGCTCTGTCTCGCCCGTAACGGTACTAATGCTTTAAAGGACAAAGCATAAGTACCGACGGGCTCAAAAGCCCCAAAATTGCTTATTCACACACCTACACCAATTATTCAATGAAAATAAAAAAACTATATGCAAATGGTGCCTATATGGCTTTACCAACTTACACTAACTTATAATTGTGTAACGATGATTCGCTTCTGTTTGTTGCTTAAAAATCAGTAAGCTACTGTTTTATTATAGCATAAATGCTGTGTTACTGAGTCCTTAAACTTGAATATCCCTCGACGTTAAGGCTGAAGTCACTTCTGTCTAAGGAGAAGTTGGGGTTGTAGTATGGGTCTCCCTTGTCGAGGACTGTTTTCCACTTGGTGCGGAAGTGCTCTGATTCTGATTCGTAGCGCTTTGCGTTTTCCCCCTCAAGGTCAAGGCCTCTTGAAAGGGATTCGTAGTGGAAGAGTTCTGCAAATGGTGTGAATACGTTGAGGTATCCTTTGTCGCGAAGTTTGAGGCAGAAGTCCACGTCATTAAGACTTACCTGGAAGCCTTCATCGAATCCGCCTACTTCGTCATATTTGGCTCTGCTTACCATGAGGCAGGCGCCTGTAACAGCACTTACATCCTGAGCGTAGCAAAGTCGTCCCATATATCCGAGGTTCATTCCTGCCTGTCCGTAATGTGAATGGCCTGCAGTTCTGTGAGCACCAAGTTTAAGAACAACTCCGGCATGCTGAATCTTTCTGTCAGGGAAGTAAAGCTTAGCTCCAACTGCTCCAACATCCTTACGCTGAGCATACATGAGAAGCTCTTCCATCCAGTTAACGGTTATTACCTGAGTGTCATTGTTCAAAAGAACTATATATTCACCGGTAGATTTTGAAACACCGTAGTTCACTACTGCAGAATAGTTAAAGGCCGGCTTTGAGCCATCAGCATTCATGTGCTGACCGTTCTCATAAAAGTCCACTACCTTGACTATATCTTTTAAGGAACCGTTTCTAAGCTCCTCGTAATATCCCTTAATCTCTGAGCCATTGCTGCCATTTTCCACGACAATTATCTCATAATTGTCATAAACTGACTTCTCATAGATTGAATCGATGCATCGCTTCAAATCCTCTGCGTGCTCACAGTTTGGAATAACTATACTTATCTTAGGAGTTCCGGTGACTTCATAGGTTATCTTGAAGATTGTTTCAAACGCTCTTGTGCTGGTAATCTTGAAATGGTCGTAGCCATGTCTTCTAAGATGATCAGCAACAGCTCCTTTAGCGGCATCTATAGCATATGGCTTGGCATTGATGTCAGAAGCAACTGAGCCGGCGTGTGATCTCCAATAATACAAAAGCTTTGGAATATGAACTATATGCTCAGCTCTGTCGGTAAGTCTGAGAATCATGTCATGATCCTGGCTTCCGTCAAATTTAGTTCTGAAAAGTTCTGTTCCATCCAAAAGAGTTCTCTTAAATACGCTGAAATGGCATATATAATTATTGGCTCTTAAGTTATCAATTGCGTAATCAGGCTTAAAGTGCATGGTTATCATCTTGTTGATGTCATCACCCTTGAAGGTTGTCTCATCACAGTACAGATAATCAGCTTTTTCTTCATTTATAGCCTTAACATACCAGTACAGAACTTCCGGATGAAGAATATCGTCATGATCAAAAAGACCTATGTATTCTCCATTTGCAAGTTCAAGACAGTGATTGGTATTTCCGGAAATTCCCTCATTCTTTTCAAGCTTTTTGTAAGAGATTCTGCAATTTCCGTCTTTATCTAAAGCTCTTTTATCCTGTTGATATTCCTTAACAATTTCTGAAACCAGAGAAATATGCTCAGCATCCGAACCATCAGCCAGGCAAAGCTGCCAGTTGCTGTATGTCTGAACAAGCACTGACTCGATCATATCCCTCAAAAATTTCTCAGGAGTATTGTAAAGTGGCACGAGAATTGAGATAAGAGGCATATACTCAAATGTAGTATTCTCCTGCTCTCTTCTTGTCTCCTCACTTGGAAAGCTTTCCGTTCCATAGTGAGTCATGGCCTTTTTCTCAATCTGTTTGTACTTGATCTTGGCAATTACGCCCTTTAATGAACCCTGATTTCTGATTCTGTCTCTTTGTCTTATAACCCAGTGCATCGTATTTCGTGCAGGGGTACTTGCCTTCCAAATTGGGTTATTCTTTATTCTGTCCAGCTTGAACTGCAATTCCTGATTCTTGTCCTCAAGCTCTGCAATTCTCCCCGCCAAGTCAGCACTCTTAAGTTTTTCTCTTTCATACGCTGACTTATAATCAAAACTATCCATGTTAACTCATTTACTCCTCAAATATGGATTTACTTCTTTACGTTAAGTATGTTGGGTACCCAGTTGGTGAGCTTAAGGCGCCCTGTCTTATCTGCTGCAAGCATTCCAATCTGGTAATAGCCGGGAGCGAGATCACCTTTCTTTATCTTAACTTTGTATCCGGTAAGGTCTACATTTTCCTGGTCCTGCAGGCGGATGCGGATATCCGGACGGTACCAAGTGTATATCGGCATGCAATAGACCTTCTGGTCAGCCGGGCCTGCTCCGTCCTCATGGCGCTCTACAAGCCTTAGAAGAAGTTTCTTTTCAAAAAGAGCATTGTCCGAGCCGATTACAAAGCTGTATCCCTTTAAGTAATAGCCTTCATCGTTGCCCTCTGCGGTAACTCCGTAAAGCCAGTTATCAAGGGTTCCGTTGTACTCGCATCCGATACGAAGACACTGATCCTCTCTTGCCTCCGGAACTCCGTTATCAAAAACGGAAATCTTGGCATAAGGAATTTCCTCCACAGGAGTGTAATCCTCTTTTGGAATTATAGCCGAAATAGTTTCATCTTCTGTGAGATGAGAACTGTAAAACGGATCAAAATTGTAAAGATGAGCGTGGCGTCTCATAAGAGTATCACCCTCAACAGCAAGACGCTCCATCTTCTTGGCATCAAGATTATCATAGCCTCTTGTAAGAGATTCATGATGATACAGATAAATATGATTGCAGCAGACGTTATAGTAACCTGCTTCAATGACACTATAGCAAAAATCAACATCGTTAAATGCCACCTTAAGCTCCTCAGGGAAGCCTCCGATGTCGTTGAATTTCTTTTTACTAATCATAAGACAAGCTGCTGTCACACCTATCGTATTGTGAACGCCGCGATTGTATCCAAAATAATGAATCTTGCCATCGTGCATCTTCTGAAGCTTGTGAACAGGGCCTCTTCGTACATTGGCGATTCCCGCATGCTGAATAAGGTCTGTCTGAGGGTAAACAAGCTTAGCTCCGACAGCACCAACGTGACCGAGCTGCGCCTGAGAGATCATCTCTCTCATCCATCCCTCTTTTACCGCCTCGATATCATCATTCAGGAAAAGCAGGTAATCACCGGTAGCTATTCTGGCTCCCTGGTTGCACATGGCAGAAAAATTAAATTCCTGACTCTTATAAACATAATTGATATTGGTAAGACCGTTCCTGCGCTCTGCTCTTGAGCAATAAACGCCGTACTTCACCCTGTTGGACGCGGTGCTTCCGTTATCAATAATAACTATCTCATATTTAATGTTTTCGTCGGCGCCTGTTGCAATTACCGAGTTGATGCACTGCTGCAATATCTCGGGGTGATCCTTGGTAGGAATTATTATGCTGACAGTCGCAGGTCTCAGCAACATGTGTTTTGAATTGTGAAAAGACCTTCCGTAAAAGACATCCTGTTCAGGATTTCTGTGGAATAAAACTTCCCTGATATGTCCGATTGGAAGCTCTATTCCAGTTCTTTTGGCAAAGGCTTTCTCATGAATTGCAAGCATGCAAAACAGCACATCCGCTGCAAGCAAAGATGCCTCTAAACCTATCTGTTCCGGTGAATTTTTCTTGGCTGAAACACCGCCAAGCATACGGACAGCATTATCATATTCGGAAGCTGCACCATGCATGGTTTCTGACCTGCAGGCAAAAAAGCTTCCGATATAGAACGCATTTAGATATGAATCCGGAGACCAGTCCGGCTTAAAATATGGGTGAATATACCTGCCACCTGTAGAGCTTTCATCCTCATCACCATAAACAACGTTGTGTTCAGGATGACCGATAAAATACTGCTTGATGACTTCGATAGCTCTTTTGGTAAGCTTGCCCTTTGAACTGACAAAAAGGTAGATAACGTTCTCATCAGCCGTAACACTGGAAGCATCCCATACCTTTGAATAATGGATTACCTTAACTTTGGGTTCAGGCTTAATATGAGGTACTACCTCTCCCGATTCCAAGGTTTCCATTATAACAGGAGCCTTTGCCTTAGCGACAGGCCCTCGTTCAATGGCATGCTGCCAATTGTCATAGGCAGAAGACTTAGCATTAACCGTTCTGTTATATTTGAATATTCTCTCTTTGGTAAGAGCTGCTTTTGCCAGGTCTTTAAGCATTCCCCTTTTCTTTACTCCTCATCATCTTTGTAGTAGAACTCATCTCTCTTACTAATGATCTTTTTCCCAATTTTCTTGATGATATTCTCTTTGTGTGCAACATCAGAACTCTGTTCAGGAAGAGAATTTATGACAGCATCAGCTGCATTTCTTGGGATAAGTGTTGTAAGAAGCTTAACAACAAGGTGATTCCTCTCCTGAATACTGAGTCTGTCACTTGTAAGTCTGAACTCAATATTAGGGTCGTCATTGTTAAATACAAAGGAATCATCTGATATCCACTGTCCGTTTACCGGACTGATTTCTACATCCGCACCGCCTTCAGAAATTGAAACTCCGTTCCATTTGGCATCCACTATAGTTACAAGACATGGTGCAAATGCGGGATCAATTCTGACTATTCGACAATTTCCGGTCACTTTCACATCGAGAGTTACAGTATTTTTGTCGTCATACTGTATCTCAGGGAAAACTGACTCATCCTCAGAATAGCCATCTCCTTCGTCAAAATATATCTGAAGTCCGTCAGCTGGTCTTGCACTTGTCTGTGTTCCGATAGATACTTCCTTAGGAACTATAGCCTTTCTACCGATTTCCTTCCATATTTCAACCATGGATTTTCTGTTGCCGGTTACATACTTCTGAAAAGCATATTCCTCGTCCAATAGAATCTGAATATCTTTTTCAGTTATTCCAAGGCGGTTAAATAATGGTTTCGGATCATAAACTTCTCTTTTACGATCCTCAAGTCTGTAGCAATAAAGAGCTCTCCACATCTGCTCTTTTGCCGGAATGCACTTTCCATAAGTCCATTCATAATCTATTATAGTCCAAATAGGGCCATTGACCATAACATTTGAGAAAATAAGGTCATAATCCGATACCGGATAGTCTTCTTTATATTTGATCCTTTTAAGGTACTCAGATAAAAGAGCATTGAAGCCCTCCATATCATCCCTGTCGATACACTGGTCAAGAAGTGATGACAACGGAACTCCGTTTACAAAAGAGAAAATTGCGCAGCCTTCCTGTTCACTTATCTGGCAATCATTTATTTCAAAGTCGCCGCCTCTGAATTTTTCCAAAAGCCCAAGGTAAGCATCACGAATTCCATACACATGCTCTCTTGCAGCAGGAGTAAGAGGGAATTTTTTGATAATCTTCCTACCTGCCTTATCAATGGCAATATCAGTACGAATCTTGAACTCATCAACTCTGTCATTGCTGTACTTACTGTAGATGGTATCAAATCCCGGTCCCAGAACAACAAGAAAAGAATTGGCAAATTCCTGATACATTCCATCCTTTATAAGGTCTTCATAGGCATGCTTTTCGTTGAACAGAACAAGTCTGTCTCTGTCAAAATTGCGGACATTATCCTGAAGCTCTCCGAATTTAGGAAGATATGAATCTGAGTGTAAAAGAGTCATCAGCTTATAATCAGGATACGGATAATAGAAATGGTAATCATTCATTCCGCACTTTTTGAAAATATTAATTAGTCCGTTTCTGGTAAAGGTCTTAGCTACGCTATCCGGCGAATAGCCTTCGATACCTGTGAAGTATGAGCCAAGATGGTCTTCCGCACAGCCTGCAAAATACTTAAGTCCAAGGCGGTTCTCGATTGCAATTACAATTCTTCCGCCTTTTTTTAGGTGTTTGCCAAGCATCTTAAGGAACTTCTCATAAGGATTATCAGTTCCAATATAGCCCTGACCGTATTCGAATACACCAATTAAAAAGATATAATCAAAATCATTATCAAGATCCGGTTCAATATCTCTGAAATTACCCACATGAATAGTGACATTTGTGCGATCCTGATTTCTGGTTGCATTGATCTCAGAACGTCTTCTTGAAAGATCACAGGCTACAACTTTTCCTGCTTTTTGTGAAAGCATTCCTGTTATAGCGCCGCATCCGGAACCAACTTCGAGAACCTTTGCTCCGGGATCCATTGGAATCCACTCGACAATGTTGGCTCTCTGGTCAGATAGATGATAGAGAATAGGCCAGTTTGCACGTTCCTCAATGATTCTCTGATACTCTGACTTTTTATATTTTTTTACAATATCAAGAAGTTCGTTCTCTATAGCCCCATCACTATAAAGGTCAACTCCCGAATAATATTTAAAGTTAAGGGTAACGCCCCCAATTCTTATCTCATTCTGCATTTTGCTCATTCCTCACAAATGATCCGCATGTCATCATATTTCTTACACTATATGAACATGCTCACACTTGTCTCTTTTTCATACATCACTTACTTTGCATGTTGTGTTCATGTCGTAAAATCCTACGGTATTCTTATCCGATACTACAGAAACACTAAGCGCATCGTATAGTCTGTGATATACCGTAAAATCATTTTGCTCAAAACCTGTTACTCCAAAGCTCAAAAGATAGTCCCCACCCTGAAGCGACATATTCTGTGTAAATGTGATTTCTTTATAATCGCCGGCTTTTACCGGTTCAAGAAATGCTTTTTCTACCATCGAATTGGTACCGGTAATCTCAATTCCCATAACATTCTTGAATGTCATGGCAAAAATAGGAGCAGCAACATTTCTGTTAAATCTGACTCTCATGTGAACCGTAAAGTCTGTTCCCTTGATGATTGAATTGGTACGAACATCCTTATTGTCGGTTATCCAATATTCTGTGATAGCTGCAGCGCCGTCACCATATTCCAATGTATCGACATTTTCAACAGAGTTTTCGGCTTCTTTTGTGGAAATCTTCTCTGCACTCTTAGCGTTCTTCTTTTTCTTGGAATCCTTATCATCAGACTTAACTTTGGCATCAGCTCTTTGATCGGCTGAAGCAGCTGCTTCCCTGATTGATTCATCATCAAGAAGGTTCTCCACATTACTTGATGGCAGTGGATACTGCCCAACAAGAACCTGCTTGTAAATATCTATCATCTTCTTGGGTGTACCATCTCCAAGGAGAACACCCTGATTCAAAAGAACTGCTCTGTCACAGTACTTACTGATACTTGAAAGGTCGTGGGATACAAAAAGAATTGTCTTTCCCTTCTTTTTGAACTCCTCAAACTTGTGATAGCACTTTGCCTGGAAGAAAACATCTCCGACAGAAAGCGCCTCATCAACGATCAAAATCTCCGGGTCAATATTTATAGCCACAGCGAAAGCCAGTCGCACGAACATACCGCTTGAGTATGTCTTTACAGGCTGATAGACATAATCCCCGATATCTGCAAACTCTAGGATTGCATCCATTCGTTTCTCTATTTCTTCTTCGGAAAAGCCAATCATCATACCGTTTAAGTAGATGTTATCAATTCCGTTGTACTCCATATTAAAGCCGGCTCCCAGCTCCAAAAGAGCTGAAATATGACCGTCAACATGGACTTCACCCTCTGTAGGAGAAAGAACTCCTGTTATTATCTTAAGAATCGTTGATTTACCTGAACCATTGGTTCCGATAATCCCGACTGTTTCGCCCTTTTTAACTGACAAACTAACATTGTTAAGTGCTCTGTGCTCTTTAAACTTTGCTTTACGGACAAGACCAAGAGAATCCTTTAATCTGTCCATTGGTTTATCATAGAGCTTATATAGTTTTGTAAGATTTTTTACCTCAATGGCAATGTCTTTATCCATGAATGTCTACCTCTGCAATCATAGCACGTCTGCAAAATGCGGCTTGGAACGTTTAAATATCAATGAACCGACGCAGAACACTGCCACTACAAAAATCCAAAAATATGTTGATGAATAGAAATGCTCATAAAACCAGGTATCTCCATAAATGGCATTTCTATAGCCCTCAACAATATATGTCATAGGATTAAGCTTTATGATCCACTTGTACTTGTCAGGAACAATATCAATATTCCAAAGGATTGGTGTTGCCCACTGGAATAACTGCAAACCTATGTTGATAATCTGTAAAAGATCTCTGAAAAATACCACAATGGCGCATGTAGCATAGCTTATGGAAAGTACCAGTATAAACTCACACCCCATGTAATATAAAATCTGCAGCCAATATACGTTTGGATAATAACCGTAAACACATGCGATCACCAGAAGTACACAGATGAAAAAGGCATGTATAAACATAGCTGCAATTATCTTTATGATTGGAAGAATACTTATCTTGAACAGTACTTTTTTTACAAGATAATTATACTCAAGAAGTGATGTCGTTCCGTTTGTCAGTGCCTCTGTAAAAAAGAACCACGGCACAAGACCTGCTGTTAAAAACAATACATATGGAACCTCAACACCATCAGAAACAGCCTGGGCTCTTGACTGAAATACTCTGTCAAAAACTATATAGTACATTACAACTGTTACAACAGGCTGAGCCAGCGCCCATACAATACCCATGTAGGAACCGGCATATCTTTTCTTGAAATCATTTATGGAAAGCCTCTTTATAAGCTTCCTTGAATTGTATAATTCAACAGGCAGAACAAGCAATCTGTCATACCAAAAGAAGACCAGAACACAGCTGACGCTTATCAAGATACATCCACATATCTTTTTAAGCATCTCTGTGTGCGGGTC
>JAEEGF010013180.1_pt1 | contig 10309 bp, 12 predicted proteins | sample 9134171 | NCBI WGS metagenome assembly JAEEGF01 (sample SAMN16246542, study PRJNA631951) | gut metagenome | biome: gut microbiome; feature: rumen; material: AP-attached | host: Bos | place: Iran: Karaj | collected 2018-10 | reverse complement strand
GCGCTGGTGAAGGCGGTCATGGCAGGGAAGCTGTCCATGTTCGGTTCGGACCACGCCCCGCACACCCAGGCGGAGAAGATGCAGGACTACCCGTCGGCCCCCGGAGGGATGATCGGCGTGGAGACCACCGTGCCGATACTGATGGACTGGTTCGCGAAGGGAAGGTTCCCGCTGGACCTTCTGGTCAGGATGGGTTCCGAGCATCCCGCCGGACTGTTCGGAATGAACAAGGGGAGGATCGCGGTAGGATTCGACGCTGACTTCGCTGCCTTCGACATCCACGATCCCAGATCCATATCCGCGGACGACCTGCACTCCAAGGCGGGCCACACCGCATACGAGGGCATGCAGGCGGTGTTCCCCGATACAGTTATAGTGAGAGGCGGCATTCAGATTCAGGACGGAGAGTTCTGCGGAGAGCCTCTGGGAGTTGATTACGTTGAGCATGCCTGAGATAGACTATTCGGAGGTAATGGGAAGGAAGGTGGAGTGCCCTGAGCAGTGCGGTATGTGCTGCCTCTGTCAGCCGGAGGTCCTCCCGCAGGAGGTGCCCTTTTTCAGGACCAACCACCCCAAGTCCCTCATAAGGAGCAAGAGCCAGGACAGGCATTTCTGTCTCACCATGAAGAAGGGCCACGGCTCCTGCGGTTTCCTCAACGGCAGGAGGTGCGACATCTACCCCAACAGGCCCACCTTCTGCAGGCAGTTCCCCTACCACTTCTACGTGAGCGACAAGATCCACGTGGAGCTGGATCTCTCCTGCAGGGGCGCCTGGACAGGGAAGGGAAACGACGCCGCGGAGGAGGCCAGACAGCTTGCGGAGGCCTCCGAGAAGAGGCTGGAGAACGCATTGAAGGAGGCCACGTCAGTGTACAGGGACTTCTACTCCATCTGCAGGGACGCGGGAGTGATGTCCGACGTGTCCATGATCCGCATGGCGCTGTCCATGAATCTCGACAAATTCACCGATCTGGCATATCTCGCTAAGATCATGGAGAGGTCGCTCGAGGAGCCCAAGATGAACCTCGACGGGCTCTCACCCGACAAGCAGTTCGACATGTCCGAGATGGAGGAGGCCGCGAGGGACGCGGCACTGTCCTCGATGTCTTCGGACGATCCCATGTGCGTCCCCGTCTACTGCGACCCGCAGTGGAACTGGAACATGTTCATGGCCACCAAGGACCGCATCAGGTGGTCGGTGATGGACGACGACGGGGACCTGGAGGAGAGGGGATCCGCGTCACCGGACGAGATCAGGCTCAAACCCCTCGAGGAGGGCGGGGCGGAGGTCCTGCGCGACTATATCCGCACGCTGAACAACAGGGAGTCGTTCCTGGGGAGCGTGTTCTACATGATGGACCAGCTGGACTACGAGGACGACCTGGCCAACGCCTACTACGGAAGCATGTGCGTGGCGATACTCGACCTCCTGTGGAGGGCATCCATGCTGGACCACTTCATGGGCACCGGTATGGGGGCCGACGGCATACGCGAGGCCATCATCTTCTACGACATGGACCGTTTGGACGCGCCCACCATAGGTGCCTTCGTCTAATCCTCTATTATATTAAGGGAAAGGACGATAAGGTTAAAATACTGAATGGATTTATGGCGCTTTGGTGGCTAAGATGATCAAACCCCTATCGGTACTCCAGGCAGCGGCGAACAAGAACGTAATCGTCGAGCTGAAGGGTAAGAGAGAGTACAGGGGCGTCCTTGACGGATACGATCCGCACATGAACGTCGTACTCAAGAACGCCGAGGAGATCGTCGACGGCACTTCCGTCAGGAAGCTCAGCACCGTCATTGTCCGCGGGGACAATGTGATCTACATATCACCATGAAGGAGAGTTGAAAATGGGAGCAGGTACATCCGCACAGGGAAGGCACAACAAGTTCAAGACGCACATCCCCTGCCGCCGCTGCGGTAAGCGCGCATACCACGTGCGCAAGGGAGTTTGTGCATCCTGCGGCTACGGCAAGACCGCAAAGATCAGGTCTTACAACTGGGCAAAGTCGCACGAGTAAGGAGGGATGACATGGCGGGTCCAGAGCACAGCTGCGGCGTCGTAGGCGTTGCGGCGGATTGCGATGTCGTATTCTACATGCACAGGGCCCTCAACGTCATCCAGCACCGCGGGCAGGAGTCCGCGGGAATTTCTGTATTCTCAGAGGGCAGGGTAACCACCGTCAAGAACGACGGACTTGTGAGCGAGGCACTCAACGAGGCAGCGCTCGCCGGCGTTTCGGGGAAGGTCGGGATCGGACACGTCCGCTATTCCACGGTGGGTTCCAAGGGCGTCCTCAACGCACAGCCCTTCACCGTCGAGTACAACGGCGGTACACTGGCCATCGCGCACAACGGCGACCTCACCAACCACAGGGAGCTGAGGGCGCAGTACCTCGACAAGGGATGGTCATTCATCTCCGATTCCGATTCGGAGATCGTCATCAGGCTCATCGCCAAATATCTGAGCGAGGGCGAGGACATCATCAAGGCGATCAGGTCCACCATGGCCAAGATCGACGGTGCGTACTCGCTCTGCCTCCTCGACAACGACGTCGTCTACGCCATCCGCGACCCCTACGGGTTCAGGCCCCTCTGCATCGGCAAGGTCGCCGGCGGATACATGGCCGTCTCCGAGAGCGCGGCCATCGACTCCCTCGGAGGGAAGTTCGTCAGGGACGTCGAGCCCGGGGAGATCGTCAGGATCACCAAGGATTCGCTGGAATCCTTCCCGCTCGACAAGCCCAGCCAGAAGGCACACTGCATGTTCGAGTGGATCTACTTTGCAAGGCCCGACTCCGTCATGGACGGGAGGGAGGTCTACGACGTAAGGAAGCAGGTAGGCATCATACTCGCAAAGGAGGCTCCCGCCGATGTCGACCTCATCATGCCCGTCCCCGATTCGGGAAGGGCACACGCGCTTGGATACTCCATCGGTTCCGGCATCCCCTACGAAGAGGGATTCATGAAGAACAGGTTCGTCGGAAGGACCTTCATCCTCCCCGACCAGAAGCTCAGGGAGCAGGCCGTCTCGATGAAGATGAACGCGATCAGGTCCACCGTCAACGGCAAGCGCATCCTGATCGTCGACGACTCCATCGTGAGGGGAACGACTCTTAAGAAGCTCATCAACGTCCTCAGGGACGCCGGGGCGAAGGAGGTCCACGTCAGGATCGGAAGCCCGCCCATCATCGCGCCCTGCTACTACGGCGTGGACATGAAGAGCAGGGACCAGTTCATCGCCACCAAGTACAGCGTCGAGGAGATCCGCAAGATCATTGGAGCCGACAGCCTGGCGTACATCAGCCTCGAAGGCATGGTGAAGGCCCTCGGATTCCCGGCGGACGACCTCTGCCTGGCATGCACCAACGGTCTGTACCCCACGCCCATCGAGGGCGAGAAGCTCAGACCCCAGAAGCAGTGATTCCGCCGCTTCGTTTCGCGTGCCGCATCCGTACGTATCGGCCGCCGGGCTAGAAAGGTTTAATAACAATCACCTTTTCACCCTCCTTACTGGGCAGTTAGATCAGTTGGAAGATCGTTACATTGGCATTGTAGAGGTCGCGAGTTCGAATCTCGCACTGTCCACTTCTCTTATTCTACAATCTCTCGTTTGGACGACCGTCATTCCACGTCCAGCGGCGGCATTGCCCTTCCGGGAGGTATCTCCGACACCAGGTCGGCGATGCTGGTCCTTCTCAGTTCTTCGAACATGGCGTCGCGTGCCCGTTCGAACCTGGATGTGAGTATGTTGTGTATATCCGGCCCCACGGGACACAGGGGGTTCGGTTCGTACATCTTGAACATCCTCTCGACATCGTCCGACTGCGTGGCCATGAACACGTCGAAGAGCGTGATCTCGTCGGCGGGACGGGCCAGTTCCGTCTTCCTCTTGCCCATGCCCGGCCTCAGTATCCCGGCCTTGCTGAGCTTGGCGAATACGTTGCGCACTATGACGGGATTGCACCCTATGCTCCTGGAGACCAGGTAGCTGGTGATGCTCTCGTCCCGGTAGTATTCGATGAGCATCAGGGTATGTATGCCCACGGTGTACTGGGAATCGGACCTCATTCGGATGCTCCGAGCATGGATTTGCACTTGCTGTAGAGGTCGTCCGTGGGCTGGAGGTCGGCCCATCCGTCCTCCGCCACCTTGATGTCGAGACGGGTCCTCTCCGCCACCTTCTGGAGGTCGGGTTCGAAGTTCTCCCTGTCCCCTATGCCGGTGTCCAGCTTGAGAATGTATTGGTATCCCCCCATCTGAAGCAGCCATCTCATGTAGCCGTCGCGTCCCGGTTCGATGCCCAACGCCTCCCTCATCTCGTCGGTGAGGCTCTCCTCGGTGGCCTTGGCCTCCGCCTGGTCGGCGTTCATGAACTCGTCGTAGTTGGTGGCCATGGCCGGGAACATGAACAGGTGCCCTGCGTACTTCTTCTCAAGATCCAGGTATTTCGGTCCCCCTGCTATGTTGATGCCGACGCAGTCGTGGCAGAGCTCCCCGTTCTTGTCGCAGAACATCGCCCCGGGTTTGAGGCCCTCCTGCTCGCACCACTTCGGGATGTTCCATTCGAAGTTGCCGCATGTGCCCAGATAGAATCCGATGGCGTCCACATAGGGCTGCATCTTCTTGGTGATCTCCTCGACCACCGCCTTCAGCTCCTTGGGTTTGGAGTGGAGACCGAGATCGATGCAGTAGATCAGTATGCCGAAGTCGCTGCCGTCCGGTCCGCGGTGGTAGCACACCACGTCCCTGTCCCAATCAACTTCCTCATAGGGTATCCCGGCCTTCTCGAGCTTGGCCTTTATGGAACCGTTGTTCAGCGCCTTGACCACGAAGATGTGCTTCTCCTCCGGGTCCTTCTTGAGGCTGTACATGAGGTTGTCATCGGTCATAGGGCACAGTATGATGCCCAGTCTTCCATGTGTCATAAAAATTGTTACACATTGACAAGTATAAAACGGATTCGTTCCCGTCCAGTAAAATACCAGCGATGCGATGGGGGATCATGGGCGAATCGGTCCGTCTCTTCGTATCGGTGGAGGTCTCCGTATCCGAGACCATGAGGTCAGCGATCTCCGAGATCGGGAGCATCAGGAACGTCCGTCCGTCGAGGGAGGACCAGATACACATAACGCTCTCCTTCCTCGGGGACACCCCCTCCGAGAGGATACCGGGGTTGGTCTCGAACCTGAGGGAGTCGCTGTCCGGGACGTCATCGTTCGGGCTGTCGCTGAAGGGCGTCGGAGCCTTCCCCAACGTCCGCAGGCCCCGCGTGGTGTGGATCGGCATAGACGGCGGCAGGGACGAGCTGGCACTTCTCGCGGACAGGGTGAGGGAGGCGGTCAGGAAAAGCCGCCTGAGGCAGGACGACAAACCCTTCAGCCCCCATGTGACCGTGGGGAGGGTGCAGGGTCCGGCGGACATCTCGGAAGCGGAGCGGAAGTACCGCGGCACCGTGTTCTCCGAGTTCACCGTCGGTTCCGTCCGCCTCATGAGGAGCGTCCTCGGCCCCTCTGGTGCGAAGCACACCGTGGTGGAGGACATCGCGCTTTTATGACAGGGATGCGGTATACCGGCGATGATCAGCATCCTCTTCGTCTGCCACGGGAACATCTGCCGCAGCCCCATGGCCGAGTTCGTGATGAAGGACCTCGTCAGGAGGAAGGGACTGCAGGATTCCTACCGCATAGAGTCCTGCGCCACCAGCTCGGAGGAGCTGGGCAACGACATGTACCCTCCGGCCAAGGCGGAGCTGGACAGGCGCGGCGTGCCTTATATGAGAAGGGCCGCCAGGAGGATGACGCCGTTCGATTATTCGAGATACGACCTCATCGTGGCGATGGATTTTCAGAACCTCCGCAACATGCGCCCCTTCGTCGGGAACGATCCCGACGGCAAGGTCTCCCTGCTGCTTTCGCATGCCGGAGAGGACAGGGGAGTGGCCGACCCGTGGTACACCGGGGACTTCTCCGCCACATATCGCGACGTCCTGCGCGGATGCGAGGGGATACTTAGGGAGACGTCGGGAGACATGCTCGGAGACTGACCGCCCCATTTTAGGGTTATATAGTGGAACGGGGATTCGGTAGCATGGCAGAGTTATCATGGGATTCCTTCGTGGACGCCCTCAATTCCAACAACGTGCCGGAGATCCTCCTCATCGTGATGGGGGTAGTTGCCCTGGCGATCGTGTTCGGATACAAGGACGACAAGGATTCCACGCTTTACAAGGTGCTGGTGCTCATCGGAGTGATCACCGGTGCATTCATGGTCTACGTGGCCATGGCCGTCGAGACCGGATGGAGCAAGGGAACGCTCATCGTCCTCACCGTGGCGGCGTTCACATTGATCGTCAGGCCGATAAAGGACGTCAACATAGCGGCGGTCCTCGGTCTCATCGTGGCCGTCTGGACATACCTGATGCTTCCCGATCTGGTGGCGGACATCCAGGAGCCCTTCGAGTTCATCAAGGCGATCGGCGACGGTATCCCGAGACTCATCGTCTCGATAGTCGCCGGAGCGATCGTGTTCACGATCCTCCAGTTCATCCAGGCGCTGGTCATGCTGTTCGGCAAGATCTTCAACGCATGGCCGTTCCTGCTGATCATCGGCATCTGGTGTATCGTCGAGGCGATATTCCTCCTGATGGGGTATAACTCCACCTACGACTACATCGTCACGATGGTGAAGGACAGCAAATCCTGATCCCGGCGGGACGGCGCCGCGAGCGCCTGTCCCGTCTCTTTGTTTATAAATGTACCCAGCGTTCCGCTGTACCCTAATATTAAATAGGGGTTCTGTAATCGCTTAATAGCCGAATGCGGGGTTTACGGTGGTAAACCTTTAAATTACATGATGTAATCGCTGGCTTCAAGCGGGCCCGTTGCTTAGCTAGGATATAGCGCTGGCCTTCTAAGCCAGATGCCTCGGGTTCGAATCCCGACGGGCCCGCCACCGAATGAATTCGCATTCAAGGAAGGAACCAACATGAAGAGAGGCTCACGCGCCTGGAAGAAACGCGGTAACCAGCGTTGGAAATGGCGCAAGAAGAAGATGAGAAGAAGAAAGAAAGCACAGAAGATGCGCAAGAAGTAATCCTGATCACTAGTCAAGTTTACTAAGGGGGTTTAGGCTAACCTGGTAGACTAGCGGGCTCCAGTTATCGAGCGTGATTAGAAATGGGTTTGCTGACAGTTGTGATGAATAACTGGAGCGATGACTCATAATTTCGCGTGGGGTAGCTCCCCACGTGGTGGAAACCCGCCTATAGGGGTTCAAATCCCCTAGCCCCCACTCAGCGCATCATGTGCATTCTCTCGTCCCGTTGCGGGACGGGCCAAACTTCTTCTTTATCTTTTCTTGCATCGACGTACGGGACATAGCGTACGCTGTCTTCTGAAAAACGGGAAAAGGATCCCGTGAGGGATCAGTATTTGAGTGCGCGTGCGGAGTTCAGCACAGCGACGATCATCACGCCTACGTCAGCGATTATGGCGAACCACATGTTGACCAGACCGATAGCGGCAAGCCCGAGGAATCCGAACTTCACCAGTAATGTTATTGCAATGTTCTGGCGGATGATCCTCATGCATTTGCGGGACATTCCGATCGATACAGCGATCTTCTCGGGATCGTCGTCCATGATGACGACATCCGATGCTTCTATGGCAGCATCCGAACCTATCGCACCCATCGTTATGCCTATGTCGGATCTGACGAGCGATGGGGCATCGTTGATACCGTCTCCGACGAATGCTACGGAACCTGTCTTCTTTTCAAGGATGGACTCGAGTTTGGACAGTTTGTCCCCCGGGAGCAGCTGTCCGTAAGCTTCATCGAGACCCAACTCTCCGGCAACCTTCTGTGCCACCGCATCGGAATCGCCTGAGAGCATGATCGTTCTTCTGACTCCGGCTCTGCGGAGATCAGCTATGGCCCTTGCGGATCCTTCTTTGACCATATCGGAGATGGTTATGGAACCTGAATATACACCGTCGATGGAGACATGGACGGTGGTGCCGATTGCTGAGGAATCATCGGACGATATACCCAATTCTTCCATCAGTTTTGTGTTCCCTACAGCGACGCGTTTGCCGTCGACAACAGCAATGACGCCTTTGCCTGGCACATCTGTCACATCGGTCACTCTCGACCTGTCGATATCCATGCCGTGGGCACGGATCAGGCTCGCTGCTATCGGATGGGGCGAGGACATCTCGGCCGCTGTCGCATACTCGATCAGATGTTCGCGTGAGATCTCCTTGCAGTTCACATTCGTGACCTCGAAGACACCCTGCGTCAGAGTACCGGTCTTGTCGAAGATCACCGTATCGACATTGGAGAGCATCTCGAGATAGTTCGATCCCTTGATCAGTACGCCCTCTCTGCTCGCTCCTCCGAGTCCGGCGAAGAATCCCAGCGGGATGCTTATGACCAGGGCGCAGGGACAGCTGATGACCAGGAATGTCAGTGCACGGTAGATCCACTGCTGATATCCAATTTCAGCATCTGTCGTGAGACCTATTATCGTCGGTATCAGGGCAAGCGCCAGAGCCGCAATGCATACCGCGGGGGTGTACCATCTTGCGAACTTAGTTATGAACGCTTCGGACTTGGATTTCCTGCTGCTGGCATTCTCCACCATGTCCAGTATCTTCGATACGGTGGATTCTCCGAAGTCCTTCGTCGTCTCTATCTTCAGTACGCTGGTGAGGTTGACGCATCCGCTCAGCACCTCATCTCCTGCGGAGACCTCACGGGGTACGCTCTCACCAGTGAGTGCGGACGTGTTCAGTGATGACGAACCTTCAGCGACGATACCGTCGATCGGGATCCTGTCTCCCGGTCTTACAACTATGATCGTACCGATCTCAACATCTTCGGGATCGACCTCTTCGAGCTCTCCGTCCTCTTCGATGTATGCGACATCGGGGCGGATCTCCATCAGTTTGGAGATGCTCGTCCTGCTCTTCTCAACGGCCAATGCCTGGAAGAGCTCGCCTGTCTGATAGAATATCATCACAGCGACTGCTTCTTCGAAATCCCCCGTGTAGGTGAGACCGAGCACCATGGCACCGATCGTCGCCACCGCCATCAGGAAGTATTCGTCGAAGGGCTGGAGGTTCTTCACTCCCTTGGCCGCCTTTATCAGCACATCATACGAGATGATGAGATAAGGAACCAGATAGAGTGCGAAGAGTATCTCTTTCTCTAAATCGATGAAACCGAGGAAGGAGCCAAGCATCAGGAATGCCGTGATGACTGTCGATACCAGTATCCTGGCGATCATCTTCTTGTGCTTCTTCTTCAGTGCCATTCTATCATTCCGATTATAATTCGATCTCGAAGTCGTCCTCGACCTTCTTGCAGGCCTTGTAGACGTTCTTCATGACGGCATCCATATCTGCTCCGTCTGCGAACTCCACCTTCATCTTCTGTGTCATGAAGTTGACGTTGACATCGGTGACGCCGTCGACCTTCTTCGCTGCATCTTCGCATTTCGCTGCGCACGAGGCACAATCGATTTCGATCTTGTAGGATTTCTTCATTTTCTTCACCATCGATTAAACGATTAAGTAATTGTTTAATCGTAACATTTACATTATATTTAATACTTCATCTAAACGGGGAGAAAATGGCAGGCAGGGGCATTCCGCACGACCACGGTGACATCAGAGATGTCGAGGAATTCAGCCGCATCATAGCCGGCAACGAAGGATTCGATAAGGTGTCCGATATACTCTCGCAGATGTCAGACCCGACGAGGATGCGCATTTTCTGGCTTCTGTGCCATTATGAGGGTTGTGTGATCAACATCTCGTCCATAATGGGCATGTCGTCCCCTGCGGTATCGCACCATCTCCGTTCCCTGAAGGAGAGCGGGCTGATCGAGAACAGGCGTGTCGGGAAGGAAGTGTACTACAAGGCAGTGGATTCCTCCGAAGCAAGGTTCCTCCATCACACCATTGAGGAACTGATGGAGATCACCTGCCCCAAGGAATGACCCGTTCCACCGTTCATTTTATCTTAAAGATAGTGGATGCGGTAATCGATACAAATGGATGGAATCAAGAAGGTTACCACCAGAAATCTCGGAAGAGCCGTCCTCTGGACGATCTTCCTCATCGCAGGCATACCGATGATCGTGTTCGGTGCGGTCATAGGTTTCGGTGCTGAAAGGAACGTATTCAGCGCCATCATGGTGTGGGTCTTCATACTGGGTCTTGTCTTCACCGTTCTCGGTGTCGTATTCGTCCCGATCTTCTGGGTGAAGTACGCTCACAAGAAGAGACTCTGCCGTCT
>JAEEGF011793754.1_pt1 | contig 10310 bp, 4 predicted proteins | sample 9134171 | NCBI WGS metagenome assembly JAEEGF01 (sample SAMN16246542, study PRJNA631951) | gut metagenome | biome: gut microbiome; feature: rumen; material: AP-attached | host: Bos | place: Iran: Karaj | collected 2018-10 | reverse complement strand
ATTGCCGCTATGCGATCCCCCCAAGTTTCTCTGAAACAGTTCGTTAAGGCTAGAGCCGAAAGAGGGATTCGAACCCACGACCCCGAGATTACAAATCACGTGCTCTGGCCAACTGAGCTATTTCGGCATTATTTCAAAGACACCCTTTGACAAAGGGACTGCAAAGATAGGCATTAAATCCGATTCTCCAAAACTTTTTCAACAAATTTCGGGTCATTTGAGATATTCTGTTTCAACTCTTCCACGTGTTCCATATCTTCTTTTGTCAACGGGAATATCTGAAGGAAGGCGACGGATTTCCCGGAAGGAAGGGTGACCCTTGTGTACTTGTCCACTTCCGGCAGAGGGCAAAGGAATAGTATTCCCTGGAAGTTGTCAGGTGCGAGCCCTTCTTCGATGCCGAGAGTTTGTCCCCAGCCGTACCAATCATCAGGATCCTCCACCAAGGACGCTGTTTGCCCAAGAAGCCCAACCGGCCAGCCATATGCCTCTCCACTCAGACTTTCGTCATCAGTTTTCCATCCTGAAGGGAGATGGATCATCAACTCGACACGGTCGGGAACCCTGTCCTCTTGCTGAAGTTTCAGAGGAACGCCCATCCGCAAGGTTCCGCAACCAATGGTGCATAATGTGTGAAAGTTTCTTTTCCCGTCCGCGGGGATAAGGGCGATGTCCGTCTTGACATATTCAGGATCCTTTTCGCTCCAATAGGAGCTGATGGTCCCGTATTTCCGCTCCACGAACTCCTTCATCGCCGCCTTGTCCTCGTTTGAATATGAACGGACGAACTTTTCGGCCTCTTCCGGGAACAAAGCCATCTTCCAATAGGAGCGGATGGTCTTTTCCAAGACTTCAGGATTGTCTGTCCTCATAAAGTACATTGAACAGGAGGATCTCCGTCCCGTGTAGATAATCGCGTGATCAACGTAGATGTGCGCGCGGCGGACCTCCTTCCACGAGCTGTGGACCAGTGGAATGTTGAAGGAGCCTCCACTCACGGGCATCACATAATACAGTCCGGTGGACTCGATCATCAAGGACACCTCGTTCCCCTCGAACAAGTCGTGATACTTCTCCATGGTCTTTTGGCTCCTCATAAAATAGACGAGGTACGTCAGCAGAAGGATAAGCGCTTTTGTGAAAAAGCCGAAAATAATGCTGGCGATGATCGTGATGACTACTATAGGAATCATCACATATAGAGTCAGGACTTGTGCCGGAGAACGGTCACTCCAGTATGCCTTAAGAAATGTACGCCTGTCCTTGACAAACTCCTGGCGAAGATCTTTCTCGTCTCCGGCGATTGTCCAGTCGGCCAAGGATTTGGGAGTTATATTGATCATACTTCAGCGAATAGTGTTTCCAATGACTCCTGAAGGCTGTCCGCATCCAGACCGCAGGCGGCCCGCTGTGAGGCTTGGCTGTCTTGGAATATGAAACTGTCCGGTGCTCCGGCACCTTTTACAATAATATTGAGGCCGCGGGAGGCGACATATTCGCTGACCTCACTGAAGAGCCCGCCTTTCAACGCGCCGTCCTCAACGGTGATAATAGCTTTGAAATGAGATACTTCCTCCATCATCTCAAGGTCAAAGGGTTTGAGGAACCGCACGTTATAGACGGACGGACATTCTCCGGTCTTCGCCTTGAACCTGCCGGCGGCCTCTATCGCGCGGTTCACCGCTGGACCGATAGCCAGAATGGCAACTTTGGAGCCTTCCAGGATTCGTTCACTCTTCCCGACCTCGATCGGGGACGGAGGAATATTCCTCCATTCAGCGTTTTCGCCAAGACCTCTGGGATACCTTATTATAAAAGGGCCACCGCTGATTTCCAATCCATGGAACAGCATGTCTTTCAGCTCCTTCTCGTCTTTAGGCGCGGCAATCGTGGTGTTGGGGACGCTCCTCATAGCGGCAAGATCGAACACTCCCTGATGGGTGGCGCCATCTTCTCCGACTACTCCGGCCCTGTCGAAACAGAGCACCACCGGGAGATGTTGGAGAGCCACATCGTGTATTATCTCATCGTAGGCTCTCTGAGCGAAGGTCGAATAGATACAGCAATATGGTTTCATGCCTCCGGCGGCCAGTCCGGCGGCGAAGGTCACAGCATGCTCCTCCGCGATTCCCACATCGAAGAACCTGTCAGGAAACTCTTCGGCGAATGCCGTCATGCCGCTTCCTGTGGCCATCGCGGGTGTGATTCCGACCACTTTGGGGTCTTTCCTGGCCAGTTCCCTGAGCACCTCTCCGAAGACATCCTGGTAACGGTCCTGTTTGTAAGGTCCTGATAACCTTTTTCCCGTCTCCGGATCGAATTTACCAGGTGCGTGCCAAGTTGTGGGATCAGTCTCAGCGGGGGCATAGCCCTTACCCTTAACAGTGCAGGTGTGAAGTAGTTTAGGCCCCTTTATCTCTTTGAGCCTCTGGAGGGTGCGTACAACCTCAGCGATGTCGTTCCCGTCAATAGGACCGAAATATCTGAAACCGAACGCTTCGAAAAGATCACCACCGGATTTGTTGACCAGACCAGCTTTGGTCTTCCTGACAGTTCTTTGTACCCAGCTGCGGAACCTGCTGGATCCCAATTTGTTCCAGACTTTTGTCTTGAGTTTGTTGTAGGCCGGATCAGTTGTGAAGTTCAACAAGTAGGAGTGAAGTGCTCCGCGGTTGCCGTCAATAGCCATCTCATTGTCGTTCAAGACGACCAGGATGTCGTCGTCTGCTTCGCCGGCGTTGTTGAGACCTTCGAGAGCCAATCCTCCCGTCATAGCGCCATCTCCAATCATAGCGGCAACCTTCTCCTTAGAGCCGGTCAGCCTGGCTGCCCTGGACAAGCCTAATGCGGCGGAGATGGAGGTGGAGGCGTGCCCGGCTCCAAATGCGTCGTAGGGGCTCTCGTCCCGGTTGGGAAAGCCGCTGAGGCCGCCTGGCTTACGATTATTCTTGAAGGCTTCCTTCCTTTCGGTCAATATCTTATGGGCATAGGCCTGGTGGCCCACGTCAAAGACCAACTTGTCTGAAGGAGTGTCATAAACATAGTGGAGTCCGACAATAAGTTCAACCGCACCTAGGCTTGAGGCCAGATGGCCGGGATTTGTGGCGCAACAAGAGACTATATATTCACGGATCTCACCGCAAAGGGTCCGCAACTCGTCGATGCCGAGTTTTTTCAGGTCCTTCGGGGAGTTTATGCTGTCGAGAATCTTCTCCATTATCAGAAACTTGGAAAACAAAGGTACGATTTTATTCTTGGTAAACCTTGTTTTCGCTGGATTTGTGTTATTTTTGTCCCCGTTAAAACAAAATTATTTATGTCTGAGACTTCTGTCAAAACCACTTTGAGGGATTCGGCGGCAATGAGGTGGATAGCCCTGCTGCTGCTTGCCCTCGGTATGTTCTGCGCCTACATTTTCATGGACATCCTTTCCCCGATCAAGGACCTGATGGAATCCACACGTGGATGGGATTCCAAGGCATTCGGTACCATGGAGGGTGCGGAGACGTTCTTGAACGTGTTTGTGTTCTTCCTGATATTCGCCGGAATCATTCTGGACAAGATGGGCGTCCGCTTCACAGCGGTGCTGTCAGGAGCTGTTATGCTGTTGGGCGGCGCGATCAAGTACTACGCCATCAGCGAGTCGTTCCTGGGCTCCGGCCTTGAGAGCTGGTTCACGAGCAATCTTAACTGGCACACCGGAATCGGTTTCATTGACGACATCCTGCCGTTCTACCAGAATATGCCGGCCTCAGCCAAGCTTGCCGCCCTGGGTTTCATGATCTTCGGTTGCGGTTGTGAGATGGCTGGAATAACCGTCAGCAGGGGAATTGTCAAATGGTTCAAAGGCCGTGAGACAGCGCTTGCGATGGGTTCAGAGATGGCTCTTGCCCGTCTGGGAGTGGCCACATGTATGATTTTCTCGCCTTATTTCGCCAAGCTCGGAGGACAGATCAATGTCAGCCGTTCCGTCGCGTTCGGAGTGGTGCTGCTCTGCATCGCGTTGATCATGTTCATCACATATTTCTTCATGGACCGCAAACTCGACAGCCAGACCGGCGAGGCGGAAGAAAAAGACGATCCATTCAAGGTTTCCGACATCGGAAAGATCCTCTCCAGCCTTGGTTTCTGGCTTGTCGCCCTTCTCTGCGTCCTTTATTATTCGGCGATTTTCCCGTTCCAGAAATATGCTGTCAATATGCTCCAGTGCAACCTGACCTTGACCGAACCGGCCGCCGGTTCATTCTGGGCGGGTGAGGCGGTCACTATAGTCCAGTACCTCATCATGCTCATGGTCGCGGTTTGCGCCTTCTCCAGCAACTTCATCAAGAATAACAAGGGATTGAAATACGGCCTGATGGCTGCCGCCATAGTGGCGCTGGTGGTCTATTGCGTGATGGGATTCAAACGCGGCACCGCTGAGACGATATTCGCCGTCTTCCCGCTTCTTGCCGTGGCTATCACTCCTATCCTCGGCAACTATGTGGATCACAAAGGCAAGGCGGCTTCGATGCTGCTAATCGGTTCTATACTCCTGGTATTCTGCCATTTGACATTCGCTTTCATCCTGCCTATGTTCAAGGGCAGCGCCGTCGGCGGAACTATCGTCGCTTACGTCACGATCCTCGTTCTTGGAGCCAGCTTCTCTTTGGTTCCCGCAGCCTTGTGGCCTTCAGTCCCCAAGCTCGTGGATGAGAAGATCATCGGATCAGCTTACGCCCTCATATTCTGGATTCAGAATATAGGTCTTTGGCTTTTCCCGATCTTGATCGGCAACGTTCTCACCAGCACCAACGCCCCCGGTACCCCTCCAGATCAGCTGAATTATACCTGGGCACTTGTGATGTTGGCTTGCCTTGGAGTAGCGGCGATGTTGATCGGCCTCTATCTTAAGGTCGTTGATCGCAAGAAGCACCTCGGACTCGAGGAACCGAATATCACGGAATAAGATTTCATCTATTTTCTTGAAGGAGCATCGAGGCGTAGCTCCGGCTTTAGGGCCGAGCTGCGCCTCAAGCCTATAGCGAGCAGGAGGGCGAGGATACAGACGCAGACGAACATAATCTCCACCCCCACGGCGCCGGCGGCGTTGGAAGTCGCCGCGTCTGAGGACTTGGCGGCGAGGATGTTCCCGGCGAACATTTTGAAAAGCATGAGCCCCAGATTTTGCACCCAATAGGTTAACGCATAGGCGGTTCCGAGCACTTTAGCGGGAACGAGCTTAGGTACTGAAGGCCACATGGCGGCAGGGACAAGGGAATATCCGAACCCGAGGAACACCATCGAAAGATATCCATAGAAAGGCACTCCTGCTGGAGCGAATGCCAATAGCAAGTGGGCCACCAAAGCTAGTATGGCTCCGACCACCATCCAGCGGGTTCCCTTCCCGATCTTGTCCACCATGATTCCGAATAACGGAGCGAACACCACCGTTGAGAACGGAAGCATCGAGACCATCCAGCTGGCAGCCTCGACCGGCACCCCAAAACGGGGGATCAAGATGGCGCTGGCGAATTTCTTGAAAGAGATGATGCTGCTGTAGAAGAAGACGCACAGCAGGGCTATCATTATGAACTGCTTGTTCTTAAGCAGCCCCAGGACATCCTTGAACCGGAACTGCTCCTCCTCCGGTTCCTGAGCTTGTCGAAGGACTGGCCCTCCGCTAAGGGACTGTTTCATCCGGTCGAACCTCGCGTCCATGGCCACGAACAATGCCCACAGGATCATTCCGGCGGCCATCAGGCCCAGCCCCAGGAATGCGGGCCGGGCCGTCTCCGCCAATGAATATATCTCCCCTGGAGTTTTGGCTGCCACAAGCCGTGGTGAAATCACCAGGGCGAAGGCTGTTCCGAGCCGGGCTATAGCGAGTTGCAGACCCATGGCGAAAGCCATCGGTCCGTCCTTGAACCATTTAGCTATCGATCTTGTGACGGCTACTCCGGCGATCTCGCTGCCCAGTCCGAACAACATACACCCGACATAAGCCACTGATAAGGAGGTCTTTGGGGCGAGTCCCGAGGTGATAGCCCAGGCGACCAATGCCGCTCCGCCTGCCATCATTCCGACGAAGATGGAGCCGGTTATCCGTACACCCCATTTGTCCAGGAGCATCCCGCATATCACCAGTCCTCCGAACACGCATAGGACTGAGTAACCGCTTGTGTAAAGACCGTAATCAGCCGAGTTCCAGCCAAGTTCCAGCAGCGATGGGTTGTCGAACAGGTGCGAGAGGGTGCTGAACATGTCGTCGAAGAAGTACGATGCGAACATCGGCACCACCAGGCATGCCAGAGCCAGCCAGGGCAGAAACTTTTTATTGAACAGTGATGTCATCCACAATTATGCTAAAGTAGTTATCGTACCTGCTGTTGGCGTTATGCAACGCTGTCTTGTAGGCTTCCTTGCAACCTACCGGAACATGGATTGAAGTCAGTGGCATTAGAACAGAGCAAACGTTTCCTTATGGTTTTGCCCGGATCACGCTCGCATAGTCAGGCCATGCAATCTTGTAGGCGTTCACGCTTGAGGCAGGCACGTATATCGCTGCGATGTCAATCCGCACTCCGGCCCCTGCTTCCGTGCTGGTCTCGGCGGCATAAATAAGCGAATTGTAGAGGCTTGAAAGTGGTGTCGTCGAGCTCAGGTAGAGTTCGAGATCCGTTGGGCCGTTTCCTGTGTGGTTGTACATGATGGTATTCCCTACGTTAGTCAGGCCGTTGCCAATAGTCAACTTTTTAAGACTGCGGCTGTATCCTAATCCACTTTGGGCAATTGTCTTAATCGCCGGGAGGCTGAGGCTGTCGAGACTGTTGCTATATAAACCATAGGCTCCGATTGTCTCCAGTTTCGGCGCGGAAAATTGTTTTGCTCCTGAGAAAACGATTCCATTGGTGCTAATCTCAACCAGTTCGGGCAGGTTGAAATACTTAAGAGCGGAGCAATAGCCAAAACCATTCCTGTCGATAGTCTTGAGATTCGGTAAGTCAAGTGTATTAGATGCTGTGGAGTTTGAGCCGGCATTAGAGAGTCTTCTGCAATAATAGAAGGCGAATTTCCCGACTGATTCCACGTTCCCTGGATTTATCAAATTTAATCCAGTAAGAGCTTGACAATGGTAGAATGTGCTGTCCTTGATTTCGCTGACAGGACCGATGAAAGCGTTAGTGAGGCTGGAGCAATTGTTGAACGCTGATTTGCCAAGTGAAGTTAATCCGTTGGCAGTGAATTGTTTCAATGCTGAGCAGCCCTTGAAAGCCCGGTCTCCGACCGTCTTGACAGAAGTGCGAAGGGAAACCCTTTCTTCGAGATTATGGTCGTACTTCATGCTCGAGCATCCTGAGAATGCGTCGTCACCGATAGTTTTCAGGAAATTGGCGTAGCTGAGAGGGAATACCAGGAGATTGGAGTTCCCCTTAAAGGCCGCATTTCCGATTTCAGCCACATCTCCCGGAAAAGAGATCCAATCCAACTTACTGTTCCATGATGTTCCAGAAAAGGCGTTGGCGGGGATTTTGGTGATAGTGTCGTCGAAGGGATAAACGGAGATCTGCAGGTCTCCTGTAATCCCATTGGTTACCTCTGAAGGAATAGGGACCTGAGGACGGAGCTTGTCCGTCGAGCCGAAAAGCTGGACCCTGCCGGAAGGGATGAGATTGGCTCCGAAATCAGAGCCGCTCAAGGCAAGATGGCTTCCTTCATTGCCTACAAGGTGGTACCAGATCTCGTTATTGGCCTGATAAGCGATGATATGATCCCTCTGGGCATACCAATTGGGGCGGTCTTGCGAGTTGTATTCCCAATACCCAGCTCCGGGAACGGCGATCACGAAAGTCTCGTAGGAATTCGAGAAAGTGTTATCGCCAAGTTCGGGAGGTGTGGCACTGTCCATTCCCACTTGCCGCAGGCTTGCGCAGTCTGAGAAATTATGATCCGATATGAAAGTGACCGACTCCGGGATACTAATCGTCAGAAGATTCGGACAGTTGGTGATAGCGGCCCAGCCGAGGCTTGTGACACCATAGCGAATATTTATGTTCTGCAAGGTTGAGCCGTAGAAGGCTTGGGCTCCGATTTCGGTGACATTTGAGGGAGTAGTGAAATTCGTCAGCCCAGCGGTCGCCGTGGCGATCAGTATCCCGTTTTTGATTAAGCTGTGGCGGTCTTCACTTATCAAATCGTTATCGCCTTCAAATGACACGAGGCTTACGCAGTTCATGAACGGATTATCGTCCTCTGGATCGATGTTCACATGACTTCCCAAAGTGACGCTTGTCAAATTCTCATTGTTCTGGAAAGCATGCACCCCCAACCTATTGGTGTTAGGAATGTTCACGGAACTTAGGTCGCAACCATGGAAAGCGTAATCATCAATCTCTTCCAGAAAATCACTCCCAAATTCAACGCTATTCAATCCGGTACAGAACTCGAAAGCCCGTTCTCCAATCACACTGACGGAGGCAGGGAGCGAGACACCCGTCAATAGGAGCTTATTCCTGAAAGCCTCTGCGGGAACAGAATGTATCGGTTCGCTGAATTGGACGACCCAAACCTGCCGGTCGGAGTCAAAATAAGGAGTTATTTCCTCTCCGCTGCCAGTCACCCAACCACTCCAGTCCGAGACATTTATGGCGTCTTCCTGGATGCTGCCATCGCGAAGTGTGAACCAGATCTCGTTGTCAGTCTGTGCGGCCACGTACCGGCTCTCGTACGCGCTCCAGTATTGTGTTGTCTTATAGGCGTTCAGGAGGTTGCCCGGGACATAAATCTTGAGGCTGGCGTCGGGATTATAGAACATATTGCCCATGGACGAGCCGTTCGCGATGACTGTCGGAATGGCCGTGGGCTTGAGTTTCACCTCTTTCAGTTTCCTGCAATTATTGAAAGCCTTTGTTCCAATCGAGGTGAGGGTTGTCGGAATGGTCATGCTTTCCAGGTAGCTGCACCAACTGAAAGCATCCGGTTCGATGCTCAGTAACCCTTCAGGGAGAATTATCGATTTGGGGGCGGTGTAGTCAAACGCTAGCTGTGCGATAGATGTGACTCCGGATGGGATGGAGTATGACTGGCCAGAGTATCCTGTCCCGGCGAAATGTAGAAGGACTTTATTACCGTCGGCTTCATCCAGGATGAGGCATCTGCCATCGGCGGAGGCGAACTTGCCGACGAACCGCTCAATTATGTGACTGTTGATAAACGGGGAGTGGTGTATTCCGTTTGTCACGGAGCCGAAAGTCCGGATTGATTCAGGAATGGTCACTCTCTTAAGATGGTCTAAATACTGGAAAGCGGCTTCTTCAACCGTTTCCAATCCCTCCGGCAGCACCAACTCCTCAATGCCATACATTTCCCAGAAAGCATAAGACTTGATTGTCTTCATATTGCTCCCGAAGTTTATATCCTTAAGACTGGAGCATCCCCTGAAAGCGTAGGCTTTAATCGTCTCCACGCATTCAGGCAGAGTGACAGAAGCGAGGTTTGACAAATTGTAAAAACCGTAACTGTCAATCTCGGTCACCGGTGCGGTGAATCTGATGATTCCGACCCCGTCGTTGTCTGCGGGAGCGACGCTGTTGGCGGAGTCAACCTCGTTGCCGGTCTCGGAATCAACGTTGTAAGTGACCGCCTCGTTGTCGCTCGTGGTGTACCAGATCTCGTTTACACCCTGGGTCGTGGAACGCACCCAGCCGGTGCTGACACCGTTTGAGATGTTCTGGGCGTTCTCAATCCTCGCGTCGATCGGGTCGGAAAGGTTCCTGAACTTGATTCTGTTCAGAGGACGGTTAGCACGCAACTCGTAGGTGCCCTGGTAGCCGTCAGCCCTGCGAAGGGTGACCTTGTAGCCATTGGGAAGGGCCACATCCGGAAGGGTTATGATGTAGTAGTTCGCCCCAGGCTCGAAGGTGCCGTTCGGGGCGGTCACAGTCACGGCAGTCTTGGGGTCGGCGACATCGTACACGACAGGCAATTGGCTGTTGTCCAGTCCGATGGTCGCCTTTCCGGCCAGCACCTCTCCGTTCAGTCCCTCAAGCGTCATCGACACGATGTCATTCCGGTTCACCTTGAAGAACGCGCCTGAATAGGCGCCCCTGAAAGGGATAGACAGGGACTCGGACCGGCCGATCATCACGGCCAGGTTGTCACCGAAAGTACCGGCGACACCCGTCTGTATGTCGGTGTAGGTGGTGGTGATCCTGGCGGTGCGGGAGATTCCGTCGGGCTCGGCGTAGGTCGCCCCTGTGCTGTAAGGGTACAAGCCCCAGACATAGTCCTTAGAGTCCTCGTCATCATTGCTTGTTCCTGTGATGAAGGAT
>JAEEGF010557543.1_pt1 | contig 10310 bp, 6 predicted proteins | sample 9134171 | NCBI WGS metagenome assembly JAEEGF01 (sample SAMN16246542, study PRJNA631951) | gut metagenome | biome: gut microbiome; feature: rumen; material: AP-attached | host: Bos | place: Iran: Karaj | collected 2018-10 | reverse complement strand
AGCCCTATCTCGCTCAGCCTTTTCTTGAGAATCATATTGATTTTTTCGTCAATAACGACGAGATTGTCGCTCTTCTCTTGACGGTTTGAACTGTCTTCCAAGAGCGACCTGAGGTATTTGTTCTCAGCTTCTAATGATCTGGTATGATCGTATAAGTTGGAGATTCGTTCATCTTTCAGCCTGACCTCTGATTCCAACTGCTTCTCTCGGGCGGCCTTCTCTGAATGCTCCTTCTGGGATTTTTCCCAGTCCTCCACTTTCTGAGATAATAGTTCAAGTGCAGAGAGAACATGGTATCGGACGGTTGAGACTGATACATTCGCAGAGCGGGCTATCCTGCTGAGACTTGTACCATTCAACACATCTTCCAGCCATTCCCTGTCCTGAAAGGATATGTTCGTGAAGTCCGCATCGACTATCGTGAGCAGTCGGCGGATGAGTCTGAGGGCGTAGGAAGGGAGTTTTTCGTCGCTCTGAGAGGACTTATCGCAGCCTGTAACGTCAAGATTTATAGGGGGGGGGTACTTCGTGTACCTCCTTGAAATTCAGTTCGTTACAAGCCGTTTTTCGCAATCCCAATGTCGTTATATTTAGGTTTGTTTGTGCAAAGATAAGGGAAATATTTTATATTTCCAAATCTTTTTGCAGCAAATATAAGCAATAATTCTATGACTTGCAAGGATTTTAGAGAAATGTGTTTTTAGATAGTAACGACAGTGTCAACCTTGCAAAATTGCAAAATTGCAAATTGCAAATTGTAACTTGCATTTTGAAAGTGAAAAAAATAAACCTTATATTAATTTATATATATTATATATATATTATAATATATATATAATATATATAAATATTGAATAGATATTTACTCGTTGCAATACGCAAATGCACTTTTGCAATTTGCACTTTTGCAATTTTGGTAAAATATGTGAATATATTTTACATATTGCGAGTCTGATAATATCTGAAAAGAAAGCCTTAAGGAATCCTGGAGTTTGCAGGCTTAGGAGTCGGAGTTTCAAGGCTTGAAAGTCGGAGTTTGCAGGCTTGAAACTCTGAGGGCCTGAAAAGCACGAAAATAGGGCAGTTACGGCTGCCCTAGGTGTTGGTAAATAATGTTTACTTCTGCGGGGAGAAATGTGCGACGCCGGAGTGTCGCGAGGTGCTGAAGTGCCGGATCTTCAAGCAGCAGCGTTTTGAGTTTCTCCCAGGCTGATTTGGGTAGGATGAACGGGAAATAGCGCTGAGCGAGCTCAGTACGTCCCATCGTCATACATTGGTTTTGTGGCATTTAGTTGGATTTTAGTGAAACTTAGTTTTAACGGTGCAAAGGTACAAAAATTCCCTGAAAACGCCAAAGAAAAGCGCAAATATTTTGATTAATTCCGCATAAGTCGGAATAAGGCGGCAAAAGGTGTTTGGAAAGAGAGAAAAGCTTGCATAATTAAAAAATATTGATTAATTTTGTCCTCGCATTCAAGAAGAGAGGATCGCAGTGCGCAGGCGGGAGGCTCGGAAGGATTGCAAGAGAGTATTTAAAGTCTAAGTTTAATTAAAAAAAGAAAGGAACAAACAAAATGGCAAGATCTGAAATTCCCATGGTGATTAACCTCCGTCAGAACAGGAACGACGAGAGCAGCGCCTACGGAAAGTATTTCCCAGAGGTGGACTCTAAGGAACCTCTGAACCTGAAGGGCCTCGCAGCCCACATGGCAGAACACAACAAGGTGAGCACGTACGAGATGATCGTGCTGGTGCTGGGTGAGATGGTGAAGTGTCTGGTGCACCTCCTGAAGGAGGGTCAGCCCGTGAAGCTGGACGGCTTCGGCACGTTCTCGCCGAGCGTGGACGGCCAGGGCAATGGCCAGGCAACTGTGGAGGCGGCTGTGGCTGCCGGCGCAGAGAACCTGATCAACGGTATCAAGATCGTGTTCGTGCCCGAGAACACGAAGGGTGAGAAGCTCACCTCGAAGGCACTGAAGCAGGAGTGCATCTTCACCTTCGGCTACCTCGTGGAGAGCATCAAGCGCACCGTGAACGGCAAGGAGCGCCGATTCCAGAACAAGACGCCGCTGAGCTACGTGCTCGCACCTACGGCTGACGGCGGCAGTGGTGGCAACGGCGGCGGTTCCAGCCAGGACGGCGGCGGCAGTCAGGCACAGGCCGTGACGGCTCCGCAGATCAGCGGAACGACCCCGTTTGCCGAGACCACCTCGGTGAGCATCCAGGCTGAGCAGGGTGCGGAGATCCGCTACACCACCGACGGTGGCACTCCAACGGCTGAGAGCTCGCTCTACAGCGCGGCCATCACCCTGAGTAACACGGCTACCGTGAAGGCCATCGCCATCAAGAACGGTCAGAGCAGCGAGGTTGCCTCTAAGACCTTCACCAAGAGTGACGATGACACTGGTGAGAACGATTAATCCCGTAGCGTATGACGAAGAAGCGTGTGATTGAGCTGGCGGTGAAGGTGGTAGTAGCCGCGCTCACAGCGTTCCTCACGGCTCTCACCACGACGAGCTGTATGGGCAAGGGACCGTTCTAGAGCGTGAACTGTAACTAACGAGAGAGGAGGACTGGCAGTCTATAGCTGTCAGCCCTCCTTACTATTGTCGAATCTGATTAATATAGTTCTGCGGGGATGAGGCGCTTGGCGTTCTCGAAGTCGTCGGGGGTGTCGAGCTCGATGGAGAAGAAATGGGTGGTGTCGACGATGCGGAAGGTGTGACCCTGAGGGATGAGGCGCTCGAAGGCACGCTCGTAGAAGATGTCGATCAGGCCTTCGTTCTCTATCATCTGCTCCAGCTCACGGAAGAGGGCGGTACTGTAGTCGGCAGTGATCTTCTCGATGCCCACGCTCTCGCCTGCGGCCTCAGCGGGCGAACAGGTCTTGCTGATCTCAATGATCCGTCCGTGGGTGTCGGCCACAATCTTCATCTCCTCCTCACCGAGTTCGTGACGGTTGAGTGCGAGGGCGCTGTCCTCGGCATTCATCACCTCGACGATGGCGGCGGGATCACAGAGGATGTCGCTGTCCATCAACAGGAAGTCGCGTCCGTCGGTATAGGGACGGGTGAGCCAGAGGGAGAAGATATTGTTGTTGTGGGCGTAGTCGACGTTATCGATGAAGTGGATGGTGAGCGACGGGTAGGTCTCCGTGAGGAAGTCGCGGATCATGTTGGCACGATAGCCCGTGACGACGACCAGCTCGCTGATGCCGGCGGCGATCAGGCCGTCGACAGTTCGCTGCAGGAGCGTGCGCTCCCCTACTTTCAACAGACACTTCGGACGCTCATCGGTGAGCGGTCTCAGACGCTTGGCCATTCCGGCCGCAAGTATTACTCCAATCATATCATCTATAAACTATAAACTCTCAACTATAAACCATCTATCACCTGTCCTGATGTTCACGCATATAGTCACGGGGCGACATGCCGTAGTACTTACGGAAGATGGTGGAGAAGGAGGCTGAGTTGGCGAAGCCGCAGGCGTACATCACCTCGGTGACGTTCATGCCGCGCTCGGTGAGCAGCTGGGCTGCCTTCTTCAGACGGATGCTACGGATGAAGTCGTGGGGCGTCTGGCCCGTGAGCTCCTTCATCTTACGGTGCAGGTGTACACGGCTGATGCCCACCTCGTCGGAGATCATGTCGATGTTGAGGTCGGAATTGGTGAGGTTCTTACGCACGCACTCCATGATCTTGTCGAGCAGCTTCTCGTCGGGCGACTTCAGGCGTATCTCCTCCATCTGCTCCTCGAGTCCGTCAGTGCGCTCGTACTTCATACGCAGCAGACGGCGGGAGTCGAGCATGTTATGGATGGTGCGCCGCAGGATGTCCATGTTGAAGGGCTTGACGATATAGGCGTCGGCACCCGTCTCGAGGCCTTCCAGACGATCCTCCTCGCGGCTGCGGGCCGTCAGCAGAATGACGGGGATGAAGTTGGTGGAGCTGTTGGACTTCAACTGCGAGCAGAGGGCATGGCCATCCATCTCGGGCATCATGACGTCGCTGATGACGAGACTGGGCTTGATGCGGTAAATCTCCGCAAGGGCCTCACGGCCGTTGACACAGCTGTGCACGTCGTAGTCGCGGGACAACTCGGCCTCGAGGTAGTTGCGTATCTCGTCGTCGTCCTCGGCAATCACGATGCTGTTGCCGCTGGCGGCAGGCTGCTCCATCGGCGTCACCTCTTCTTCCTCCTCCGCAACGGGCTCCGGCTCTTCCGCCAGCGACATCAGCGTCTCCTGCGGGAGATCGGTCTCCGTGATGATCTCCTCCGGACGCAGATGGTCCTTGCCGAGGGGTATGGTGATCACGAACTCACAGCCCTTGTCGAGGTTGTGGACGGTGATGGTGCCGTGGTGCAGCTCCACGAGCGAACGGGTCAGGTCGAGACCGATACCCGTGCCCGCATTACGGTCGTTGGACGTGGAGTCGGCCTGATAGAAGCGCTGGAAGATCTTCTCGAGCTTGTCCTCGGGAATCTTCTCACCATTGTCGCGCACGGCAATGACGGCATGCTGGTCGTCGTGGGTCAGGCGGATGCCTATCTCTCCGCCAGCAGGCGTGTACTTGAAGGCGTTGGAGAGCACGTTGACGACGACCTTGTCGAAATTGGAGCGGTCGATCCATACGGGCAGACGGTCGCAGTCGTGCTCGAAGGAAAAGTTGATCTGCCGTGACTTCGCCTGATGGCCGAAGAGGGTGTAGATATCGTTGATGAAGCCCACGAGGTTCTGCTCGCTCATGCGCATCTGCATCTGGCCCTTGTCGATCTTACGGAGGTCCATCATCTGGTTGATGAGGTTCAGGATGCGCTCAGCGTTGCGACGGATGGTCTCATAGACATTCTTACGCTCGGGGTTGTCCTCATTCTTGATCAGCGAGAGCAGCGGCGTGATGATGAGCGTCATCGGGGTGCGTATCTCGTGACTGATGTTCATGAAGAACCGCAGCTTGGCCTCACCCATCTCCTCGGCATGGATATGAGCCTGGAGACGCAGACGGTTCTGCATGCGGTGATAGCGGTAGGTGAAGAACTGCCACAGGAAGAGTCCGATGATCAGGGCATAGAAGAAATAGGCCCATGCCGAACGGTACCACGGACTGTGGACGATGAGTGTGAAGCTGCGCTCAGGCGTCTGGATGTTATTGCGCTCGGCCTTCACACGGAAGCGGTAAGTGCCTGGCGGCAGGTGGGTGAACGACAGTTCGTTGTTGCCTGCGGGCATCATACGGTAGGGTTCGCCGTTGATACTATATAAATAAGTAATGTGTTCAGGGTTCTCGTAGGTAAGAGTGGAGAACTGTATGGCGAACGAGTTGTCGTGATAGCCGAGTTCGAAGTGGCTGCTGGCGGCGACGGGGGTATCGGTGACCTGATAGCTGCCTGAGCGGGTGGCGGTGTTCACAGGTGTACCGTTGATGGTCAGTGATGTCAGCTGTACACTGGCTTCCCACTGGCTCTGCAGGATATCCTGGGGCTTGAACCAAGTGACGCCGCCCGTACCACCGAAGATGAGGGTGCCATTCGGGGTGGAGCAGGAGCAGCCGTCGCTGAACTCGTTGCTCTGGAGACCGTCATCGGTGAAGTAGTTCCTGGAGGGGCCCTTGTCGGGGTCGAAGAGTGTCATGCCGTGACTGGTGGTAATCCACATCTTACCCTGCTGGTCGCGCTCGATGGAGGCGATGCCGTTGTCAGAGAGACCGTCGTCGGCCGTATAACGGCGCGTCTCACGCGTCTTGAGGTCATAGCAGTAGAGTCCGACATTGGTGCCATACCACACACGGCCGTCGTACTCACGTACCACACGTACCGGCTCACTGTAGTTGAGACAGTTGGAGTCGAACACTTTCGTCCAACTGCCGCTGGCGATGTCGAGGCAGCAGATGCCCATCGACGTGGCGGCGTAGACACGCTGTCCGTCGTCGGAGACGTGGACCTGCGACACGAAGTTGTTGGATATACTGTTCACCATACGGTCGTTGTCGGCGCCCGGCTTCATCACGTAGGTGCGTATCTGCTGGTCACCAGGCGTGATACAGAGCATACCGTGGCGCATCGTGGCAACCCACAGACGTCCCTCCTTGTCGGCAGCAATGTCCATAATGATCAGGTGGTCGTCAAGCGGATAGGTGATAGGATGATACTTCATGCTGGCGGGATCGATCCAGCCGCCTCCCTCACCATAGGAGCCTATCCATATTCGGCCGTCGGCGCCTTCCTCGATGGCCATGACGGTGGAGGGGAAGCCGTCGAGCAGATGGCGCAGCAGGCGGTCGTTGGCATCGAAGACGTAGAGACCGTCCTTGTCGGTACCCACCCATGTGCGGTGCTTGCTGTCGATCAGAACGCTTACCACACAGGCAGAGCCTATGGCGTTGCGCTCATGGCCAAGGCGGTAACCCATATAATTGAAGCCGTTAGGCGCGATGGGCTGGCGATAGAGACCTTTCTGGAGCAGGCCGAACCACAGGTTGCCGTTACGGTCCTCGATGATGGAATAGACCTTGCTCTTGGCCAGATCCACCTCCATACTGAAGAAAGGATTGTCGATGACGGTGTCTTTCTTGGGATCGTAGATGGCAATACCCTTACCGTCGTAGCCCACGATGATACAGTCGTAGCGGTCGCAGAAGAGTGCAGACACACTCTTATTGCCCGTAGCGGTCACGTGAACGAAACTGTCGCCTTGTTGACGGTAAAGGCCGGCATTGGTACCCACATAGACGTGGCCCTGACGGTCGGAACAGAGTTGTCCGAGGATCAGATCCTTACGGTCGTTGAGATAGTGACGGAGCGATTTCCCGTCGTAGCAGAGCAGGCCGTCCTGGTCTGTGACGATCCACAGACGACCGTCCTTATCCTCCAACAGCGAATTGACGGTATGCAGTCCTGCGAAGACGCCTCCCAGCTGACGGGCCGTCTGCTTGTCGGAGAACTTCATCACGCCGAGGCCCGAGGTGCCTGCCAGCAAGTCGCCGTTGGCCCTCTCAAGGAAACAGGTGGCATAGCCGTAACTGGGCTTGCCCTCATGGTCGAGGAGCGTCACATTATGGAACTGTTCACCGTCCCACGTCTGCAAGGCACCGTACATTCCGAAGTAGAACAGGCCGTTGCGGTCCTGCATCATACCGTTCACGTAATTACTGTATAAGGTCTTGTCGGCCTCATTCTCCTTCTTGAACACACGGAACTGATAGCCGTCATAGCGGTTGATACCGTTGCGGGTGGTAATCCAAAGAAATCCGTCGTGGTCAAGATAGACCTGGGAAACGAAACTACTAGACAGCTGTTGATGATCAGTTGTGAAGAATTTGCCCATCTGAGCATACGATCCCAGAGTCAGGCAAAGTATAAGTAGCGTTAGTAGCAGCCTATGTCGCATTGCATTGATTCAGTTAGTCGGGTGCAAAGGTAAACTATTTTTTTCAAACACAATCAAAAAAATGAAACAAATTGCAAAATAAATGATACATTTTCTAATTTATCTTTCAATTATATGTGGTAACTTTGCAGTCGAATTGATTAATAAACCTCTCATTGATATGAATAAACCATTTCAAACCGCAAGAACCATCCTGCTGGCAGCCCTGTTGACGACATTTTTGACAGGCATCCGTGCCGCAGAGCGTTTCATCGTATTCCAGTCGGAAACCAACACCTGGAAACTTAACGACATCACCATCGGCTATTCCGAGGCAGAGCACAGCTGCGTGCGTCTCGCCGCCGCCAACCTCGCCGCCGACTTCGGGAAAGTCACAGGCACCGCCGCTACGCTCAATTCCACATCTCTCCCTACTCCTACGATTCTCATCGGCACCGTAGGCACGAACCCGCAGATAGACCAGTGGGTGAAGCAGGGCGAGCTCCGTGACCTGAAGGGTAAGACGGAGAAATACATCATCAAGACCATCGGCGACCAGCTGGTCATCGCCGGCAGCGACAAGCGCGGTACCGTCTACGGAATCTATGAGCTGTCGCGCCAGATAGGCGTCTCACCCTGGTACTACTGGGCCGACGTTCCCGTGGAGAAACACAGCGAACTGTATATCCTGAAGGGCGAATACACTGACGGCGAGCCTGCCGTGCGCTATCGCGGACTCTTCCTCAACGACGAGGCACCCTGTCTGACAACGTGGGTGAAGAACACCTTCGGCACCAACTACGGCGGCCACAAGTTCTATGAGAAGGTGTTCGAACTCATCCTCCGCCTGAAGGGCAACTACCTGTGGCCTGCCATGTGGGGCTGGGCCTTCTATGCCGACGATCCCGAGAACCTGAAGACCGCCGACGCCATGGGCGTGATGATGGGCACCTCGCACCACGAGCCGATGGCCCGTAACCATCAGGAGTATGCCCGTGACCGTAAAGGCTGGGGCGCCTGGAACTACGCTACGAACAAGGAGAACCTCGACCGTTTCTTCCGAGAGGGTATCGAGCGTATGAAGGGTACCGACGACATCGTGACCATCGGCATGCGTGGCGACGGTGACGAGGCCATGGGCAACGGCACCGACACCAAACTGCTGGAGAGCATCATCAACAACCAGCGTCGCATCATCAAGGAAGTGACAGGCAAATCTGCTGACAAGACCCCGCAGATATGGGCCTTGTATAAAGAAGTGCAGGACTACTACGATGCCGGACTGCGAGTGCCCGATGACGTGACGGTGCTGCTCTGCGACGACAACTGGGGCAACGTGCGTCGTCTGCCCACGGCCGAGGAAAAGAAGCGCAAGGGCGGCTGGGGACTCTACTACCATGTGGACTACGTGGGAGCACCCCGCAACTCGAAGTGGATCAACGTCACCCCCATCCAGAATATGTGGGAACAGCTGCAGCTCGCCTATAACGGTGGCATCCAGAAGCTATGGATCCTGAACGTCGGCGACCTGAAGCCCATGGAGTACCCCATCCAACTGTTCATGGATATGGCGTGGAATCCCACCAGATACCTGGTCAGCAACCTGCTCGACCATCCCCGTGCCTTCTGTGCCGAGTGCTTCGGCGAAGATCAGGCCTGTGAGGCAGCAAGCCTGCTAAACCTCGTGAGCAAATACAATGGCCGCATCACCTCCGAGATGCTCGACGCCAGGACCTACACCACCGACGAGTTCGCACAGGTGGTCAGCGAGTACCAGGCCCTCGAGGCCCGCGCCCTCCGGCAGTTCATCACCCTGAAGCCCGAAGCCAGGGATGCCTACCGTCAGATCATCCTCTTCCCCATCCAGGCCATGGGCAACGTCTACGAGATGTACTACGCCCAGGCCATGAACCACCAGTTGGCTGCCCAGGGCGATCCCGAGGCAAACTGCTGGGCGGAGCGCTGCCGTCAGGCTTTTAAGCGCGACTCGCTGTTGAACCTCCAGTACAACAAAGAGATTGCCGATGGCAAGTGGGACGGCATGATGATTCAGAAGCACATCAGCTACAGAACCTGGAACGACAACTACCGTGCCGACGTGTGTCCGTCGCTCAAGGAGGTGGCAGACCCCCAGCAGGGACCCGTCTTCTCTGCACAAGACGGCTATATCAGCATCGAGGCTGAGCACACCTGGAACCGCACTGACGCCTCACAGGCACAGTGGACGGTCATCCCCTATATGGGCCGTACCCTCAGCGGCATCGCCCTGATGCCCTACACCGTTCCGACAGACAACGCCTCGCTGGCATATAGATTCGCTCATGGCGGCTCTAAGACCATCAAGGTTCACATCGTGACCAAGTCAACCCTCGACTTCCTCGACAAGGGCGGCCTCATCTATGACGTCTCTGTTGACGGTGCCGAACCCGTGAGCGTGAACTTCAACAGCAACCTCAACGAGAAGCCCGAGAATATCTACAGCATCTATTACCCCACCGTAGCCAGTCGCGTGGTGGAGAAAGAGGTTGAACTTTCTATTGGCGAGGGAGACCTCCACACGCTGACCATCCATCCGCAGGACCCTGGCATCGTGTTCGAGAAGATCGTCATCGACCTCGGCGGCTACCAGCGACAGTTCCTTTTCGGAAAGGAATCACCCAAGACCTACCAGAAGTAGAACGCTTAAACGCATATTTTTTCGGAAAGCTATGGTCATATGGGAATTTTTGACTATCTTTGCAGGCGATTAATTGATTTAACTATATGAACAAACGAACCCTTCTCGCTGCTTTCTTTGCAGCCGCCACCATGGGTCTGAGCGCCCAGAAGGCCATGACACCCCCGCAGGGTGGCAAACAGATTAGTGACGAATTGATCGGCATCTTCTTCGAGGACATCAACAACTCTGCTGATGGCGGCCTCAATGCCGAGTTGGTACAGAACG
>JAEEGF010811618.1_pt1 | contig 10311 bp, 6 predicted proteins | sample 9134171 | NCBI WGS metagenome assembly JAEEGF01 (sample SAMN16246542, study PRJNA631951) | gut metagenome | biome: gut microbiome; feature: rumen; material: AP-attached | host: Bos | place: Iran: Karaj | collected 2018-10 | reverse complement strand
GTCACTGGTTCTTCGGCGCGAACGAGAAACTCTACTTCCTGATCGGTACTTATGCCTTCCCCGCCGCTGTGGCCATCCTGATTGCCATCATCGCCTATGTGCTCATCCGTGACACCCCTCAGTCCTGCGGCCTTCCCTCGATCGAGAAGTGGAGCGGCAGTGCTTCCAAGAACTACGACGAGAAGAAGAGCGAGCAGTCGCTCAGCGTGAAGGAAATCTTCCGCACCGTGCTGTCCAACAAGTTCTTGTGGTACATCGCACTGGCCAACTCCTTTATTTATATGGTGCGCTACGGATGTCTGGATTGGGCTCCCAAGATTCTCGACACCCAGGGTGCCGACCTCAAGAGCGCCGGTTGGGCCTATTTCGCATTTGAGTTCGCGGCCATCCCCGGCACCATCTTCTGCGGTTGGTTGAGCGACAAGGTCTTCAAGGGCCGTCGCGCGATGCCCACGATGCTGTTCATGGCCATCATCATCGCCGTGATTGTCGTTTACTGGCAGTTCATCAACAACTTCTGGATCGTTGTCGGCTGTCTGATTGCCATCGGCTTCCTGATTTACGGTCCCGTCATGCTCATCGGTGTACAGGCCCTCGACCTGGCTCCGAAGAATGCAGCAGGCACCGCTGCCGGCCTCACGGGTTTCATGGGCTATGTGCTGGGTACCAGTATTCTGGCCAACACCGTTCTGGGCTATGTGCTCAAGATGGCCAAGAGTGCCGCCGGCTATAACTTCACCAATTATTTCCTTTTGCTCATCGGAGCCTGTGTGCTTGCCATCTTCTTCATGGCCCTGACCTACAAGGAGGAGCAGTACCTCGTGGCCGACCGTAAGGGCGAACACATTGAAGAGAAGAAATAATCAATTCATTCATACTTTTATTCATTAAAACCAAACTACTTATGTTAAAAAAACTCTTTCGAGTAGGTCTGTTGAGCGCCGTTGTGCTCGCGACCTTCACCTCATGTGAGGAAGAACAGCAGTTCACCAATGAGAAACTTGATGCCAAGCGTGTTGAAGTTCAGGTGCTGAACAACGAGTTGGCTAAGGTTCGTGACTATGTGCCCCTGTATGCAGTCATTGCACACCGTGGCTCCACATTCTGGGCTCCCGAGGAGACCGAGGCATCGTGGCGCTGGGCACGTGAAATGGGTGCTGACTACCTGGAGAGCGACGTGCAGTGCACCAAGGACGGTATCGTGCTGGCCAACCACGACGAGAACCTCAAGCGCACCACCAACATCGAGAACGTCTTCAGCGAGAACGTTCCCGCCAGCCGTGTGGACTTCTACATGAGTCTGGGCTTCTCGCGTGCTGACGCCGAGGCACAGTACGGCCGCGACATGGCCGCGTTCCGCCCCTTCTACACCCTGAGCTACTACTATGCCGAGTTGCTCATGCTTGATGCCGGCAGCTGGTTCAACGAGAGCTCACTGGAGCAGTCTCGTCCCACCTTCAAGGCCACCGAGAACGGCCGCTTCGAGAACGGTCACATCGTTTACAGCAACGGTCTGTACATCAGCGCCATCCAAGACCAGATCGCCTATGCACAGGGCAAGCGCCTGATCCGTGACGCCAACGGCCGCCGCGTGCTGACCTACAAGGTCAAGGACGAGTACCAGGGCATGACCTTGCAACAGATCTATGATGCCATCAAGGCCAAGGGCGAATACAACGCCAAGTACATGGACTTTATCGAGTACGACTTCGCCAACGCCTATGAGGCCGACCCCGAGGACACCGGCAACCGCCCCGGCATCTATGTCGAGTTCAAGGAGAGCTGGCTCAACCCCGGCAACATGGAGCAGCGCGTGTATGACGTGCTGGCCGAGCAGGGCTGGAACATCATCACCAACGATCCCGGCGATCAGCCCTTCTACAAGAACGGCAAGGTCAACATCGGTAACACCCGCGGTCGCGTCATCCTGCAGACCTTCTCGTTCGATGCGCTGCGTCGTGCCAACGACGTCTTCAAGGGACGCATCCCCATGTGCTACCTGCTGTGGATCAGCGAACCGGCCTATGCTACCGACATCGCTTATGACACCCCCACAGGCTATGCTGCCTTCATCAAGTGGGCACAGGACAACGGTGCTCACATCATCGGTCCGGCCATTAGTGGCGCGCCCAACAACTATCCCGAGATGAACGCCCCCTGGCAGGCCTACATGATCCGCAAGAGTGGCATGATCAACCATCCCTACAGCTTCGACTCATGGGCCCAGATGACCAAATACATGGGCTACTACAACTACGGTTGGGAGACGGAGTTCGACGACCTGCTGCGTCTTGAGATTCCCGCCACCCCCTATTGCACTTCAGGCTATCCCAGCAGCGTACCCGTTTACATGGACGGCTGCTTCACCAACCGCACCGAGATGTCGCTGCGTTACATGATCGAGAACGGATTCCGCGGCAATCCTCAACTGCCCAATCCCTTCCATGCCGGACAAAAGTATGACAATTCGCAGGCCAACGTCACCGTTCCCGATCCCGTTGCCACCCTCGAGCGTCTGGGTTACTAATCCGCCATTGGTGTAATGAACATTAACAACATTAAATCGACACAATTTAATATGAAAAAATATATTTTGATGCCTCTTTTGGCAGTCTTCGCGTTGACAGCCGCAGCCCAGGACTTCGACAACGATCCCTCCCTGGAGCTCGAGAATGCCGAGAAGGAAGTGAAGTTCACCGTCGGAGCACGCATGATGGCCGACGCCGCCTACTATCACTCTGACTTCACCCCGCTGCAGAGCGGTGCCTCAATCACCGATGCCCGCATCCGCACCTCGATGACCTATAAGGACTGGTACTTCTATGCTGACTTCGGTTTCGGCGGCGGCAAGTTCTCGCAGAAGAACATCTTCCTGCAGTACAGCCATCTGGACAACAACGACAACACCCATGCCGTGAAGGTGGGTTACTACAACGACCCCGCCGGTTCCATGGCACGCAACACCTCGCTGGGCAGCTACCACTTCATCAGCCGCCCCGGTTCGTCCTATGCATTGGGCGAAGGCCGTGAGCTGGGTATCACCTACAAGTACAACAGCAACCGTTTCATGGCCTATCAGGGTGTGTTCACCGAGAACCAGTACAACAAGATCGACGCTGGTTTTAACGGTATCACCGTTGCCGGCCGCTACTTGTTCCGTCCCGTCATCGACGACTATCAGACCCTGCACGTGGGCGTGAGCGCACGCTGGGCACACCTTGGCGGTGGCGAGGTCTACAACAACGTTCTCAAGAAGAGCCTCTACCTCGGACAGTCGCTCGAAACCCTCGTCGACGAGGATGAGCAATTCGTCAGCGCCGACCTCGACTGGGCCAACAACGTGGTAAACTTGGGCGCTGAAGCGCTGTACCACAACGACAAGTTCTTTGCACGTGGTGAGTTCTTCTACAAGCATGTCACCAAGAAGCGCGACAGCTACTCGCTCTACATCGACGCCCAGAACAACATCGACGGCTGGGGCGACATCGAGTGGTGGGAGAACGCCAACAAGCTGAAGAACAACAACTTCTTTGGCGGTTATGTTGAGTGCGGCATCCAGCTCCTGGGCAACGGCTACAGGTACAACATGCAGGAAGGCCTGCTCGGCGGCATGGACGGCAAGTCCCTCGAACTCGTCGCTCGCTACAACTACACCGGCCTGAACAACCTCACCGACGGTGAGTACTACAATGCCGGTCGTGGTCACTACTATGCTAACGGCTACATGGAGGATTGGCCCGGCACTGGCGCTACCAGCGTCGGCGGTGGCGACATCCACAGTGTCACTGTAGGTCTGAACTACGCGTTCAACCGCTATGTCCTGTGCATGTTCGACTACATCTTCCACAAGCTCGACAAGCCCTTCTTGCCCAACGACAAGAATTTCCACGTGGCTCAGGCCCGCGTGCAGTTCACCTTCTAAAGGGCAGCACATGATCATTCGATAGAAAATCTATAATCATCAAATACCATCATCGATTTTTTTAATTATAATTTTCCTATCAATCACTGCAATCCCGCCTCACCCGCGACTGGGCCAGGCGGGATTTTCTTTAGGGGCTGCATAGCACTGTTTTGAGAAATATTTGGTTAAATGTGTTAAATCATGGGTGTGTTAATAAAATCTTTGATTTGTTGTTTGCCAAGCCGAAAAAAAAGAGTACTTTTGCACTCGAAATCGCTAAGAGAGATTGAAGTGTTTATAAATTCTTTCGGCATACCTTTCAAGATAACTTGCAGTGGTGAAGCTGCCAGGCAGTTTTACAACCCGCTGCAAGAGAGGAATGCCAGCCTCACAAGCGCCGCGTTAGACGGGAAAATGCCCGCTAATGTGGCGTTAAATTTTTTATTCAGACACTAATTTTTATTCATTAATTAATATTTTTATTATTTAAAAACTAACTTTTAGTATGTTGAGAACAGTTAAGCTTTTGGCATTGGTGGCAATGTTCTTTGTGGCATTGGCATCGAGTGCTCAGGTGACGACCTCGGCACTGTCGGGCGTTGTGACCGATGAGAATCACGAGGCGATGATTGGTGCAACAATTACCGCCCTGCACACGCCCTCGGGCACTCAGTACAACGCCGTTACCAACATGGATGGCCGCTACTCAATCAAGGGTATGCGTCCCGGTGGTCCCTACACCGTAACGGTGAGCTACATCGGTTATCAGACACGTCAAGTAGAGGATGTCACTCTGCAACTGGCTGAGACCTATGACCTGAACGTGGACATGAGTGTTGACGCCAACACCCTGGGTGAGGTGGTTGTCACCTCCGAAGCCACCAAATTCCGTGCCGAGAAGACTGGTGCTGCCACTAACATTAACAGCAGCCAGATCACCAACCTGCCTACCGTTACCCGCAGCCTGACCGATGTCACCCGCCTGTCTCCCTTTGGCGGAAATGGCATGAGTTTCGGCGGTACCGACGGTCGTTTGGCTAACTTCACGGTCGATGGTGCAAACTTCAACAACAACTTCGGTCTGAGCGACAACCTGCCTGGTGGTGGCAACCCCATCTCAATCGAGGCCATCGAGGAGATGCAGGTGGTTGTTTCGCCCTATGACGTGCGTCAGACCAACTTCATCGGTGGTGGCGTGAACGCTATCACCAAGAGCGGTACCAACACCTTCCGCGGCAGCGCCTACATCTATCACCGCAACGAGAACCTGCGTGGTGACGCTGTTGACCGCTTGCAGATCGCTGGTGCCCGCGATAAGGATCAGGTGACTACCTACGGTTTCACCCTGGGTGGCCCCATCTGGAAGAACAAGATCTTCTTCTTCGTCAATGGTGAGATGACCAAGCAACCGACCATCGTGAACCGCTGGCGCGCCAGCGAGAACGGTGTAGGTGATGCCGACCGTTATATCTCGCGCACCACGTTGCGTGACTTGGACCGCGTGAGCCAACACGTGCTGGGCAAGTATGGTTATGACACGGGTTCCTATACCAACTTCCCCGCCGATGAGAACAACTACAAGATTCTCGCCCGTTTGGATTGGAACATCACCAACGACCACCACTTGTCGCTGCGTTATAACTACACCAAGAACCGCTATTGGAGCAATCCCAATGCCACCTCGATGGACGGTGGCACCCGTATGCCCAATGCACGTGTATCCCTGTACTCCTTCTCCTTCGCCAACTCAATGTATGGCATGGACAACCTGGTACACTCGTTCGCCGCTAACTTGAACAGCCGTCTCGCCGACAACCTGTCGAACGAGTTCCTGGCAACCTACTCCAAGCTGGATGACGTTCGCGCCAGCAACTCCAGCGAGTTCCCCTTCATCGACATCACGATGACCGATGAGTATGGCAACACCGACAACTACATGGCTCTGGGTTATGAGTTGTTTACCTGGAACAACGCTGTCCACAACACCATTTGGAACCTGCGTGACGATGTCACCTGGTACTATGGCAACCACAAGATCATGGGTGGTCTCACCTTTGAGCATCAGATGGCCGACAACCAGTACATGCGTAATGGTACCGGTTACTACCGCTACAACAGCGTGGATGACTTCATCAACGGTGCCGCTCCCGAGGTTGTTTGCTTGACCTACGGTTACGGTAGCGAGACCAAACCTGCTGCCCGCGTGCAGTTCAACAAGGCTGGCCTGTATGTACAGGACGAGTGGAACGTGAAACGCAACTTCAAGTTGACCTACGGCCTGCGTCTTGATGGTCTGTTCTTCAACAATGGTGACCTGCTCACCAACAATGCTATCTTGGCTCTTGACTATTATGACAAGAACGGTGATGTTCGCCACATCGACACCGGCAAGTGGCCCAACAGCAACCTGATTATCCAACCGCGCGTTGGTTTCAGCTGGGACGTATTTGACAACAACAGCCTCAAGCTGCGTGGCGGTACGGGCCTGTTCTCGGGTCGTCTGCCCCTGGTATTCTTCACCAACATGCCCACCAACGGCGGTCTGGTTCAGTATCAGGCACAACTCAACAGCAAGAACACCGACATGAGCCAGTTTGCCGGCGGTCTGGTGACCGACGCCGAGGGTCATGCCACTATCGCTGCTCTGCGCAACAAGCTCATCGCCATGGGTTATCCCGAGAATGTGACCTCCGACATGGGTACCGTTCCCTCGGCCGTCAATGGCGTGGATCCCAAGTTCAAGATGCCGATGGTATGGAAGACCTCGTTGGCCGTTGACTACAATATCCCCGTAAGCTTCCCCTTCAGTGTTACTGTTGAAGGTATCTTCACCAAGAACATCAATGCTGCCAGCATCAGTGACTGGAGCATGCCCGGCGTGGGTGGTTATGCCCGCTTCAACGGTGCTGACAACCGTCCCATCTTCCCCGCAGGTTTCCGCCGCGGTACCAAGGCCTTCGTTCTGGAGAACACCAGCCGTGGTTATGGTTGGATTGCCAACGTGACCCTGAATGCCCGTCCCGTCGACTGGCTGAGCCTGATGGCTGCTTACACCCACACTGTGAACAAGGAAGTGACCGGTATGCCCGGCTCTGCTGCCGAGAGTGCCTTCACCTACGTTCCCACCGTCGAGGGTCCCAACAACATCAAGCTGCACAACTCACAGTATGTGACTCCTGACCGTTTCGTCTTCTCGGCAACCGGTCATGACAAGAGCGGTAACCACTATGGCCTGATCTATGAGACCTGGCGCGGCGGATACAAGTACTCCTACATGATGAACAATGATATGAACGGCGACGGTTACAACTACGACGCCATGTACATCCCCACCGATGCTCAGGTTGAGAATGGCGAGTTCCGCTTCATCAACAATGACAGCAAGACCCGCTTCATGGACTATGTTCACAACAACAAGAGCCTGAAGAACCACCAGGGCGAGTATGCCGAGCCTTACAGCCTGTACAGCCCCTGGGTTCATCGCATTGACCTGAGCTACAAGCACGACTTCTCGTTCAACGTTTGCGGTGCCAAGCACACCCTGCAACTCAGCTTCGACATCAAGAACCTGATGAACCTGTTCAACTCGAGCTGGGGTGTGAGCAAGTATCTCAACCCCGAGATTGGCAGCGATCCCCGTCTGCTCAAGTATGAGGGCGTTGATGCCGAGGGCTATGCCACCTTCTCGACCAATCCTGCTATCAATGGTGCCACCAAGACCTTCGTTCCCAACAAGTCTCTCGGTCAGTGCTGGAATGCTTCGATCGGTATTAAGTACATCTTCAACTAATTCAAAGTCAAAGAATACATATTATGAAACTTAAATATTTTCTTTCGTTTTTTGCACTGGTCGCTCTGCTGTCAAGCTGCTCTGACGACGATGCAATAACTCTGCTCGATGAAATCCAGGTTTCATCCTCCTATGTGAGCATCGATGTTAACGGTGGTTCCAACACGATTACCGTCAAAGCCAAGGAAGCCTGGTCATTTGATGAGGAAGAATTTCCCGCTTGGCTGACCGTTACCCCCAAGCAAGGTGGTGCTGGTGAGACCGAGGTGACCTTCACCGCTCCTGCTGCCCCCGATGGCCGCAACACCGTGCTGCACATCGCATGTGCCGACAAGTCACAGACCGTCAACGTGATCCAAGGTCTTGCCGTTGTTCACAACGCTACCTGTGCCGAGGTTATTGAAGGTCCCGAGAGCAAGAACTACCGCGTGACCGGTACTGTTGCTTCGATCGTTAACACGACCTATGGTAACTGGTACCTGCGTGACGAGACTGGTGAGATTTACATCTATGGTACCCTGGATGCCAAGGGCAATACCAAGAACTTCCTCAGCCTCGGTCTCGAGGTGGGTGACATCGTCACTGTTGAGGGTCCCAAGACCGTGTATAACGGTACTGTTGAGTTGGTTGACGTGACCGTTGTCAAGATCCAGAAGTCTCTGGTTAAGGTCGAGAGTGTTGTCCCCGAGGATGCCACTATCCCCGTTGAGGGTGGTACTGTAGCCGTTAACCTGAGCTGCAAGACCAGCAATGGTGTATCGGTTGAGATTCCTGAGGAGGAGAGAAGCTGGCTGTCGATCGTGTCGGTAACTGGCGGCTCAGAGCCCGTTGTTACCTTCCGCGGTGCTCCTAACAATGGTGGCGACCGCAGCGTTACCGTAGTATTCACGACCACCGATGAAAATGGTAAGGAATATACTGCTGAGGCTGAGATCCATCAGAAGGGTTCGATCGTGGCCGCTTCGGTCGCTGAGTTCCTGGAGGCTCCCGTGGGCGATACCCAGTACCGCATCACTGGTGTGATCACCAGCGTGGCCAATGCAAGCTACGGTAATGTATATGTACGTGACTGGTCGGGTGAGACCTACGTTTATGGCATCGGTGCCAAGGGTGACTTTGAGGCTGCTGGCCTGAAGGCTGGTGACATCGTTACCCTCGTGGGCAAGCGTGGCGAGTACAAGGGCACTGCCCAGATGACTGGTGCCGTCCTTGAGGACAGCAAGACCGTGACCCCCATCAGCATCGACGAGTTCCTCGACAAGGAGGATGCCAACAATGTTTACTACATGCTGACCGGTACCATCACCGAGATTGCCAACCCGACCTACGGTAACCTCTATCTTGAGGACGAGACCAACAGCGTGTACGTCTATGGCTGCTATCCCGGCTGGGGCGCTACTGGCGACAACCGCAAGAACTTGCTCGAAACCCTCGGCATTGTTGTGGGCGACAAGATCAGCATTATCGGTGTCAAGAGCACCTACAATGGCACGCCTCAATTGGCCAACGGTATCTACTTCTCACACGAGAAGGCCGAGTAACACATCTATTCTAGAGTCCTGTTACTAAGCTTTACATTTCGCACATGAATTTAACCAGGGGGGATCGCCACTACGGCGATTCCCCTCTCTATTTCGTACTACCGCACATCTAACGACGTGCGGTCCAGCGATGCCGATATACCCACAGTGTAGTCCACCGCTTCGCGGCGTCCTCCACAATGGGTTAACCACACGAACTGGTCTCCGACCAGCTTGATCTGCACATCGTATAACCCTGATGCAGATGTGAGGCACCGCGAAGCGGTGGCAGTGTGGTTAACCCATTGTGAGGCTTGCCGCGAAGCGGGAAGACTCACTGTGGGACCAGATAACACGCCGTCTCGCACCTCGTAGAGGTGCAGTCGTTTGCACGTTTCGATTATTATCACTACCTTTGTGGAAAATAACAGACATCATGAGCAAAACCGTCTCATTGCATCATATCGTCATCAATACTAAAAACAGACACATGACCATCAATGCGGAGCATGCCGAGGACATGTATCGGTTTATTACGAGTATTGTAAAGCGGAACGAATGTTTTCTTTGCCGTATAGGTGGCATAGAGAATCATATTCACATGCTGATTGATTTGGCTCCAACGGTTTCATTGTCTCATCTGTTGTGGGACATTAAGCGGTCAAGTAGTGACTGGGCCAAACGAAGTGGCTTCTTTCCTGAATTTGTGGGTTGGGGGAAGGAATATGGTGCTTTTTCTGTTTCCAATTCTCATCGTGATGCAGTGATACAATATATTATAGGTCAGCGCGAGCACCACAAGCGTGTGGGCTTTGATGATGAATACCAGCGATTGACCGAACGTAATGGTGTGGAGTGGAATGAGCATATGCTCACATGATGACTGAGACACAACAGCACGTCTCGCGACGTGCATTCCCGTAGCGCCTTGAGACCCACAGTGGAGCCCACCGCCCGTGGCGGCGTTCTCCACAATGGGTTAACCACATGAACTGGTCTTCGACCAGTGCCCACTGTGGCGCCTAGAGACCCACAGTGGGGCTCACCGCCCTTGGCGGCCTTCTCCACAATGCGATACCCACACGCACTCGTCTTCG
>JAEEGF012288266.1_pt1 | contig 10312 bp, 9 predicted proteins | sample 9134171 | NCBI WGS metagenome assembly JAEEGF01 (sample SAMN16246542, study PRJNA631951) | gut metagenome | biome: gut microbiome; feature: rumen; material: AP-attached | host: Bos | place: Iran: Karaj | collected 2018-10 | reverse complement strand
CAGTGGGTGGCGACGATGTCCACGTCCGCGCTCTGGCCCACGCTGGTGAGGATCGCGGGAAGCTGGCAGCTGCCGGGGGTGATGGCCGGCAGGTCGCCGGTGGCAGCCGCGGGAGCAGCCTCGGCCGCAGGGGAAGCCTCAGCTTCCGCAGCGGGCGCAGCTTCCGCCTCAGGAGCGGCTTCCGCTTCGGCCGCGGGGGCAGTCTCAGCAGGGGCAGCCTCAACGGGGGCAGTCTCCACAGGGGCCACGGTCTGGGCCTGCGCAGCGGGGATGTACGTTACGGGCACGCCCTTTTCCTCCAGCTCCTTCACCTGCTCCTCCAGCACGGAGATCCGCGTGGAGAGAGCCAGCATATCCTCCAGATCCTTCTGCTTCTGTTCGAGAACAGCGATCTTGGTGGCAAGGGCGGCCAAATCGTCAGCATCAGCGGCTTCATATTTTGCGCCGCAGGCCACCAGGGCCGTGAGCATGATGAGGACCAGCACGAGAGAAAGGATCTTCTTCATTTCGATACTCTCCTTCTTTGGAATGGGCAGCCCACCTGAAGGTGGGCTGCCGTGTGTCGTTTGATCAGTGATTGTTTAGAAGGCGAACGCCTTGTTGTCACGGCGAGGATCGGCGCCGCCATGGAGCGTGCCGTCCGCGGCGTACAAGACGCCCTGGGTGGAGCCGGCGCTCATATCCCACTCGCCCCAGGCGCTGGAGCTGAGGTTGTGGCCCATGGCGACAAGCTTGTCGATGGTATCCTGGGGGATGCGGGCCTCATACTGGAGGCCGGAGCCCTTCTCGGAGAAGCGGGGCGCCTCGATGGCTTCCTGCATATCCATGCCGAAGAGCACGGTGTTCAGGATGACCTGGGCGACGGCCACGATGATAGTGGTGCCGCCGGGGGAGCCGACCGCCACGAAGGGGCTGCCATCCTCGTTGAGGACGATGGTGGGGCTCATGGAGCTCAGGGGGTACTTGCCCGGCGCGATGCAGTTGGGGCTGAAGGGATTGGCGGAGAAGTCGTCCATCTCGTCGTTCAGCATGAAGCCGTAGCCCGCAGGCGCGATCTTGGCGCCGAAGTAGTAGTTGATGGTGAAGGTGACGGCCACCACGTTGCCTTCCTTGTCGGCCACGGTGAAGTGGGTGGTGTCCACGTGCTCGAACTGGAAGGGATCGTGGGAACCGAGATCCTGGGCCTCGTCGTCCTTGATGAGGCTGGCCAGGTACTTGGCATACTCCTTGCTCATGAGGGCCTGGACGGTGGCATCGGGCGTGTCAGCGCCGACGTACTTGGAGCGGTCGGCATAGACCATCTTCATGGCCTCGGCGAGGACATGGATGTACATGGGGCTGTTGTGGCCGTACGCCTTCAGCTTGTCGGTGCCGTAGGCTTCCAGGATGTTGAGGAGCTGGATGATGCAGAGGCCGCCGGAGGAGGGCAGGGGCACGGAGACCACGGTCTTGCCCATGAAGGTGCCCTTCACGGGCTCCTTCTCCTGAGCGCGGTACAGCTCGAAGTCCTTGGGCTGGAAGACGCCGCCGTACTTGTTGGCCACCTTGATCATGGCATCCTGCAGCTCGCCCTTGTAGAAGCCGTCAGCGCCCTGCTCCTGGATGAGCTTGAGGGCCTTGGCCTGCTGCTTGTTATAGAACTTGTCGCCGGTGGCATAGGTGAAGCGACCCAGCTCATCGGCCGCCTCTTCGGGCAGCAGATAGATGTCGCCGAACTCGGGATAGGCCAGCATGTTGGCATAGTTGCTGTCCAGATGCTTGGCGGTGGTGGGCCCAATGTAGAAGCCGTTCTCGCACAGATCGATGGCGGGCTGGATGGCATCCGCAAGAGGCAGCGTGCCGTACTTCTCCACGGCATAGGCCATGCCGGCCACGGTGCCGGGAACGCCCACGGAACGGCCGCCGGTGGTGCTGGCGCCGCCGACCACGGAGAAGCTCTTCTTGGCCTCGTCGTAGACCACGGGCCAGTAGTTCTCCTTGGCGAGTGCGGGCGCGGTCTCACGGAAGTTGATGAACTTCACGTTGCCGTCCTTGTCGCGCAGGGTCATGAAGCCGCCGCCGCCGATGCCGGAGGCCTGGGGCTCGGTGACGGAGATAGCGAAGGCAACCGCCGCCGCCGCGTCAACCGCGTTGCCGCCCTTCTTCAGGACCTCGAGGCCGGCCTTGGCCGCCCAGGGGGTACCGGCAGAGACCACGGCATTGGCGCCGTTGGCACCACGGCCTTCCCGGATCATGTTGCCTTCTTCGTCGCACAGCTTCCAGCCGGTCTCCTCATCGGTGAACACGCCCGTTTCCCACTTGAACTCGGGCGTAGCCTCGCCCTCGGCCATGGTGATACGGGGCAGCAGGGAGGCCGCCGCCACGGTGGCGCCGGCTGCCGCAGTTCCCTTCAGGAACGAACGGCGGGAGATTTCCTTCTTGCTCATAGAGTATCCTCCTTTGTATTTATAACCTCTCGATAGAACATACGCCGCAAGGCAGCCATGGCCCGGCAAGAGATTATATTTCGTTATGGATGGGGCGCCTGCCCCGGGTTGCTATTCTTCCTCTGCCCCCTCCTGGGCCGCCTTCCGGCGGCGCTGGAAGAGGATGGAAAGGCCGATACTCAGCTCATAGAGCAGCACCATGGGTACCGCCACCATGACCTGAGAGACGATGTCCGGCGGCGTGATGATGGCCGCCACCACGAAGATCGCGATGATGGCGCCGCCCCGGATCTTGCGCATGACCTTCGGGGTCAAAATGCCCAGGCGGCTCAGGATCACGCTGAGCAGAGGCATCTCGAAGATGAACCCGAAGATGGTGAAGATCAGCAGCAGGAAGCTGATATAGTTCGCGATGCTGATCGACGCCACATAGTCCGTGCCCTGCCCCTGTTTGATGAGAAACTGGAGCATGAAGGGCAGCACGATCTTGTAGGCGAAGAACACGCCGACGGCGAAAAAGCCAACGCCGAAGATGAGGCCGAAGCGGATGCCCGTCTTCTCCTTCGTGGTGAGGCCCGGCTTCATGAAGGCAAAGACCTCATAGAGCAGGAGGGGGATGCACAGCACGAAGCTGGCCGTCAGGGCCGCCTTGAACTGCTGCAGCAGCAGCTCCGAGGGGGAGATGTAGATGAACTGGTATCCATACGCCGCCCCCATGTCGGTGAGAAAGCCCACCAAAACCTGGGCCCGGGCGATGAGCACCACGTTGAAGAGGACGAAAGCCCCCAGCACCACGGCGAGACGGTTGCGCATCTCCCGAAAATGCTCCGTCAGGGGCATGGACCCGCCCTGCTCCGCGAGCTCCTTTTCCCGGCGCTCTTCCTCCGTCAGGACCTTCTCAGCTTTCCTGGGTCTTGTCGCCATCTTCTTCGTTGTTCATGCCTTCTTTGAATTTCTTGGAGGCTTTGCCGAAGAGCTTGGCCAGCTTGGGGATCTGGGTGGGGCCCACGATCAACAGCACGATGACCAGGATGATGATGAGTTCATTGGTTCCAAGTCTCATAGTGTTTCTCCTTTGATGATATACTGCAATGATAGGATCGATCAGTTCTGTTCAGATTCCGGTGCGGCGGGCGCTTCCTGAGGGGCTTCCGGCGCGGCAGCGGGGGCTGCCTCCGGCGCTTCCTTCACCGGCTCCGCCTCGGTCACGGCTTCCGCCGCCGGTGCGGCGGGGGCTGCCTCTGCGGCTTTGGTCTCCGCCTTGGGCGCCTTGACCGGGTTGTTGAGACCGGCTACGTCTTTCTTGATGTCGGACACGCTCTTGTTGATCTCATTCTTCATCTCCTCCAGGGGCTCCATGGCCTCCCGAAGGGGCGCCGACGCCTCGTTGAGGGGGTCCACCACGTTCTCCTTGAGCTCCTTGGTCACGTCGCTGGTGGCGCTGCGAAAGGCCTTGAGGCCCTCCCCTATCTTCTTGGCGAAGGAGGGGATCTTGTCCGGTCCGATGATGAACAGGATCACCACAAAGATGATGAGGATCTCTCCGAATCCCAGCTTCAAATCCGCTTCCTCCTACACAACCTTTTTTCCGCCCAGGAACACATGCTCGATCTCATAGCCGTGCATGTCCCGGATCACCAGGTCCGCCCGCTTGCCGACCTCGATGCTGCCCACCTCGTCGAAGATGCCCAGGAGCTTGGCCGGGGTCTCCGTGGCGGCCCGATAGGCAAGGGGGATGGGGATGCCGCCCATGTTGATGACCAGCCGGCAGACCATGTCCATGCCGGCCACGCTGCCTGCGTCCGCCCCGTTTTCAAAGATCGCCTTGGTCAGGCTCTTCTCCACCCGATGGTTCTCGATCTCATAGGTGCCATTGGGCAGGCCCTTGAACGCCGTCTGGGCGCTGATGAGGCAGGCCCGGCGCAGGTTCCCCCTAAACAGCATCCGGAGGGCAGCCGGATGGATGGAGAACTCGTCGGTATAGTTCACAAAGAGGGCCTCCGCCACGTCCATGGCGGCGCCGATGACCCCCGGCTCCTGGGGCGAGAAGACGCCCGTGTTGTGGAAGGGGTCCGTGAGCCCCCGGGCCCCGTAGGCGTAGGCCATGCGGGCCGTGTCGAAATCCGCCTTGGTGTTCCCCAGGGACACCAGGCACGCCCGGGAGACCTCGTGGATGAAGTCGTTGACGTTCGCCAGCTCCGGGGACACCGTGAGCAGCTTCACCCGGTCCCCGCAGAGCCCGTTAAGCCGGTCGAACAGGGCCTTGTCCGGCGCCTGCACATAGGCGGCCTCCTGAGAGCCCGATGCGTCCGCCGCGATAAAGGGCCCCCGCATATGGACGCCCAGCATCCGGGACGTGCCCGCGGCAGGATCGTCCATCCACTGGCCCAGGGCCCGGTAGGTGTCCTCCAAAACGTCCTCCGGGAAGGCGTTCACCGCGGCCAGAAACCCGGTGACCCCCTCCTTCAGCAGGGATTTGGAGATGATCTCGAAGCCCTCCCGATCCCCGTCGGAAAAGTCGCGGCCCAGGGCCCCGTGGACCTCCAGGTCGATCATGCCCGGGGTGATGACGCTGCCGAAAACGTCCAGCACCTCCTCCCCCTCCCGGGGAACGGAGGCATCGTAGGGCATGATCTCGGCGATCCTGTCCCCTTCGATGCGGATGTCCCGATAGGTGAATTCGTCGTTCAGCAGCGGCTTCCCATGTCGTATGAGCATGTCACAACTCCCATTGTACGCATATACCGCCCCTTTCCCCATCCAAAGGGCAATGGAAAAAGGTGCGTCATATTCCATTCACATTTTGGGGGACCGGCACCCGTTTGTCAAGTGTTTTTTGCTTGGGAAATCGTGCAATATGTCGCACGCCCCCAAGACCATGCATTTTCCCCGCTCAGGCCATGAGCGCGCTCTCGGTGACGCCCTTCTCGGCGGCCTTCGCATACCAGCTCTGGGCGTCCTCCGGGTCCTTCTCCACGCCGATGCCCTTCTCGCTGCACACCCCGCGGACGAACAGCGCCTCCCCGTCGCCCAGGTCGATGGCCTTCGTGAGCAGCTCCACGGCCTTCTTGCAGTTGACCTTCACCCCGTCGCCGAACATGTACATGGCGGCCAGGGCGGTCATGGCCGGGGCATAGTCCTGGGCCGCGGCCTTCTCCAGCCAGTTGAGGGCATTCTCCAGATCCTTGGGGAACACCTCCCCCAGCAGGTGGTACCGGCCCAGGGTGGCCTGACCCTGGGCATAGCCTGCAAAGGCCGAAGCCATGAGGGACAGCCCGAGACCCTGCTTGTCGTTCTTTTCCAGATAGTCCAGATAATCCTTATAGTGCTCTTCGCCGGATTTCATCGGTTTTTCCTCCTATATATGTTCAAATGATGGGGTTCAGTATGCTGCCGCCTTGCCGTCCCGCCGGGGATCGGCCGCGCCGCGAAGGGTCCCGTCATCCAGGCGCTGCACCGCCTGAACGCAGGGGAAGGTGAACCAGACCTCGCTGGCGTTCACCTTGTGGCCCATGGCTCTGAGGGCTTCCAGGACTGTCTCATCCACCCGACGTTCGATGATGAAAGTGCCGAAATCGTCGTGCATGCGGACGGCGTCGATGGCGGCCTGTACGTCCATGCCGTGGTCGATGATCTTGGTGATCACCTGCAGCACCCCGCTGATGATCCGCGTAGCTCCGGGCGCGCCCAGGACCAGGACGGGCTGGCCGTCCTTCAGTACCAGGGTGGGGCTCATGGAGCTCAGGGGACGCTTGTTCCCCGCCACCACGTTGGGGCTCAGCGGATCGGTGGAGAAGTCGAACAGGGTGTCGTTCAGCAGGATGCCCGTGCCCTCCGCCACCAGGCCCGAAGCGAAGGTGGCGTCCACGGTCTTGGTCACGGCCACCATGTTCCCGGCCGCGTCCAGGATGGCGTAGCTGGTGGTGGAGTCGGATTCAAAGGGCCAGGGGTCGGCGGCCTCATAGGTCTGGGATCTGTTTAGGTCGATCCGCGCCGCCTGAGCTTTGGCGTAGGCCTTGTTTGTGAGGCCCGCCACCGGCACGTCCACATACTCCGGGTCGCCCATGTACCGGGCCCGGTCCGCATAGCAAAGCTTCATGACCTCGGAGAGCAGGTGGAAGTAAGCCGGGCTTTCCGGGTCCAGGGCGCTCACGTCGAAGTGCTCCAGGATGTTCAGCATCTCCACGATGATGGTGCCGCCGGAGCTGGGCAGGTTGGAGCTGTAGATGTCATACCTCCGGTAGGTGCCGTGGACGGGCTCCGTCACGTTGATCGTATAGTTGGCGAAATCCTCCAGGGTGAGGCAGCCCCCGTCCGCCTGGACCGTGGAAACGATCTTTTCCGCGATCTCGCCCCGGTAGAAGGCGCTCTCCCCCTGGTCGGCGATGAGCCGCAGGGTGCGGGCCAGGTCCGGATTGCGGATGACGTCCCCCGCCTCAAAGGGCACCCAATCCTCGTCGAGATAGATGGCCGCCGTGCTGTCGTGCTGCAGGATGGCCCGATAGGCGTCCTTGATGTCCCGGCTGGTGATGTGGGACACGACGAAGCCCTCCTCCGCCATCTGGATGGCCGGTGCCATGACCGCCTCCCGGTCCATGGTGCCGTAGGTCTCCAGGGCATACAGCAGCCCCTTCACGTCCCCAGGCACGGCCACGGCCTTGCCGCCGATCTTGTTCTCCTGGTTCAACACGGAGCCGTCGGGGTTCACTTCCCACATGTCCAGGGAGGCCGCAGCCCCGGAGCGGTCCCGAAAGTCGAGGAAGAAGGTCTCCCCCGTGGCGAGGCGCAGCGTCATGAACCCGCCGCCACCGATGCCGGAGGACTGCTGCTCGCACACGCCCAAGGCAAAGCCCACGGCCACCGCCGCGTCCACGGCGTTGCCGCCCTGCTTCAGGATCTCCAGGCCGATCTCGGTGCACTCCGCCCGGCCCGTGGCGATGACGCCGTTTTGGCCCGTGGCGTCCCGGCCGCCCAAGATGACGTCCTCCCTGCCGACGGCCGCCGAAAGGGGAACGCAGGTACAGAAAAGCGCCAGGACCAACAGGCAGAGGCTCACTCGTTTGCGGATGGAAGCGGGGGCGTGATTCAGCATAGGCGTCTCCCGGAGGTGTTTGTTGTCAGTATACCGTCATTCCCATAAAAAAGCAAACGGAAATCTTTTGCATGCAAAACGGCGGGCCGCCTTTCGGAAGCCCGCCGCTAATGGTCTGTCACCCATATCGACAATCTGAGGCGCCCGGCCATGCCGAGCGCCTTTGTTTGGTTGCTGATCAGCCCTGGGGCGTTGAATCCATGTCGGTGCTGATGCCGAATTCGTCCTCGGTGGGAAGGGCCTCCTCGGGTTCGGGTTCCTGCTCAGCTGCAGAGATGAACTCCGACAGATACGCCTCCTGAGGCAGGCCCGCCAGATACGCCGGCAGGTTGATGATGATGCCGTCCATGGAATAGGGGAGCTTGAGCTGGATCTCTCGAGTCTCCTCCGCCCCCTTCTTCTCCTTGGTGACGATCAGGGTGATCTTGAAGTTCTGGCCGATGTTGGTGGCCATGCCGCGCTCCCGCTTGTTGAGCTTGGTCAGGGTCTTGCCGTTCTGCACGACCTCGATCTTGTGCATGGCGCTGTAAGTCTGGCCGTTGTACTCCAGGGTCTTGTTGTCAAGATACACGGTATGGCCCCGGCCCACGATGAACATGAGCCCGGCGATGAGCACCAGCAGCAGCACGGCACCGGTGCAAAAGAGGATCCTGCGTGTCTTGTTGCTCATTTGGCTCCCTCCTCCATCTGCTCCCGCTGGAGCTGCAATCCCATTTGGCTCTTCTGCCGGCGCTTCTTGGTCTCATACATGATGAGCGACAGGGTGATGACGCCGTAGGAAACGAAGACCCGGAAGTATTCACCGATCATGGAGTCGCCCGTGATCTGGGCGCCCGCCTTGGGGGCCACGATGAACATGGTGTGGAAGAGGATCACGCCCAGGAACACGTTGCCGATGGAGGCCCGGTCAACCGAAGCGCCGCCCACCAGCAGCGCCGCGATGCAGAACATGCCGATCTGGGAGTGGGAGCTGTAGGTGGCGATGTTGCCCATGTTCTGCAGATACAGGATCATGCCGAACCCGGCCAGCACCGTGGAGATGACGATGGAGATGATGCGGGTGCGCTCCACGTTGATGCCCGCGTCCCGAGCCACGTTCATATCCTGGCCCACGGCCCGCATATCCTGGCCCAGCTTGGTCCGGCGGAACCAGACGATGAACAGGCAGAGCACGCCGATGATCAGGAAGGTGAGCACCGGGATCTTGACGCCGTTGGTCCGAATGGCCAGGAGGTTATCGATGCACTGGCGCATGTTCAGCAATGACACCGTGTTGCGGATGCCGTAGCCTCGGGGCAGCTTCACGGAGAAGTGGCTGATGGGGATGATGGAGCCCATCATGTACAGCACGATCAGCTGATAGATGCCGTTCATGAAGAAGCTGATGATGTAGCTGGTGATCATCTCCCGGCCCTTGGCCATGTTCAGGATCTTGCCGCAGAAGGCGCCCAAAAGGACCGAGATGGGGATCGAGAGGATCATGGCCAGCACCACGCCGGGGATGCCCCAGATCTGCCAGTCGGACACGAAGATCAGCGCGATCTCACCGGCCATGGCGCCCAGCGTCATGCCGAAGTTCAGGCCCATGCCGGACATAATGGGGATGAGCAGAGCCAGGATCAGGAAGATGTTCCGCCCCATACGGGTGATGATCTCGTTGAGCAGATAGCTGAAGGAGAATCCGGAGAGGGGGATACAGAACACGCAGATCAGCACAAACATGATGGGGACGGTGTTGTCCCGCACGAAGGTGAGTAATTTCGTGCCAAAGCTCTTGTTTTTCATTTGCTCGCCTCCGTTTTTCTGGTCAGCGCGTAGAGGATCATGCCCTGGGAGGCAACGACGCGGATGACCTCGCTCATATCCATATGGATCATGTTGTTCATGACCGTGGGGGTCATGGTGACGATGCCCTGGAACAGGAAGGTGCCGATGATCACGTTGGCGATGGACGCCTTGTTCACGGACGCGCCGCCGATCAGGATGGCCGACACGGCTGGCAGCGCCATGTAGAAGGGCGCCATGTACAGCTGGATGAAGCCGAAGCCCTGCTCATACACCAGGATGCCGATGGCCGCGAGCCAGGTGGAGATCACCACGGACAAAAGCCGCATCTTGTCCACGTTCACGCCGGCCGCCTTGGCGAAGGTGGGGTTGGAGCCCACGGCGGTCATGGCCGTGCCGGTCTTGGTGTGGAGGAACGCCCACATGGCAAAGGCCAGCAGCGCGAAGAACAGCAGCGTCCCGGTGGGGATGGAAAGGGTGCCGATGTTGATCTGGAGGAAGTTGGCCAGGACCTTGTCGTAGAACCCCTCCAGGGAGATGGTGGTACGCAAGCCCTTGCCCGCGAAGCCCCAGACCATGGTGGGGCTGTGATAGGGCAGCAGCAGCCACAGCATGCACATGAAGGACACGGAGGAGAATCCCACGTAGGTGGCGATCATCATTTCGCCCCCCTTGATCTTGTTGAGGAGCCATCCGTAGCCCGCGCCCAGGATGATGGCGATGGGCGTGGCGATGAGGATGGCCATCAAAAAGCTCATGCCCCCCGTGAACCCGAACTCGATGGAGAGGGTGGCGCCCAGAAGCCCCGAGATGATGCCCAGGGGCAAACCGAAGTTCAACCCGCAGCCCGAATGGATCATGGGCACCATGGCGAGGACCATGATGGCGTTCCAGCTGAAGCGGTTGATGGTGTTGCTGATCTGCATCCAAAAGCCGGCGCCCACGAAGGGAGCGGCGATGTACAGCATCAGCAGGAAGGCCGCGATGATCAGCCGGGGCAGGCCGAAGC
>JAEEGF011727140.1_pt1 | contig 10313 bp, 12 predicted proteins | sample 9134171 | NCBI WGS metagenome assembly JAEEGF01 (sample SAMN16246542, study PRJNA631951) | gut metagenome | biome: gut microbiome; feature: rumen; material: AP-attached | host: Bos | place: Iran: Karaj | collected 2018-10 | reverse complement strand
CCCGGAGGTCAGCGCTTCAACCCCCCCGCACAGCTCCGCAAGAAGCCGTTCGGCACTGAGCGCATCCTGAAGCACGCTGTCAAGGGTATGCTCCCCAAAGGCCCCCTCGGTCGCGCACTGCTCAACAACCTGTATGTCTACGAAGGCACAGAGCATCCTCATACCGCTCAGAAGCCCAAGGCTATCGACATCAACCAGTATAAGTAAGTTTATAGTTTAAAGATTAAAGATAATAGTTAAGATGGAATACATCAACGCAATAGGTCGTCGCAAGAGCTCAGTAGCTCGCGTTTATCTGTCAGAGGGTAATGGCAAGATCACGATCAACAAGAAAGATTTGGAAGTTTACTTCCCCTCTGCTATCCTGCAGTATGTGGTTAAGCAGCCGCTCAACCTCCTGGAGGTAGCTGAGAAATATGATATCAAGGTAAACCTCGACGGTGGTGGCTTCACAGGTCAGAGCCAGGCTCTGCGCCTCGCCATCGCTCGTGCACTCGTGAAAATCAACGAAGAGGACAAGAAAAAGCTCAAGGATGCCGGTTTCCTGACACGCGATGCTCGTGAGGTTGAGCGTAAGAAGCCAGGTCAGCCCAAGGCTCGTCGTCGCTTCCAGTTCAGTAAGCGTTAAAATAATCCTACTGGACTACGTTTAGTATCTAAACTGGTGGGATTCGTTCAACGTTCAACGTTCAATGTTCAATGTTCAACGTTCAATGACTACCCAACGGTTGATTCTGGACAAAAAGAATTAAAAAGAAAGTAAACAATTTTAAAAAGACAAAGAAACAATGGCAAGAACAAATTTTGACCAGTTGCTCCAGGCAGGCTGCCACTTCGGCCACCTGAAGCGTAAGTGGAACCCCGCAATGGCTCCCTACATCTATACAGAGCGTAACGGTATCCACATCATCGACCTCCACAAGACAGTCGTTAAAATCGACGAGGCTGCAGACGCACTCAAGCAGATTGCCAAGAGTGGCAAAAAGATCCTGTTCGTCGCTACTAAGAAACAGACTAAGGAAATCATCGCAGAGAAAGCTCAGAGCGTTGGTATGCCTTACGTAATCGAGCGCTGGCCCGGTGGAATGTTGACTAACTTCCCCACCATCCGCAAGGCCGTCAAGAAAATGGCGAACATCGACAAGCTCATGACCGATGGTACTTTCAACAACCTCTCAAAGCGTGAGCTCCTGCAGGTGACACGTCAGCGTGCTAAGCTCGAGAAGAACCTCGGTTCTATCGCCGACCTCACACGTCTGCCTTCTGCACTCTTCGTCGTTGACGTACTCAAGGAGCAGATTGCCGTCCGCGAGGCCAACCGTCTCGGTATCCCCGTATTCGGTATCGTCGACTCTAACTCTGACCCCAAGAACATCGACTTCATCATCCCCGCTAACGACGACGCCAAGGATTCAGTAGAGGTTATCCTCTCTGCCTGCTGCGCTGCCATTAACGAGGGCATCGAGGAGCGTAAGGTTGAGAAGGCTGACGAGAAGGCTGCCGACGAGCAGGAAGAGGCCGCTGAGGAGGCTAAGCCCAAGCGCCAGGCCCGCAAGCCCCGCAAGGCTGCTGCTGCCGACGAGGCTCCCGCTGAGGAAGCTGCCGCTCCCGCCGCAGAAGAGGCTGCTGAGTAATTTATAAAGGTAAAAAAGTAAAAAGTTAAAAAATCAACGTTCAACGTTCAACGTTTAAAGTAAATTATGGCAATTTCAATTGACGATATCAAGAAGCTTCGCGCTATGACCGGCGCTGGTCTCGCCGACGTTAAGAAGGCACTGACCGAGGCCGAGGGCGACTTCGACAAGGCCAAGGAGCTCCTCCGCGAGCGTGGCCTCGCTATCGCTGCCAAGCGTAGCGACCGTGAGACATCTAATGGTTGTGTACTCGTAAAGAAGGTGGATGGCTTCGCTGCCATGCTCGCACTCAAGTGTGAGACCGACTTCGTGGCTAATGGTGCCGACTTCATCGCACTCACACAGGCCATCCTCGACGCAGCAATCGCTGCAAAGGCTGCCGACATCGAGGCTGTCAAGAACCTCACCATCAACGGTCAGACCGCTCAGGAGGCTGTCACACAGCGTTCTGGTATCACCGGTGAGAAGATGGAGCTCGACGGCTACCTCACCCTCGAGGGCGACAACGTGGAGGTTTACGACCACATGGGCAAGCACACCCTGTGCACCATGGTCCAGACCAACAAGCCCGCTGCCGAGCAGGGTCACCTCGTGGCTATGCAGGTTGCTGCTATGAAGCCCGTAGCTCTCGACGCACAGAGCGTCGACCAGAAGATCCTCGACGAGGAGTACAAGACCTCTTTCGAGAAGACCAAGCTCGAGCAGGTCGAGAAGTTCGTTGAGATGAAGCTCAAGAAGGCTGGCATCAACCCCAACCTCGTTGACTCTGAGGACCACATCGAGTCTAACACCGCCAAGGGCTGGCTCACCAAGGAGCAGGCCGACGAGGCTCGCAAGGTCATCGCCGATGCAAAGGTCGAGGGCGAGGCAAACCTCAAGATGCCTATGATCGAGAACATCGCCAAGGGTCGCGTACAGAAGTTCCTCAAGGAAAGCTGCCTCGTCGACCAGGAGTTCCAGTTCGGCGACGGCGACAAGGCTACTGTTGCTCAGTGGCTCGCCAAGCAGGACAAGGACCTGAAGATCGTCGCTTTCAAGCGCTTCACGCTCGTTGCCGACTAATCCGCAACACATTTACTTCCTCTATAATCAAAAAGTCCGCAGCGCCTTCCAGCCTGCGGACTTTTTTTTATCCTCGGTATTGCGACGGTGTGCATCCGAAGACGCGCTTGAATGTATGGGCGAAAGAACTGGCTTCGTCGAAACCACACTTGAAGGCAACATCGACAATCGGCATGTCCGGTCGTTGCTTCAACAGTTTACCAGCCTTCTCCATCTGAATGGCAGAGATGAAGGCCTTGGGCGTCTCGCCGGCAGCACTCATCAGGCGGCGACGGAAGGTCTGGACACTCATATTGAGTTTCGAGGCAATGGTCTCGACACCCAGCTCGCGGGTTGAGAAGCCTTCGTTGACAATTTCAATGACGTGCATCAGGAACAGGCGGTCTTCGTTCGATTGCTCGGCCTGCGGTTCCTCTGCCGCTTCTTCCGTCGGTTCTGACGGACGTTGGGCTTCCTGTAGGCGACTGATTTCCTCCATCAGTTCGGCGACGTGCTGCTGTTCTTTCAAGTGTGCACGGCGTACAAACCACCAACCGACGAACGAGACAATCAATATGGCCACAATGGCTATGATGATTGTGCGCTGGTGGGCGCTGCGCACCTCGGCATTCTCCTGCTGAAGCTGGTCATTGCCGAACTCAGCATTATACCGTGCCAGTGCGTCGGCCGTGGCGTGGGTGTAGAGCGAGTCCTTCAGGAGGTCGAACACGTCGAGTTCCTGTTTGGCCGAGTCGGGGTTCAGTTCCCAATAGCTCTCGTAGAGTCCGCGGTGGGAATGAATCTCGTTGTAGAGGTCACCCATCTTTGAAAACAGGCTGGCAGCCTCTTTATAATAAGGTATAGCGTCCTGCTGGCGTTTCTGGCAGAGCAGCGACATGCCCAGACGGTTCAGGGCGATGGCATATGCGTGGAAGTCGCCCGAGGCTTTCAGGTCGGGCAGTATCTGTCGGTAGATATCCTCAGCCTCTTTGTAACGGTGCAGGCCCAGTAATGCCGACCCCTTCTGCGACAGTCGGATGGCCAGTTTTGGCTGTCGGCCCAACTGTTGCTCGATGGCTACCGCCTCTTCGGCATACGGCAATGCCTTGGCGTCGTCGCCCAGGGTGTGGTAAATCTCCGAGGCCATGCCCAGGATGACTGCCTTGCGCGCCGGATTATCCACTTGGTTGATGTGCTCGATGGCCTGCAGGATAATCGGTTCGGCTTCCTTGGCCTGATAGCCAGCCATATAGATTCCCGCCAGCGTGTTCATGCTCGACGCGATTCGGTCGTGGTCGCCACTTTGTTCGTCAATCTCGACACACTGCCGGGCATAGTTGGCTGCCTGCTTGAAATCTCCCAAACGTACATAAATGCAGCCCAGAAGGTTGAGACAATCAGCCTTCTCGGGATTTGCGGGATGGTATTTCGGCAGTGCTTCGAGGGCATAACGCTCGGCATCCTTATACTGTTCTTGGTCGTACATCCACTCAGCAGCCCAATAGCACACCTGCTGTCGCATGGAGTCGACAGGCACTGAGGATGCGAACACGATTGAGGCGTCGATGAATTTTTCCTTCATCAGGGCGTCGAAGAAGGCATTAGCCGTAGCGGCATCAGCCTGCTGGTCGAAACGCGCTAATGTCTGCTCCACATTCCGTGTCCGAGCCAAAAGACTGAACACAGCAAAAAAACACAGAAAAAACAACTTTCTCATAAGGTTTACCTTTATTTCGACGACAAAATTATAAATAAAATTCCACATTTCGTGCATTTTGGAAGAAAAAAACAATTTTTTGGCAGTTTTTATCAATCATCCAAAGCCGTTTTTACCGTAATTTTGCAACCGGAATTACGAATCATTATCATCTTTTTAAATTATTAAAGTCAAAACAGTTATGAAAACGAATCATTCAATCGTAAAGGCATTGGTGATGCTGACCATTGTATTTGGAGTACAGACAACGGCTAACGCACAGTTTGGAGGCTTGCTGAAGAAAGCCAAGCAAGCTGTCAAGGCCAAGAATGACACCAAGGAGTCTGAAGTGAAGGGCAAAATCCTGGACAGGAAAAGTCAAGGTGTTCCTGAGTCGGGCGAAGTGACCATTAAGGAACGCAAGTCGGGCAAGGTCATCGGCGTGTATGATCGCGCAACACGGACGCTGACGCACAATGGCAAGACGTATGTCTTCGGCAAGGACGGAGCGGTAACCGACGGCAATGGCACTCAGGTGGGAAGTATTATCGGCGAGGAGCTGACGACTCCCCATGGCGACAAGTTGAGATGTGACGACATTGGTATCGTGTTCGTCGGCAAGGAAAATGTCGGTAGTATTCAAAACAACAAAATGGCTGTCATGCAAGGCAATATCTACGCCGATGCATCAGACAAGATGGAGCGCGAAGTGCTGGCCTATCTGGTATTCGGCGTGATGAACACCAACGAGCGGCTGCTGAAAGGCAAAGAGGCATACGAGGATGCCACCATGACGGAAAAGGAGACCGACGAGGAGTTCTATGCCCGCAGCAACAAAGAACTGCAGAAACGTTTCGCGTCGAGTGGCACTGGCGGCCGCGCGGTCGACATGCAGCTTCGTAAAGGCGGCAGCATCGTAGGAAGTATCCTGGCCGACGGCACCGTATACGTGGGGGGACACATCGCTGGTAAGATAGATGCTGATGGCAACATCTATGTCGGCGGACACATTGAGGGTGGCATACGCAACGACGAAGTGCTGAAGAATGGCCATGTGGTGGGAACCATCGACAGCGACGGCACCGTACGCCTGAACGGCTCCATTGTGGGTGGCATCGACAGCCGTACTGGCGACGTTCGCCAGGGCGGATCCATCATTGGTCGCGTCGAGCCTCTGGGTGATATGAAGAAAGCCGCTGTGTTCTACTTCTTCGGCTTCTATTAATATGATGAAATTTCTTTATTATTAACCATATTAACAATTACAACAATGAAAAAAGTATTATTCAGTATCGCTATCGTAGCAGCAGGACTGCTCGTGGCATCATGTGGAAACAAGAGTGCAGCAACCGCTGCAGAGTCCGAACAGGCAGAGCAGGTGGCAGAGCAGACGACCGCTGTCGAGCCCGAAGAACCAGCATCGTTGGCAGACATCGTGGCCAAAGCCAAAACCGAGGGTGCACAGTGGAGCAACGACGAGTGGAAGGTGCAGTTCAAGAAGGCCCTCGAGGCTTACAAACCCTTCGCCGTGGCTATGAACGAGGCTCAGCCCGCACAGTTTGAAGATATTATGAAGAAGTATGCCGACTTCCCCTCGCTCATCAAGGAGTTTGCCAGTCTTGCCAAACAGTCGGCAGGTGGCAAGGACATCACCGACGAGTGGATTCAGTCCACGATGCAAGAGCTGGGTGTACCACATCTTTAAAAACTGCAGACGGAAAATCATCAGTTGCGATGGAACCATTGACTGACAAACAAAAGGCAGCACACCGGCTCATCAGTGAGCACATGCAGTTCCTGGCTGACCAAGAACAGTTTGTGCAGGGTGTTGTCGACCGACGTTTTCAGGAAATGACGCCAGCATTCGAGGAAATGATCGACCGCAGAATCAAGGCGTATCTGTCGCAACTTAATATGACTTGTGTTAATAAACCATAGTTTAATCATTTAAAGAAAACAACTAAAAAAATGAGAACAAAAGAACGTTGGAAAATTTGGGGCTTGGCAGCACTAATGGTAGCAGGCCTTGGCACCTCGACTGACGCGATGGCAGCCAAACAAGTGATGTGCGTGAAGACTAATACTGGTCAGTACATTGAAGTGGCACGCGTAAGCATGATGGTAGTAGCCGACGGTGCCAGCACTTTCGAAATTGTCGTGAAGGACGGCGAAGGCGCTACGGGCGTGGAGAGCATCTCGTTTGAGAAGCACGAGTCCGACATTGACTTGTCAAAGTATGGCGGCAACAGCGGAGGGGGCGACAACATCGACATGTCGAAGCCCGTATTCCTTCTTACCAGCACTGGCAAGTACTACTACATGAAGGACCTGCCAATGATGACGGCCAAAGACGGCAGCGACCGCTTCGACGTCACCGTGGGTGCAACGACGGAAAGCGACGTACAGTATGTTTATTTCTATCGCGGTCCCGTTGAGAACATTGACGTCGTGTCAGGCATCGACAGTCCGAAGACCACTCCTGCTACCGAGCGGCTGACACTTCGCACACCCGTCAGTTCCGAATTGCAGATTTCGGGGTGCGGCACCGCCTCTTGTGCCGTCGTCTACTCGGCTAACGGTCAGCAAATGGCAGAATCGGCCGTCGTCAATGGCGCCACCACCATCTATGTCGGACACCTCACCCATGGCATCTACATCGTAAAGGTTGGCAATAAATCACTCAAATTCATCAAAAAATAATCATCAAAACAATAAATCCATTAAATTCAGAAACAATTATGAAAAAGATATTTACAACTATCGTTATGGCCATTGTTGCCCTGACCGCCTCTGCGCAAAACAATCAGCAGTATTTCCGCGTAGAGTTCACTGTACCCATTACTGGTGATAATATTCCCATCGGACAGTCCAACAATAGCGTAGCAGCCACAATGAAGGATGAATACACCTTCTGCAATCCGTTGCATGAGTATCTTGATTTCCAGGCTCAGAACCCCATGAAATTCCGCTCTACCACGACAAACATCACCGAGAACTCAGCCTTCTACCTTGAGAACGGTCGTACAGGTCAGACTCCGGGTGTCGTCCTGAAATACCCTTACCAAGTGGATAAAATCAAAAAGATTAGCGCCTATTCCATCCCCGTTGAGCGTATCACCTGTGACTCCACCACCACCTACGAATACACATTCCACGGCAGGGACGTGAAGACCCCTGGCGACGGAACCATTGTTTTCCGCGTGGCCGAGTTCACCTTCAACCGCCTGCCCCGCAACGTCGCTGAGTTGAAGACACTCATCGAGGACGCCAACGGCAACCGCGTTGAGGGCATGAAGAACCCACTCTTCGTTGCCGCCTGTCTGATTGCCGTCTGGCCCCGCATCCTTGACTGCAGTCAGGACTGCCGCGACATGATTGACTATCTCTACGGCAAGCACTACTCACAACTGAACACCACGGGTGTCTCCAATCAGGTATTCCAGGATGTCTGCACCTCCGGTCTAGTAGGCAAGGACGGTGCCGGCCAGTGGCAGTTCAACTCTCTCTTCGGCTATTTCGACGGCGCAACCCCCAGCAATCAATACAAGCCTAATGGCAAGGGTTACGACCAGGGACCGTATAAAGTTCGCGTTGGGTGGCATCCTAGTTCTCCGCTCACTCCCGTTGGACAGTGGGGCAACAAACAGATGGCCAAGATTTGTCTCTTCCCCAATCCCAGTGCTACCGACCTTGCCGACATGGGCTTCGAGAATCCTGACCTGCGCTTCGTTGAGTTGCGCGAGACCAGCAAAAACGGTTGGTTCGTCAGCGACAAAGAGAAGGCTGTCACCATGAGCATGAAGGATCAGTTCGACACTGATTTCTAATCTGTCGTCATCCTCATAATCCTCATAGATAAAAAAAATCCGCAGCGCCTTCCAGCCTGCGGATTTTTTTCTCTGTGTGCTCTTAGTTAGAGGTGTCTGTTGCGCAGTGTCACGCCTAAGATACGCATGTAGTCGCGGAACTGCTCCTCAGTCAATATGCGGTGCATCTCTCGTGCGTCTTTCCTCACCGCCTGATGAATCATGTGTCGCTGTCTCATACCCTGAACCTCCGATGCCGTCTGCATGTCGTCCGTGAATGTCTCGTGGATCGCCTCCACCTTGTCCATCTGCTCGTCGTTCAGTCCCAGCACCTCAGAGAGGCGGTAGATGTCACAGTTCATGTCGAATCTTTTGTCCGAATTTTTACTCTGTGTCTCAGCGAAACTTGTTGTCAGTGCCATTGCGGCAACTACTGTTAAAATAATCTTTTTCATAATTTTCTTTTTTTTGTTAGTTATCCTGTTTGTTATCCTTTTGTAATCTTTTTTAGCTCACCAGTTTTTCATCCTGGTTTCTGCTTCTTTGACGCACCACAAAAAAGAAGGTTTAACGAAAAACCCATTTTTTTTCGCTAAACCTCCCTTTATACTACGTATAACTTTTTTTCGTTCGGCCACAAAAACCCCGCCTTCGGGGCGGGGCTTCATCCTTCTTACATCTTTTTACCTGTTAAGCAATCTCAATTTGGCGCGACAGCTTCACTTTCTCTTCCACCACCTTCGGCAGTTCCACGGTCAGCACGCCGTCCTCCACCTTCGCCGATATCGCATCTTTCTTCACGTCGTCCGGCAGTATCAGCGTCTGCTCGTATTTCGAGTAGCTGAATTCGCGGCGCAGATAGCGCACGTTCTTGTTTTCCTCCTCTTTATGCTCCTCCTTGTGTTCCATCTTCACCACCAGGTTACCCTCGTCGTTGATGTGCACGTTAAAGTCCTGCTTGTTCATGCCCGGAGCGGCCAGCTCCACCGTATAGGCCTTGTCCGACTCCTTCACGTTGATGGCGGGTGCAGTGCAGTTTGCCTTTGGCATCATGTCGTTGTAAAACAAGTCGTTAAACACTGCAGGAATCCAGTTGTTACTTCTCATTGTTGGCATCATAGTTGTTACCTCCTAAATTCTGTTTTTTTTATTTGTTATACATGTTGTTTTATTTGTTCTCTCGTTGTCGGCCTTCCAGATCATCCTCACCTTCCGGCCTCCACACTCACATGATGCAACTTCAATGCCAACCCATCAAACACCGACAAAATGGCATAACGGTCTGTCGTTTTGTCGTTTATTCGTAACTTTCTCCTTGGAGAAAATAGGCTGCATCTCGGAAATAAAAGAAAAAAAACGTTTATTTTCTTTGTATTTCACTCGATTTGCACTATCTTTGCACAAACTAAAACGAAAAAGATGTTAGTAAAAACCTATTGTGCTGCGGTGAACGGACTGGAGGTGACGACGGTTACCTGCGAGGTAAGCATGTCTCGCGGTGTGCAGTTTCACCTGACGGGACTGGCCGATACGGCTGTCAAGGAAAGCCACGACCGCATCAAGGCGGCTTTGGTAAACAACGGTTTCAAGATGCTAGTGATGGAAATAACCTGAAACGACTTCTACCATAAACTTTCATGTCATTGAGGTTTTATACAATCTACCTCTAACGGCATAAACTTAGAATGAAGGTATAGTGGTAGGGTTGGTTGCCATCGATGGTGTATTGAGGCAAGGTGCGCCTGCCCCAGGTGTCGATGCCACCGACGCCATGAATTTGAAGGTCGATGTTCAGATTGACAAAACGCCCACGCTGGATGTCTTGCGGATGACGGGGCGCGGCGTCAAGATCCTCTTCGCCGTAGTCCCAGGCACGGATACAGAGAGGCTGGAAGCCGTCGATACGCAAACGGGGACCGACAGCCGATGTCTGAGGACCGATCTCGAACCAACGGATGTCGCAACGGTTGCCATTGTCCTGCGGGCGGATGTATTCCGTTTCGTACGCGCTGAGCGGCATCTTGTATTCACCGAGGAAAGCAGAACGCTTGCGGTCGGGATAGTTCTCCCACGGGCCGCGGCCATAGTAACAAATCTGCGTATAGTCAGCGGGCAGGCGCATCCGCATGCCAAATT
>JAEEGF011315890.1_pt1 | contig 10313 bp, 6 predicted proteins | sample 9134171 | NCBI WGS metagenome assembly JAEEGF01 (sample SAMN16246542, study PRJNA631951) | gut metagenome | biome: gut microbiome; feature: rumen; material: AP-attached | host: Bos | place: Iran: Karaj | collected 2018-10 | reverse complement strand
AAGCTTCTCTCCCAGGTTCATATCCACTATCCATAATCACAAGCGGGTCGCCCTCGCCGGCATGTTCATCCTGAGCCCAGATGTTTATATCATAAATGGCTAAGGTTTCATTGTTCTTAAGTGCAATCACGCCAAAAGGCTCACGGCTGGCATGTGGCAATGGCATGTAGGAATAGCCCAAATGACTAAAACTTTTATGATAACCGTCTGGATAGAACATGTCATCGCTGGAGTGGACATACGACGCATACTGATAATCGAAGCGGGTGGCTATCTGGAAACCTGCATCCGAACCGTCGGACACTGCCTCGCCCACAGGAACCTTCCAGCACCAAGTGGAGGTAGCGTTGAAGTCGGAACGTGCCACTAAAGGTATGAGGGCTTCCACATCATTCTCATCATGCCCGTCAGGCAACTTGAAACTGCCTATTTCCTTAACAATGTAGGAATTTTTAACTGCCTCCGATTCAGCTTCAGTATCAACCTTGATAGAGACATCGCTGATGGTCCTGCTCTCAGAACTTGAATAACTGGCACTGAAGGCCAACCCTGCCATACTCTCAGTACCCACTGAAAGAGAGCCATCAAGCCCAACATCGAAGCCAGATGTATATGTGGTGGCACCAATGGTAGTGCCAGGCGAAGGAGCCTTGAAGGTATAGATGCCAGGCACGATCAGGTCCTTATGTACATTGCCACTTGACGCCATGTAATATGCGATATCCTGCAGCTTATTGTACTTTTCCTGGGCTGTTTCCCTGTCGTCACTGGAATTGACAACAAACATCGAGGGGTCAATTAAAGCTGAAGATAGGTCGAATTCCTTCATAAAGTAACCTGCTCCCCAGTGAGTAATAAGTCCGTGCTTCTTCTTGAATTTCGTATATGAAGAGCCGTTTCTGACAGTGAGGTCCATCTTGACAATATAGTAGTCGCCAGGCTGTCTGCCACCTTCAAACACATAGGCTGAATAGACGGTATATACCACCTTTACACTACCAGTCATATCCAACCAATCAGCCGAGCTGGTCTTCCTGTCGGCCACCACATGTTTCATCGGAATTGAGAAGTCCTGTTCTATGCGGTCGCACTTGGTAATGAGCACCTTGGGATCGAACTGCGACACATAGGTAATATCGCTACGGGTATCTGCCTGACTCTGACGCTGCTCCTTCAGCCAACGGCAAAGCTCGAATATGCGGCGTTTGTAGTAAGACTCCGCGTTTTTCTCCAACATCGACAAAATCACAGGGTCTTCAATCTCATCTGTATTGAAAGGATTAGTGGCATAGAGCACATATTGCTCACGCTTATTACTGGTGGCATAGAGCAGCACCTCCTGCGAAGCGTCGAAGGGGATGGCGTTAGGAAAGCCATACCTGGCAGCAAAGTCTCGGAAATGGGTACCGTCAGGTTGTGCCACGATAATAAAGCCACCACGTTGGAAAAGCTCCACCAGCTTGCCCTCATACGAACCGATATCTTCTTCTTTCACAACAGCCACCTCGGCATCTTCCAGTGAAGTGATGTTGGTAAGAAAAGTCTGCAAGCCATCTCTTACCTCTGCCTTGATACTGGAAGATACGAAGACTGGGGCATTGATACTCACTGAGGCATAGTTAGGCTCTTCTTGTGAAAACACTTCCGTAATGTCTTCTTCTGTTTGCTCCGGTTCAAGCACTGGATCGTTGTCATGACAGGCTGAAAGAGCGCAGAGGGCAAGTGCCAGCATAAGTATGAATAGTCTTAGTTTCATCTTACTACGAATCATTTAGTTCACTTCAATCAATTCAAAATTAGCAGAAGAAATCTTAGTGGTTGCCTTATCCTGATCGGAGTCGCTCTTCACCTTAATATTCCCCAACTTCCATCGGCTTGTCACCATGTGGGTGGGATCGTCAGGCTGTTTGTACTTCATAGTGAACTCAATATAATATGTACCCACAGGAAGGGCGCACAAAGCTTCTTCCCCAGGTTCATATCCACTATCCACAATTACAAGCGGGTCACCCTCGCCCACATGTTCATCCTGCACCCAGACACTGATGTCATAAATGGCCATGGTTTCGTTGTTCTTCAGCGCAATCACGCCAAAAGGCTCGCGGCTGGCATGTGGCACCTCTGATGCAGCATAAGATGCATTATTAAATTTCTTATGAAAACCATCCATATTGAATTGAGAAGAAGAGTCAACAAAATACTCATAATGATAATCAAAATAGGTGAGAAGATGGAATGAGACATCCGAGCTATCTTCAACGCCTGCCGAACCAGCTGGAACCACCCAACACCAGGTAGATGCGGCATTAAAGTCGGAACGGGCAATGAGTGGAATACATTTCTCAATCTCTTTTGCGCCATCCGCCTTCCAGAACGTGCCGAAGTTTTCTACCATATATGTATTCTTTACTTCCTGTGAATTGGCTTCTGTATCAACTTTGATGCTCAAGTCACTGATGGTCTTGCTCTCAGAACTTTCATAATTAGCACTAAACCCTAAGTTTCCCCCTATTGACTTAGGGCCAGCTGAGAGAGAGCCGCTAATCCCCACATTTATACCTGAAGTATAAGACGTAGCGCCAATGGTAGTGGTTGGTGATGGGGTGGAGAAGAAATAAACACCTGGCACCACCAGTCCCTGATTGATTCTCTGGTCTATAGCCATTTGCATAATCAACTGCTTCAATCCTTCTTTTTTTCTCATGACTGTTTCACTGTCATCTCCTGCGACAGGAAGGTAATCAGATGGATCAATCAAGGAAGACAGCAGCTCAAACTTTTTCATGAAATAGCCTGCACCCGAGTGCAAAACAAGGCCATGCCTCTTGGAAAAAGTATCATACACAGAACCATTCCTCACCAAGAGGTCGGCTTTGACGATATAGTAATCGCCTGGCTGTTTTGCTCCCTCAAAGACGTATGCAGAATAGATGGTGTACTTCACTACCACGCTACCAGTAACATCCACCACATCGGGCGAGCCTCCCGTAAAATCAGCAACCACATGATTCATAGGTATGGAGAAATCGTGATTGATAAGGTCGCATTTGGTGATGAGCACCTTGGGATCGAACTGCGACACATAGGTAATATCGCTACGGGTATCTGCCTGGCTCTGACGCTGCTCCTTCAGCCAACGGCACAGCTCGAATATGCGGCGTTTGTAGTAAGACTTCGCATTTTTCTCCAGCATCGACAGAATCACAGGGTCTTCAATTTCATCAGTATTGAAGGGATTAGTGGAATAGAGCACATAATGCTCGCGCTGGTTGCTGATGGCATAGAGCAACACATCCTGCGAAGCGCCAAAGGGTATAGCGTTTGGGAGATTATAATTGGCAGCAAACTCCCTGTAACGATCTCCGTCAGGCTGAGCAACGATGATGAAGCCCCCTCGTTGGTAAAGGTTGAGCAACTCACCATTATAATTACCAATATCCTCATCTCTCACTACAGCCACCTCGGCTTCTTCCAGAGAAGTAATATTGGTAAAGAAAGACTGCAAAGCATCTTTCACTTCTGCTTTGATACTGGAAGATATAAACACAGGAGCATTAATCGCCACAGAAGCATAGTCTGGCTCTGCTGGTGAGAACACTTCAGCAAAGTCTTCTTCCTGCTGCTCTGGTTCAAGCGCAGGGTCATCGTCATGACAAGCAGAAAGACCACAGAGAGTGAAGGCCAGCACGAGTAAGGATAGTTTTGTTTTCATCGTTATCATAATTCTATAGTTTGCTATTAGCTTTGATTATTTCCGGCATCCGTTTCTTAAAATACTGGAAGAACATTCGATAGCCAGGACAGAGGTAGTTGCGATTCTCAGTGCCAAAGAGGGTGAGCTTATCCACCAAGCGGTCTTTGGGACATCCGCCAAAACACAAATCTGCCACATCACAATGCAGGCAAGCGCGAGGCAGACTATCCAGCTTGAACTCGCCAAACTGACGGTTGGTCTGCATCATCGCCCCTAAACTCTCATGCAAGATATTGCCGATACGATATTCTGGAAAGACATAGCGGTCACAGCGATAGAGGTCGCCATTCTTCTCAATCACGCCACAATGACCGCACACCGCCTCATGCACACAAAGACCAGCAGGTCTTCTGGTCAGATTGCCCAAAGTTGCCTCGAACGTCTGTACGAACTTACGTCCCACATCCTTACGACTCCACTCATCTAAGACGGCGCAAAGGAAGCGTCCATACCCCTCGGCAGGCACAGAGAAAGGCGCAACCCCTTCCTTGTTATTGAGGGGAGAATATAAGCCTGGAGGAAGGGCGATACGCCATTTACGACAGCCCGCTTCTTTAGTCTGCATGGTTGGCAATTGTGGCAGTGTTCTTTCCACCACTGGCAAGAACTGCATGAAGTCACTGAACTCACGCAGGAAGTTATATACTTCCTTTGGATAGTTCACATTCGAGGCATTCACGGTGGTCAAGGTATTGAACTCCACCCCATGTTTCTGGAGGAGTTCCACCCCCCGCATCACCTGCTGGAAGGTACCTTCGCCCTTGGTATCCTTGCGGTAGATATTATGCAGATGCTCAGGTCCATCGATGCTGATGCCGATGCGAAACTGGTGGTCTTTGAAAAAAGCACACCAGTCATCTGTGAGCATCGTGCCATTGGTCTGCAGGGTATTCAGGATGCAACGCCCTTGGGCATACTTCTGTTGCAACTCCATTGCCCGCTCAAAGAAGGGAATGCCACACAAGGTCGGCTCGCCTCCATGCCACGCAAACTCAATCTCTGCCTTCAGGCCATGTATAGCCACCACTTGCTGGATGTAGCTCTCAAGTACCTCATCAGACATCATGCCCCCCTGCTCACTGCTTTTACCCAAGTAATAGCAGTAATCACACCGCAGGTTACATGCTGCACCAATGGGCTTCACCTCGATGGCATAATGGCGTAAGTCTTGTGACTGCATCATTCTTTAGTTCGGTTTCTGTCATACTGTTTGATACCACCTGCATAGCCGCCTCCGATATGTACCTCGCGACCATTATCAATCCCTATCTCTCGCTCAATCAACGCATTAAGCTTCTTGTTCATCATGTCAACAATATTGCTATTATTGCCCTTTGGCCAAGCCAGGTTATCGCGCTCATCACTGCCATAAGTGTAAATCTCCACATCATTGTTGGCATAGAGTTCTTCCACATCAGCTGGCGTATTGAAGTTCAGCGGTGAGAAATAGCGGGCCATCTTGTACTCAGGGGTAATGATGCCACGCACGAAACCACGTTTGTTGAGGTCGGCACGATAAGCAGGACTCAACTGCGGGTTCAGCACAAAGGCACTGTCTAACATGGAGAGCATCTCAAAACAGAACAATGCACCCTCGCCGTTGCGGACATCAGTATCAGGATTCTTCACTACAGGTGCAAGTGAGTGTCCGTGCAACTCGCCGCCAATGGCATTGAACTGTATCTTATTGCCGTTAGTGGCATAGTCAAGGAAAGTAGGAGCCAGATCTAAGTGAGAGGTCAGGTTCGTACAATGGCGACCTCCCTCCACTTCGGGATGATAGACAATGAGAGGCACGTGGATGTTGTTCTCATAGATATTGCCACCTTTGCCCTTCATGCCATGTTCGCCTTGCAACTCGCCATGATCGCTGGTATAAATAATGATGGTGTTCTTCATCAGTCCAGCCTCATTCATGTAGTTGAGCAACTTCATCATGTAGTTGTCCTGGTTCTGGATGGTGTTGTAGTAGTAGTCGCGGAACTTGCGCCATTGGTCGGGCGTCTTGGGGGTTGGTCCCACCATGCGCTCCCAGTTGTAATAGTATTCGGTATGTGCCTGCGGGCGTCCTGGTGAGTCGAGTGCATCATCCCAGGTGGCAGGCAGGTTGTTCTGCGGATAGCTCTTTTCATAGATGGGGTCGTTAGGAGCAGGAACACCTTCTCCTGCAATACCTCCTATGCCATCTTCATTGAAGTACATCACATCGTGTGGATTTAGGAAATTCACAGCTAGGAAGAAGGGCTGACCTTCCTTATTCATATCCAACCCCTTGTTCTTCAGCCATTCAACGGAATTATTCAAGATGGTTTCATCCTCTTTCCATCCCTCATACACAGAACCGTACATATCGCCTTCTGTCCAGTCGGCAAATCCGTATTTTTCCAATGACTCGGTATCCTTGGAGATATGCCACTTGCCCTTGAAAGCTGTGTAATAGCCTGCCATTCGTAGCATCTTACCTACTGTGGGAACATCATACGACAAATCGATAATAGTGGGGATATGACGGGACATATTGTTCACAAACGCATAGTTGGTGTTATCAAGCATAAAGGTCTCGGTGATGTGACGTCCTGTATAAATGACTGAGCGACTTGAGGTGGAGACATTGGCGCAAGCATAATGCTTCTCGAAGGTGGTGCCAATGCTTCGCAGATAGTTTCGTGCCGCATAGTCACTGCCAGCTGGATACTGCTCCATGTAGGCTTCCTGGTCGCAGGTTATGAACACGATGTTATATCGCTGTGAAGGACTTATGGGTTCTGGGTCTGGTACAGGTGGGTTATCAACCGTGTCAGAACAACCTGCCAGCAAAGCTGCTCCTGTAGGCAGGAGTAAAGACGCATTGCGTAAAAACTGATTCTTTCTCATAATTGTTTTTTTATTCGTTAAACATTTCTTTGATGCAAATATGACGAAAAAACGCAAGAATCTCTTTCCTATGGGTGTAAATACATCCAAAGGAAAGAAAAATACACGCAGAGAAAAGTCAGTACAGCGAAAGGAAAGACTAAATTGGTACAGACAGCAAGACCCTTTCTTGTTTTACTCTATCATCTCTTGCGATAGGTGGAGGGTGCTTCCTTGCCCTGAGACTTGAAAGCTTTGGTCATAGAAGCCGGAGAGGAAAAGCCACATTGAAAGGCGATGTCCTGCAATTTCTCATCGGGATGCTGGTGGATGAGACTGATAGCATGGCGTACGCGATGCTGGCAAATCATATCGTAGAACGACTGGTAACCACTGCGACGAATAACCTCAGCAAGGTAGTTGGGGTTAGTGCCCAGCTTTTGCATAAAGGTGTCAAGGGTGATATGCGATTCAGTAAAAATACGCTCTTTTGTAAGCAGTTCTTCCAAACGAGTGCTCAGTTCGTCGTATCGCTCATCGCTAAGACGATTGGTGGAAGTTTCAATCTGCTCCATAATCTCCTCCTCACGTGGGGTGAAAACCTTGCGCCAGGGATTGAGTGTGAAAATGCAAAACCAAATGTTGACAAAGGTGAACACAATATCGCGTGCAGCTTTCACCATGGGATGGTCAGCAAAGAAATTGACGGCCATAAACACACATATGATGGTAGGTACCCACTGGATTATGCGGGCAAAACGACCAGGGAAATCATCACTATCCGCGTATGTTGCCTCGTTGACCTGCTTCATCTTATCTCCTATCCGCAATGCCATCTTCACATTCATCCAAAAAAGGATCAAAAATACCAGACCAACAACGATGAATGTCCACATTTTATAATCCGTTGGCAAGGAGACTAACCGCAATGCCTGAAGAAACAGGGGCAACAACACCACAACAGCAAGGATGAAAGGCCAATAGCTATTATGCCCATGCTTGATGCGTGGAAAGAAATAACCCTCGCACATCACCAACATCTGCAAGGGGAAGAACAGTATGGCGAAGGCATTGGCGTATATCAACGCATTGGCATTACCAATCTGCATCAGGTAGGGTAACTCCAGCACTTGCAACAAGTATAGCACACCCACCGACCGTTGGGCTGGGAACAGTTCGTGGAAATGTTCGTCATACGCCCTGGGACGGTAGAACCATTTCAACAACCATCCATACAGGTTGGTCAAGATGAAGGCCAGGTTGGCGGTGTAGAGTACAATATATATGGAATCATTCATTCTCAATGCTGTATAATCAGTATGCAAATGTATAAAAAATTCGTTGAGACCACAACAATTATACGTTTTTTCTGCAAAATTGTTTCTAGACAAAAAAATGAAATCTTTAGTTTTTTTTATATCTTTGCAACCTATTAACCATTCCATTCGTCTAATGAAGTAAAAAAGAGAAATATGATCATTCTGAAAGACATCAACAAGACATATAACAACGGCACTCCACTGCATGTGCTGAAAGGTATTGATATGCACATCGACAAGGGGGAGTTTGTTTCTATCATGGGAGCATCAGGCTCAGGCAAATCCACCTTATTAAATATATTGGGAATGCTCGACAACTACGATAGTGGGGAATATTACCTGAATGGCACATTGATTAAAGATCTGAGCGAAACAAAATCCGCTGAATATCGAAACCGCATGATAGGATTCATCTTCCAGTCGTTTAACTTGATTAATTATAAGAATGCGGTGGAGAATGTGGCACTTCCATTATTCTACCAGGGAGTGGCTCGCAAGAAACGCAATGCACTGGCACTGGAATATCTCGACAAGTTGGGACTGAAGGATTGGGCTCACCACATGCCAAACGAAATGAGTGGTGGACAGAAACAGCGTGTGGCGATAGCACGTGCACTGATAACAAAGCCGCAGATTATCCTAGCTGATGAGCCTACTGGTGCATTGGATAGTAAGACATCTGTGGAGGTGATGCAGATTCTAAAGAACTTACATCATGAGGGAATGACGATTGTAGTGGTAACGCATGAGAGTGGCGTAGCGAATGAGACAGATAAAATTATTCATATCAAGGATGGTATCATTGAAAGCATCGAAGAGAACCTTCACCATAATGCTTCGCCATTCGGTGTTAATGGAGTAATGAAATGAGAGACTTACTGCAAGAAATAGGGGCTTCTTTAAGCAGGAACAAGCTGCGTACCACACTGACAGGCTTTGCCGTGGCATGGGGCATCTTCATGTTGTTGGTATTGCTGGGCGCCGGAAATGGCATCATCCACACCTTTCAGGCCAACATGAACACCAATGCCCTGAATACGGTGACCATCTATGGAGGTGTCACCACCAATGCCTATAAAGGCTATAAGGAAGGACGCAGCATCCAACTGGATAACCGTGACCTGAAAGCCACAGAAGAGGATTTCCCTGAGAACATCAGTAGCACGGGAGGCATGGTAAATCAAAACAACGTTACCTTGAGCTATGGACCTGAATATGTGACCATCCGTCTGTATGGCGTACATCCCAACTATGCCCATATCAATGCACTCAACACAAAAAGAGGCAGGTACATCAACCAACTTGATATCCGTGAGCAAAGGAAAACCATCGTGCTACACGATAAGACAGCAGAGATTCTCTTCAAGCACACCGAACCGTTAGGCAAGTTTGTCAAGGCGGGCGATGTAACCTATCAGGTGATTGGCATCTACAGCGACCAGGGGAATAACCAGAATAGTCCAGCATACATTCCCTTCACCACCCTACAACAGATTTACAATAAGGGCAACAAGGTGAATGTGATTGTCACCACCACTGAAGGACTGGATACCGAGGAGAAGTCAAGCAATTTTGAGAAGGAATACCGTAAGACATTGGCGGGTATCCACGACTTCGACCCCGAAGACAATAGTGCCATTTATGTGAGCAACCGCTTTACACAATACCAACAAGTAATGACGGCGATGAACCTTCTCCAACTGGCTTTGTGGATCATCGGTATCTTTACCTTGCTGAGTGGTATTGTGGGGGTGAGTAACATCATGTTCATCACTGTAAAAGAACGCACACATGAGTTTGGCATTCGCAAGGCATTGGGTGCCAAGCCATGGGCAATCTACAAGCTCATTGTGGTAGAGAGCATTGCCATTACCACTTTGTTTGGTTATATAGGTATGGTATGTGGGGTGGCAGCAACGGAATGGATGAATAAGGCATACGGAAGTACTACCGTTACTTTAGGTGACGAAAGTGCAACGATGTTCATCGACCCCACCGTGGATATCAGTATTGCCATAGGAGCCACCTTACTACTGATTGTTGCCGGCACCTTGGCAGGACTGTTCCCTGCCAGAAAAGCAGCGATTGTTAAACCCATTGAAGCGTTGAATGCAAGATGAGAATAGATAGAGATAACATAGAAGAGATATTGCTCACCATTACCAGAAACAAGACCAGGAGTGCCCTCACCGCCTTCGGCGTGTTTTGGGGCATCTTCATGCTGGTGTTCATGCTGGGAGGAGGGCATGGCATGAAAAAGATGCTGAGTGAGGAATTATCAGGTGTTGCCAACAATTCAGGCTTTGTATTTTCTAATCGTACCACCGTTCCCTACAAGGGTTTCCGCAAGGGACGTAGGTGGGACTTGGAAACCAAAGACTTGGAGA
>JAEEGF012212636.1_pt1 | contig 10314 bp, 10 predicted proteins | sample 9134171 | NCBI WGS metagenome assembly JAEEGF01 (sample SAMN16246542, study PRJNA631951) | gut metagenome | biome: gut microbiome; feature: rumen; material: AP-attached | host: Bos | place: Iran: Karaj | collected 2018-10 | reverse complement strand
CAAGATTAGATATCCCATAACATAAGTTAGTAAGACCCCTTGAAGACGACAAGGTTGATAGGGCAGAGGTGTAAGTGAAGTAATTCATTCAGCTGACTGCTACTAATAGGTCGAGGGCTTGACCAAAATTAGGTTAAGACGATTGGTTCTTAAATGTTAGGTATGAAGTATGTTTTTGTTTAAATTAAAGGTTCGAAGTTGATTTTCACGGGAAAACTCGGGAGGATTAACTTTTTAACTTTATAGCATTTTGATTATCAGAATGCCGATTTTATTTAATAAAATCATTCCTCGATAGCTCAATGGTAGAGCACGCGGCTGTTAACCGCGGTGTTGCTGGTTCGAGCCCAGTTCGGGGAGCTTATTATTAATTAGATTCAATTAATGATTAAAAAAGTAATAAAAGAATTGACAAAATGCATTTTATAGTTTAAAATCATAACTGTTGATGTAGTTTGCATTTCGGCGAAGTAGCCAAGTGGTAAGGCATGGGTCTGCAACACCCTGATCATCGGTCCGAATCCGATCTTCGCCTCTTTTCAGAGCTTGAACATTAGTTCAAGTTCTTTTTTCTTGTAATGTAAAAATGAATAAGAGTTATAATTTCCGCCGGGAAATTTCTGAATAAAGAAAAATTCAGAGCACTGAATTATGTGTCGTTAGGCCTTAGAAGACACATGGTTTAGTGCTTTTTGTTTGCATTTGAAACTAACAAAAAGTAAATCAAATTAACGAAAGTCAGATTACTGAAAATCAGATTAATGATAATCAAATTATAGAAGAAAAAAAATCAATTGATTGGAAGGGAGGATAAATGGAAAAAATAGCGGAAAAGACCTTTTTAGAAGAAAAGAAAGCGCTTTTTTCGGAATATATGCGTTACACCTCGATGAACATAGCAGGAATGATAGGAACATCCTGTTATATCTTAGCAGACACCTATTTTATATCAAAAGCACTAGGTAAAAATGGACTAGCAGCCCTTAATATAGTTCTGCCGGTATATAGTGTGATAGATGGAATCGGACTTATGATAGGCATAGGAGGAGCAACCTGTTTCTCTATAGAACGTGAAGTAATGGCAAAAAGAGAAAATATAAGAAAAAATAGCGACCGCATATTCACAAACAGCATCCTCCTCATATCAATAGTATCACTACTTGCAATAATGATAGGTTTATTTTTTAGCAAAGGAGCAGTAAGGCTTTTAGGAGCAGATGAAGAAACCTTTGAAATGTCAAATATATATTTGAAGGTAATTATGCTATTCGCACCGGCATTTCTTCTGAACAGAGTGATATCAGCCTTTGTAAGAAATGATGGGGGACCGGGACTAGCAATGATTGCGGTGCTCTTAGGAAGTGCTTTTAATGTCCTATTTGACTACATATTTATGTTTCCGTGTCACCTTGGAATGTTAGGTGCAGTTCTTGCAACGGGTTTTGCACCGCTTGTAGGAGTATTGATATTATCTTTACATTTCATAAAAAAGAAGAACAGCTTCTCAATAATAAAGTCGAAAATAAATTTGAAAATAACAAAAAGGACTTTATCTTACGGCTTATCATCCTTTGTAAATGAACTATCAGCAGGAATAGTAATGGTGGTATTCAATCTCCTTATGCTTGAATTTGCAGGAAATACAGGCGTTGCAGCATATGGAGTCATAGCAAATATTTATCTTGTAGTAATAGCAATGTTTAATGGAATAGCGCAGGGAATACAGCCGCTAGTAAGTAAAAGCACAGGCAGAGGAGATAAAAAGGCTAAAGACTATGTAATAAAGCTAGCAGTAATTAATGCTTTGTTATTAGCTGTGATAATATATGGAGGATTATATGCCTTTTCTACACATGTAGTAAGTATATTTAATAGTGAAGGAGATAAAGAGCTCCAGTTGGTAGCAGAAGCTGGAAGTAAAATTTACTTTATCGGCATATTTTTTGCCGGAATAAATGTAATAATGTCAGCATTCTTTTCAGCAGCAAATCACCCCTTTAAAGGACAGATGGTATCACTGCTTAGAGGAATCATAGTCACTGTCCCATGTGCATACATAATGGCGCAGCTTTTTGAGATAACAGGAGTATGGTGTTCATTTCCAGTAACAGAATTAATAATACTTATTATAGCAGGGATATTACTAGCAAGAAGCAGAAATACTTGACGCAGGTTTTAATAAATTATATAATTAGTGCAGTGATGGTGCAGGAGCCTTTGGCATGAGCTTATCAGCTATGTTAAGGTCCTGCACTTTTTTAGTAAGAGAGGTGGAGAACAAAAATGAAACTTAGTGTTTTTTTTCATCATTTGGAAAGCTGGGAGAGGGAGAAGAAGGTCAGCATCGACGAAGTGCTAGAGAGCACAAAAGCCTTAGGGATAGACTATGTCGAGCTTGATATGGCAGATGTAGCAAGAATCGGCAAGGAAAAGCTAAAGGAGCTATTAGATAGACATAAAATGAAGGTATCTAGCATTTACTGCTTTTATAACTGGAATGCCGATCCAGAAGACTTTAAAGGATATGAGCAAATAGAGCAGGCAAAGGTTCTAGGAAGCAAAAAGATAATGATAATACCTGGCTTTTACTCAGACCTTAAGGATGAAGAAAAGAAAAAGATAGAGCTTACTAATATGCTAAAGGGCATGAAAAAACTTTGTGAAAGAGCGAAAAGTGAAGGAATAATTCCTACCATAGAGGACTTTGACAGTGAGGATAGCCCTATAAGAAATGTGGAAGGAATGAAAAAATTCCTTGATGAGGTGGAAGAGCTCCGTGTAGCCTTTGACACAGGAAACTTCTTATACAGCGGAGAAGAAGTAAGGCTTGCCTTTGAAGAGCTGAAAGAAAAAATCGTGCATGTCCATTTAAAGGATAGAAGACTAAAGACAGCAAAAGAAGATCTGCAGCTTACAAATGAGCAAAAGAAGATGCTAGGAGAAAGAAAGCCGGCAATGACAGGGGATGTAATGTATTCTGCGTATGTAGGAGAAGGCATGATTCCTATAAAGGAAATAGTAAATAAACTAGAAGAAAGTGGCTTTGAAGGAATATTTGTCATCGAGCATTTCGGGGTAACAGACTATCAAAAGGCAGTGGAAGCATCAGCAAGCCACTTATTAAGCTAATGTACAAGGTGAATATAATAATCTTTTTACTTAAACAGCTACTTCTTTTAGTTTGTAATTTACTTTTTGATTTTAGTGTGATATTGCTTTAGTAGTTGTATAAGCAAATAAAGAAGGCTTTATGAACTTTAAAAAGAAGGATATGCAAGGATTATCTAGAAAGAATTTATGCTTGTATAAGGAAGTATACGTAGAAAAATATAAAGTATAAAATGATGTCTACATTTTAATGCCCATATTTAACTAAATTTTGATTCTTTTTTAATTAATTATTTTCCCTAATGTGATATAATCTAATAACGGCAGAAAAAATGCTTCATAAAATTAAGCAAATTCATATGTACATAGCAGAAATTAACTAATATAGTTGAATCAGGAAATCATGATGAACTTCTTGCTAGAAAAGGTGAGTATGCAAGGCTTTATGGGTGCATGATTTCATAGTAAATATAGGGAGGAATTTATGGAATCGATACTTAAGCTTGAAAATGTATCAAAAAAATACGGCAATGAAACTGTTCTAAAAAATGTTAATCTTGAACTGAAAAGTGGTAAGATAGTCGGTCTTGTTGGACCGAACGGAGCAGGAAAAAGCACAATAATGAAGATTATCAGCGGACTTATTTCTAATTTTGAAGGTACAGCTCAAATAAATGGAGAAAATATCCGCAATTTGAAATGTAACTATAAAAAAGTCGGTTGTCTTATTGAAAATCCGGGATATTATGGTAGCGATACGGGGCTTGATAATCTTAAGTTCTGTGCTAAACTTTCAGGTGCATATTCAGAAGCACAGATAAGGGATCTTGCAAAGCGAATAGGCATAGAAAATGCACTGAAAAAGCGTGTAAGTAAGTATTCGCTGGGAATGAAACAGAAACTAGGAATATGTATGGCGATGGTCGGAAAGCCTGAGGTACTTATCCTTGATGAGCCGACTAACGGTCTTGATCCTGATACCATACCAGTTGTACGTGATCTGATAAAATATTCTGCGGAAGAAATGAACTGTGCGGTGCTTGTTTCAAGTCATATTCTTTCAGAGATAGAGGCTGTTTGTGACAGTGTATATTTCATCAAGAATGGTGAGATAATCAGCGAGAAGGGCATGGGAACAGAAGAGAGGACAGTTTATTCATTCGCTTCAGATTCTCAGCTGAAGTTGATTGAATTATTACAAAAAATGGGATATAAAGCGACTGTTTGTGGTGATAAGGTAGAGACTGAGATGGATGAAACTCAGGCATCTGAATTCCTTGTTACTGCTGTTAAGGAGAATGTCCGCATTTTCGGTATGGACAAGAAGAATGCCAACCTTGAACAGACTTATCACAAAGTTATGGAGGGTAAAGATGAGTAACTGCATAGCCATTGGATTTACGAGCTTTAAGCTTAATCTAAAAAGAAGTAGTTTTCTGGTATTTGCACTACTTCTTTCTATGATATTCGGCGTGTTTATGTACCGCAGAGGAACATCCCCCGAGTTTATTAATTCTTCGGTAATGATGCTTTCAAAATTTATGGGATACTATCTGGTATTTATGTCCGCAGAAGTGTTTTCGAAGGAATTTCAAAATGGTTTCTATAAATGCGTGCATACCTCAGGAATGTCTGAGGGCAGGATAATACTTTACAAAACTATTTCGGTATTGTTTACTGCGCTTTTATTCTTTGTAATGGTATCGGGAGTACATCTCATGGTTATAACAAAACAATCGGCTGATGCAGATATAAAGATGTTAGGCAAAGGTGCTTTAATATTCTTGATTGTAGCCCTTCATTATTCTTCTGCAGCAGCATTGCTGACAGCTCTGCTGAATAGATACAAGGCAACGCTTTTTTCTATGCTTATCTGCTATATTGCACTGCCATACGTTTATACAATGTATCGCGCATTTACAGGCAGGGAGTCTGAATTAGTACGTGCTATTCCATGTGTTTCAATGGATTATACTTTGATGACCTACGACATAAGGATGCATGAATTGGTGATTAATCTTGTATTGACAGCGGTGTTTTTTGTTATGGCAATGTATGTTGCAAAGAACAAGGACATAAAGGCAGATTCGTCAGAAGAGTAAGAAAGGGAATAGTATGACGAGAGGATTTCAGATATATATTAAGGATGTCCGCAGATCTATTTTTAATAAAGTCACTGTGGCAGTTGTAGTAAGTTCAATTATAGGAGCATTGGCAGTAAGCCAGATGTTTCCATTTGTTGTGGAAGAGGAAGGCGGTACCGAGATTATCATTTCAAGTATTTTTAAGATGATAATGATATATTATGCGGTAAACCATTTTGGCAGTGATTACTTCACGAAAACTGCAAGGCTTATATTTTCAGTGCAGGAGGGGAGGCTTGTAATATATGCCTTCAAATTGATGGCCAATATGACAACAGCCCTGTATCTTGCCGCGATGCATATTGTGCTGAAGTTAATTGTTCCTGGTATTGCAGGTGAGCTTACATCATTTAAAGAGGTTTTGAGCATATTGTCAGTTTATCTGCTTTTTTCTATTACAGTGACAGTATTTTCAATAGCTTTGTCTATGATAGTAAAAAGCGGTGCAGCTATTCTAGTTGCAGACTATTTTCTGTTTTTTTGGACGATAGGAGATAATCTTGCGGCACTTGGCAGTAAATTAAGTGATGGTTTCTTACGCTTGGTATTCACTCATAATACATTTTATGAGCTAGGCCATTCGTTTTCATTAATGAAAATCGAACCTATCACTCTAAAAAGCAGCATACCGTTTATACTTTTCTTTGGAATTGTTGGAATGATAATGCTTAAGAAAAAGGATATTGCATAAATAACTTTACTTGCCCTTTACATTTATTCAGCTAATCGCCTTATTGAGTAATAGCAGTCTTTGGATAAGTTTATCAGCTATGTCAAAGACCTGCATCTTTTTACTTAGAATGTAGAACAAAAAAGAAAAGAGCAGAGCCTGCTAATATACAAGATAGAATGAAAAATAATCAAAAACTTACATGGAATCAAAGCAGAGAAATAAGGCAGGGGAAAGGAAGCAGAAGTATGAAAATCAGAGTAACCGTATGGAATGAATACGTTCACGAGCGTGAATATGAAGGAATAAGAAAGAATTATCCAGAAGGAATACATGGCTGCATAAAGAAGTTCCTAGAGAAAAATGCCGACATAGAGGTAAGAACAGCAACACTTGATATGCCAAATCAGGGCATAACAGAAGAGCTTCTTTCAAACACGGATGTACTTATCTGGTGGAGCCATGCAAGACAGGATGAAATAACAGACGAAAATGTAGAGCTGATAAAAAAGCACGTGCATGCAGGAATGGGCTTCATAGGACTTCACTCAGCACATTTTAGTAAGATAATGAAAGCATTGCTTGGAACCACCATGACCTTATCCTGGAGACATGGTGACAGCGAAAAGCTCTGGTGCATTGCGCCATGGCATCCAATAGCAGAGGGAGTGCCAGAATGCATAGAAATACCAGAGGAAGAAATGTATGGAGAGCCTTTTGACATACCAAAGCCAGATGACATCATATTCCTAGGCTGGTTCAAGGGAGGCTGCACCTTCAGAAGCGGCTGCACCTTTACCAGAGGACTTGGAAAAATGTTCTACTTCCAGCCAGGACATGAAGAAGCACCAGTCTATGAACAGGCGGAAATACAGAAAATCATAACCAATGCGGTACGCTGGGCAAAGCCGCAGAAAAGGCTAAAGCAGGCACCAGATAACATAGCATTATAGAAAAATAAAATATATCGGTACTTTACATCTGACTATAAGCTGAATTTTGTAATAAAATATCATATTTGACAGTAAGGTATAAATAAAATGGCTACACCGCTTGTATTTTAAAGAGGTGTAGCCGTTTTTTATTTCGCGACGATACGTGCTATTCTTTGGCTTTTTTAATTTCTTTTGATTCTTTTACAATATTTCTCATTGCAACTCATTATTCTGAAAGTTTCTAAGATTTCCCAACGCTGTTTATTTATACGACACATACTCAGAGGGAATTTTTGTTGAAAGAAGGTCTGTTTTGCGGTATAATATCGGTATAGCAAAAAAAGAACAATCTTAGCTGAAAAGAGGATGCAACTTGATGGATGGGATGAATTGTTTATTGACTATCCAGGTGTTCAGCACTCGGGAAATCTGATGAAAATAAATGAAGGAATAAGAAGAATTCCTTATCAGACTTATACAGGCAATACAGATACAGAGTGAGGAAGAGGTTATGATAAGAATTGCGGTATGTGATGACGAACAGGAATTCCACGGCGTTCTAAGTTCGGCAATAGAAAAGTATATGGAAGCGAATGACTTAGAGTATGAAATTGATTATTATACATCAGGCAGAGGGCTTCTGAATCTGATGGGAGAAATAGAAAAATATACGATAATTTTTCTTGATGTAAGCATGGCAGAGATAGACGGAATAAGTCTTGCGCTTAAAATCAGGGAAAGAGGCTATAACGGCTTTATTGTATTTGTAACGGCGTATCTGGATTATTCGATTGAAGGATATAAGGTTAATGCAATAAGATATATTCTGAAAAGCAGCAGAAATTTTGAACTGTCAATGAAAGAATGCATGGATGCGATAGTGAATAAAATGTACCGGGACAGGAAAAATGAATTTATGACATTCAGATTTATGGAATCTGAAAAATCGCTGCGTGTGAACGATATCATTTACCTTGAAAGTAATCTTCATATGATCATATATTATGTCAATGACGGAAAATATGTAAAATACCACCAAAAAGGAAAGCTGAATGAAAAGGAAAAGATTTTGAGAGAATTTGGTTTTGTAAGGATACACCAGAGTTTTCTTGTAAACATGAAACACATTCTGGATATAAAAGGAAATAGAGTGAATCTTGACACCGGTGTGCAGCTTACAATCCCACGTTCAAAATATAGGTATGTAAGAGAGATATATGCAGAGTACAAGGGGGATATTGATGTTTGAATATCTGAATAATGTTACGATGATAATTTTGGAGGTTATATGCCTCAGGATTTTTTTTGATACATTAATTCAACACAGCGATAATAAGAATAGAAAATCAGAGGCAATATTGAACTGCTTTGTTCACATAATCGTTTTTTTGATTATAGTGGCGCTGTTTAAAAAAAATCTTATAATAAAAGAAGTTTTAGTAATTACATCAACAGCACTTATAATGAAGCTTTACAAGAGAATATCATATGTAGAATCTTTAAAAATAACGTTTATTGTAATAGCTTTAATGTTTGCTATGGATGCTCTGTCATATCTTGCAATTGAAAGCATTTTTGAAGAATTTGATAAGGAAAACCAAGGTAATGTGTTCACAGGCAGGATGATTGTTCTGGTGGGAAAGATGATGGTTTTTATCATCTTTGTTTCAGTAAGAATATGGAAAGAAAGAAAAAACAGGCATTCAAGAAATAATTGGATAAGGTTTATATGTTCTCCTATAGGTACGATTGCAGCACTGATTTCATTGACGGTAGGCTTTAAAAATCTTAATAACAGGCTGCAGGAAAATATAATATACATGATTTCATTCGGGATGGTTGTGTTGAATTTGTACATTTACGAACTTATAAACGAAATAAAAGAGACGGAGCTGAGAATAAAGAGAAAAGAATTAGAATATGCACAATATAAGAATCAGATTGATATCTACAATACTTTAAAAAGCGGATTGGAACGGCAAAGAAAAGCGGCTCATGAATTTAGAAACCATATTTCATATATTAATTCACTGATAAGAGAAAGGGATTACACGGCACTTGAAGAGTATATAGATAAAATTGGAGATAATTCAGGTGTTCCTCTGAAGGTAATAGACACCAAAAATGCAGTAGTAAATACAATAGTCAATGAAAAGTATCAGGAGATGGAAAACAAAAACATAGTTTTTGTAATGAAGTCAAATGATTTATCAGAATTAACTATGGAAAGTGACGATCTTGTTGTTATTCTGTCTAACATACTCAATAATGCAATAGAGGCATGCGAGAAATGTGAAGAAGGGCACAGGATAGTAAAACTAAAATTTACAGTTGAAGATGGAAGGATTTTGATATCCTCAAGAAATACATATAAAGTTCCGGTTGAGCTTGTTAATTCGGAATTCAGAACAGGCAAATATGCTGAAAAGGAAAATCATGGTTTCGGAATTAAAAACATACAGGATACAGTAAAGAAATATGAGGGTGTATGCAGAATAAGTTACACAGATACAGAGTTTAAGCTTTCGTTGATGATTCCGATAGTTTAATGATACCTGATGATAAAAGACAGGGAAGAGTGGAAATACAAATATTTACAAAAAATGTCGAATTATGCTCAAAAAATGTCGAATTATGCTCGAGATATTGATTTAAAAAAAAATAGTGTTAGAATAACTGTATCTGAAATATTTATCGCAGGATAAATGATAGGTTTCGAAGTATCTGAGCCTCTTTGTGGAGCTTTCTTTTGTTATTTTGCTTTATGGGAGATAAAAATGATAAATCGTATGGTTACTTATATGATCACGAAAAATTATATTCAGGACAATATGAAGGAAGAATATATTTATGCTGCACAAATGCTTATTGAAAAGGTGTATACATATATAATGGTTATGCTCGTTGGACTATTATCTGGAAAATGCATTCAAACAATCATTTTTGCAGTTACTTGGTGTTGCCTGAGAAAAACCACAGGAGGTTACCATGCATGCAGCACTTTACGTTGTTTTGTAGGCTCCGCAATTATGCTTTTGCTTGTAGTTGAATTTGCAGAAAAATCAGATGAGGCTGTTCTGTTTATGAATATTTTACTGGTTTTATCATCTGTGTACATTTTCATTGTTGGAACTGTTAATAATCCATACATTGATTATGATGAGAATGAATTAGCTATTACAAAAGAAAGGACAAGGAAAAAAATTATTGCTGTAGCTTTGATTATTGTCTTACTTTCTTTTCTTTCAGTTCCGATGAAAAACCTGATATATGTTTATTGGGGAATCGTTCTTTGTGCATTGAGTATGATGCTTGAGAGAATAAGAAGAAAGACTATCGTGAATTAATCACGAGGTGAAATATAATATGAATAAGGAGGATTTTAAGAATGAAGAAAGAAGTTCTTAAGGAAAAGGCGGTGTTGATAGTTGGAAAACTGCTAAAAAAAGAGGTTGAT
>JAEEGF010773346.1_pt1 | contig 10314 bp, 8 predicted proteins | sample 9134171 | NCBI WGS metagenome assembly JAEEGF01 (sample SAMN16246542, study PRJNA631951) | gut metagenome | biome: gut microbiome; feature: rumen; material: AP-attached | host: Bos | place: Iran: Karaj | collected 2018-10 | reverse complement strand
CATTATTATTTCCAAGTGACATTGAATGATTATATGCAAGAGGGTTTTGAACCGAATGTGCCACCTGTGGCTAAACGAATTGAGACATTCAAAAAGCTGTCACAAATGATTGGCAAAGAAAGAGTGATTTGGCGCTTTGACCCTCTTATTGTTACACCACACCTTACCCCCCGTATGTTGTTGACTCGTATCTGGCATATTGGTAATGAGTTGAAAGGTTATACAGATAAACTCGTTTTCAGTTTCGTTGATGTGAAAGCATATCGCAAGGTGCAGAACAACCTGATAAAGGAAACTACATACTTTACAAAAGAAGATGTGGAAAAAGCTGAGATGACAGATGTTCAGCGAATGGAAATTGTTGATGGACTTGTAAAACTGCGTGAGATATGGAAACAAGATGGATGGAACCTGAAGATGGCAACATGTGCAGAAGAAATGGAACTATCACAATATGGGATAGAGCATAATTGTTGTATTGATGGCGAACTCATGAAACGAATCTTTGCTGATGATGAAGAACTTTTTTATTATCTCCATATAGGAAAGTTGCCAGAACGCGATATGTTTGGCGAAATACCACCAATCCCTAATAAACCAAAGAATCTGAAAGATAAAGGGCAGCGTAAGATTTGTGGCTGTATGGTAAGCAAAGACATTGGCATGTATAATACTTGTCGCCATTTCTGCGTGTATTGCTATGCTAATACCAGCAAGGAGGCAGTGCTGAAGAATAAGGATAAGCATAATGATGAAAGTGAAAGTATAATCGGTTAAAAATTTCACCCCTAATAATTCAAATATGAGAATATTATTAAGTACTTTGGGAAATGCGAAAAATGTCATTTTGGTAGTTCTGCTACTTTTTTCTGTTCAATTCATGATGGCACAGAATAAGACCATTACAGGTACAATCATTGATTCGGATACTAAAGATGCAATCTGTGGAGCGGTTATAACTATGGGCAACAATAAAGTTATAACGGATATTGATGGTAGATTCTCTATACCATCGGACAATAACAAAGGAACTATTATTTGTACATACATAGGTTATCAGTCTTTAAATATTGATGTATCTGAAGGACAAAATCTTGGTGTTATTGAAATGAAGATAAATGCTCAATTATTGCCAGATGCCATCATCATTTCTCAATTGGCAGTTCCAAGAAAGACTCCCGTAGCAGTTAATAATGTGCTTGCATCACAGATTGAGGAACGTCTGGGCAACGACGAATTTGTTGAAGCCCTGAAATATGCTCCAGGTGTTCATCCTAACAGACAAGGAGGAAGTTGGGCAGATTCGGAGATATTTGTTCGAGGCTTTGACAATACTAATGTCGCGACATTAATTAACGGAATTCCTGTAAATGATATGGAGAACGGAACAGTATATTGGTCTAATTGGGCCAGTTTGAGTGAAGTCGCTTCGGTTGTTCAAGTTCAAAGAGGTATTGGTGCAACAAAACTCAGTGCCCCATCTGTAGGCGGTACAATTAACATAATTACCAAAGGAATTGATGCTAAAAAAGGTGGTAGTGTGTCCTATTCTATAGGAAACGATGGTTACCAAAGGACTTCCTTTAGCATTAGTACGGGCTTAATGGATAATGGATGGGCTATCAACGTTTTAGGCAGTTATTCTCATGGAGATGGGTATGCTCAAGGAACAAACTTTAAAGTATATAACTATTTTGCAAATATTTCAAAACTAATTAATGCCAATCATCAGTTGAGTCTTACAATCTTTGGTGCTCCACAAGTTCATTACTCGCGTTCAAACGCTTTGACCAAGACGGATTGGGAGATGGTACGTACCAAGTATAGTCAAGATAAAGATTGGAGGAGGTATAATCCAGACTATGGTTTCAATGGTACTGGACAACGTAAGACAGCAGATTATAATAAGTATCACATGCCATTTATTACATTAAAGCATCTTTGGCAAGTGAATGAGAAATCAAACTTGTCCACTACAGTCTATGCTGCTTTTGGTAGTGGTGGTGGCTACAACGGAAAAGCCAACGAAACAACTTTTTCTGAATATGACTGGTATGGCTCCGACTACGGAAAGTTAAATATGAAATTCAGAGCAGCTGACGGCACATTTGATTATTCAAAGATTGAAGAAATCAATATGGCATCCGATAATGGTTCTGAAATGATTATGACCAGAATCCGGGGGAAACAGAATTGGTACGGTTTACTGTCGACCTTTTCAAGCCAGGTTTTTGGCTGTGTTGACTGGTTTGCGGGTATTGATTCTCGATATTACAAGAATCAACATACTAATGAAATTGTTGATCTCTTCGGAGGTGAGTATTATATTGATCCTTGTCGTAGCGAAGTCAGTATATCCAATAATCCCAAGGCCACTGAAGAATGGAAAAATCAACATCTTGGTGTTGGTGATATTGTATATCGTGACTATGATAGTTTTATTCTTCAAAATGGTATATTTGCTCAAGTCGAGTATAACAAGAACAACATCAATACCTTTATTTCTGGTTCTATAAACCTGACTGATTTTTGGAAGTATGACAGATTTTACAATACGGGCTCTAAAGCAAAATCAGATACCAAAGGTTTCTGGTGCGGAAACATCAAGGCTGGCATCAATTATAATATTGATGAGCATAACAATGCCTTTTTCAACATAGGTTACAATTCTAAGGCACCTCAGTTTAAGTCTGGAGTATTTATGTCTCCGACTTCTTCAAATGTTACTAATGATAATGTAAAGAATGAAAAATCATTCTCTACAGAACTTGGCTATTCTTTCCATAATAAATGGCTTGTATTCAAGGCCGACGCTTATTATACAAAATGGTTGGATAAGAGTATGACAAAGAAAGGAAAAATCACCGAGCAATATTATATTAATATGACTGGCGTTAATTCCAAACATATAGGATTGGAATTTGAATTGAGGACAACACCGGTTCAATGGGTTGAGGCAGGAGCGATGTTTTCTCTCGGCAGTTGGAAATGGGATAGTGACAATGTGAAGGGATATGCTTATACTTTGAGTGGTCAAGCTGTAACTCCTGATGGAGGAATCACAACACCAGGTGCAGCAGATCATGCATATGCCACAATAAATATGAAAGGCATCCATGTCGGTGGTTCTGCACAGACAACAGCTGCTGTTGATGTAACTTTCAAACCATTTACAGGATTTCGGATAGGTGGTGGTTTTACTCATTATTCCCGTAATTATGCTTACTACTCGCTTTCTGGTAGCAGTTTGAAACTCGGAAAAGAAATGAACGTTGTTGAACCATGGAAGATTCCATCTTATGGATGTTTTGACCTATGGAGTTCATATAAGTTTATGTTAGGTTCCCTGCATGCGACTGTATCTTCGCAAGTCTGCAATCTGTTTGACAACCATTATATTGAAAAAGCATGGAATCCAACGGTTGTTAGTAAAGATGTCATATCAGTTAATCCTGATGACGTATATCTTTTCTATGCCATTGGCAGAATATGGACTGTGAAGTTAAAGATTGATTTTTAATCGGTTGATATGGATTTTTTTAGATTAGTCTTACGCTTTATTCCTGAATACAAAGGACGTATAATTGCATACGTCCTTATGAACTTTATTGCTTCGGTCTTCAGTGTGTTCAGCTTTATTGCGCTCATCCCTCTTATCCAGCTTTTATTTGGATTGTCAGACGAAACATTTGAATATGTAGAGACACAATGTCTGTCTTCTTACAATGGAATTCTTGATGCAGCCAAGAACAATATCATGTATTATCTGCAAGAGCAGATTGCCGTACATGGCAAAACATGGGTGTTGTTCGCTATTGGTGGATTTGTTGTATTTATGTCATTCTTGTTCAATATCGTGTCATATTTTGCTTATTGGGTGCGTATTCCCATAAGAACGGGAATCTCGCGTACTTTAAGACAAGATGCATATAACAAGATTGTGAATATGCCAGTATTGGCTTTCTCCAAGGAGAATAGAGGTGATTTTGTATCCAGAATGACAAGTGATGTAGATGAGATAGACTTCGGTATCGGCACGACGCTTGACATGTTTATCAAGGATCCTATACAGATTGTTGTGTACATTATCACTATGGTTAGTATATCCGCGAATCTGACCATGTATGGTATTGCCCTGTTATTGGTCATCTGCTCGATAATACTATATTTGGGAAGAATCATGCAGCGGATTACCTTTCAGGCGCAGACAAATAGGGGTAAGATCCTTTCTATGTATGAACAAACTATAGGTGTTCTTCCTGTTGTGAAATCTTATTGCACAGAACATGACTTTTCAGAAAAGTTCAGCGTGCTAAATTATGATACTCAGCGTATATTCAATAAGCAAAACAGATTCTATACTCTTGCTTGGACATGCACGGACTTCTCATTGGTTGCTATCATCGTATTGATACTGTGCGTCAGTGGCAAATTGGTTCTTAATGGGCAATCAAGTATTGGCCCCGCAACTCTTATCGCTTTCCTTGGGGTCTTCTATTCTCTGATTGCTCCTATGCGCGACCTTATGAAATGTACCTTTGGTATTCGCAAGGCAATGGCATCTTTAGAACGCTTGAATAGAGTGCTGCGTATTGAACAGGAATCAGATTCTGTCAAAGAGCAATTGATTGTACGCCATACAGATGAACCAATCATTGAACTACGTGGTGTATCGTTCCGTTATAAGAATGATGATGTCCTTAAAAATGTTTCTATTAAAGTCAAGGACGGAGAGAAAATCGCTATTCTAGGTTCTACAGGGTCAGGAAAGTCCACCCTGGCTGGTATTATATCCCAGTTGTATAGTCAAAATGAAGGAGAAGCTCTGATAAATGGAAAGGAAATCTGTACGTACAGTGTGAGTTCTGTTAGAAAGAACATTTCATATGTAATTCAAGATCCTCTTCTCATGCAAGATACAATTTACTACAATATTACGTTAGGAAATAGACAATATGCGAAAGAGGATGTTGTCAAAGCAGCACAGAAAGCTCATATTCACGACTTCATCATGAGTCTTCCATTTAAATACGAAACAATTATAGGTGACAGGGGGACATTATTGTCAAGTGGGCAAAAACAATGTATTGCACTTGCCCGGGCATTCATTAGAAATGCACCTATCTATATTATTGACGAAGCGACTTCCGCTTTGGATCCAGAGTTGGAGACTCTTGTCCTTAAAGAATTGAAGGGTAGTGCAACAAGGAATAGTGTCATAATAATAACGCATCGTGTTTGCACAACTCTTGATGCAGATTATGTTTATGTGATAGATGACGGTATGATTGTTGAAGAAGGAAAGCCTAAGCAACTATTTGAAAGAAATGGTTTATTTAGGAGTTTAGCCATTATACAAAATATTAAACTATAACCTTTGGAGAGATGATTATGGAAATGATAATTATATATTTCAATTTCTAATATAACGAATGGTATGCAGTATAAAATAAGAATATTTGGTACATAAATTTCGAAAAAAGCGAGAATACTATGATCGTTATGTGGAATATGGCAATAAAGAACATGTATTCTTAGGACTATAATAATGAGGTATATTTATGGATTATTTTGATTATATCATCAACAGAAATGATGCCCAGGAAAAGGATCCTGGTAAATTGTCCTCATACAGGCAGGCTGCGGAATTGATTTGTATGTGCTGGAATGGGTTGGACATGCGTTTCATAGAGCCATATCTTGACGAGAATATGGTTTGGGAAGGTGGCACTCCACATAGAGTCATCAACGGAAAGGCGGGGTTCTTGAAACTGATGAGTCAGGTCTTTAATTCTCTTCAATTCTCCAAACGGAGTTATAAGGCGGACGTTGATGGTTCTGGGGACCATGCTGTTGCTATCGTTACCGTTGATGGTGAGTATCAAGATATGATGCATCGTCTGAAAATAGAGGATGGCCTTATCAAAGAAATCGAAGTAACACCATCGGGGTATTGGTGGTTGAAGCAGTTTGGCGGGAAATCTCCTTTTGGAGTCGTTCACCAAACCTCCCTGCATGAACAGGCTGCTGCAGTAGCTGCCATTGAGCAATATGTGAAGACAGAACTGGGTAACAAGGATATTGTTTGGGCCACTCCATACGAATTGAAGAACTCGCATTGTCAATTGTCTTTCACTTGTGACGGTTTGTCATATGACGTATTAGTGGAGATTCATAGCTTTGATGACAACAAATGTCGCTTTGTGATGTATTCGGAGTACAATGGTCTTATAGCAGGTTGCAAGGAGAATGACCACATTCCATGTATCTTGGCTCTGAATGAAGACCAGCAGTTTGTTAGTCTGACTTTGTTGGAAGATATGGATGTAAGAGTTCAAAAGTTAAGAGCTAAAGGCTTGAACGAATGGACATTTAGGGGATTGTTTAAGACAAAAGCTCAGTTGAGCCGGCTCATTGTTACCAAAAATTTTAGGATTATATTGCCTGAGTATAATGATATAGAGGTGAAAATGGAGCCATTGGTGAAAGCTGTATATATCTTGTTCTTGAATCATCCTGAAGGTATCGTTTTTAAGGAACTCTCTGATTATAGGGAAGAACTTCTTGGGATATACAAGCAACTGAAGCCCTTAGGGTTAAACCAACGTACGATTCAAAGCATTGAGGATGTAACTAATCCGTTGCTTAACTCCATCAATGAGAAATGTGCTCGAATCCGTTCTGCATTTGTGAAAGAGTTCGACGAGGGGCTAGCCAAGAATTATTTCGTAACAGGTGAGCGTGGTGAGGCAAAGAAGATTACGCTGCCTCGCGACTTGGTAGTCTGGGAATAGATGTGAGTTATGGCTCTGGGGGTAATAACGGTTCGCTGGCCATCATGGACTCAATCTCATAGGCATGAGCCTTTTCTTCCTGAGCTACCACTTGAAGGATAGGGGCGCCAAGTGCCTGCTCAATGGATACAATCGTGTCTATCGTGAAATTGTGAGTACCACGCATCCACTTGCTGATTTCTGCCTCCTTTTTTCCAAGTAGCAAAGCCAGATCTTTCTGCTTGAGCCCTTTTGCCACAAGGATATCATGAATGCGATCCACTATCTGAAACGAAAGATCCACTCTCTGGCGGACTGATGGATTAACATGCATGCGCCTTGCTTCAATAATACTACTTCTCTTCATCTCGCGAAAAGTTTAAGTTACCTATGATTTCCTTGTCAACCAAAACCAACGAGCCGTCGTTTATACGTGAGGATACAAAACGGCTCGTATCAATCAGAAGCTTTACATAAGGAGCAAGCGACTCGCTTTCCTGCCATGAAGCAGAATCCTTGACTCCTCCGTTACCAAATACCAATATCTTGTCGGATAATCGAAGACAATAAAGACGTACTTTGTTGCCAAGTTCTATTGGTATGACTCCTACACCATCTCCATAACGCCCCTCTGGACGAAAGTATCTTTCGAGAGCTCCAGTCTCGGCAATCTTATCCATCCATGCAATGATGACATCTATGTCTTCGTCGTAATCGCAACCGATGGGGAATTTTTCAAAGAAAGCCTCGAGCTCTGTCAGTTCTTTGCCATCAAGGTGTATGCTGTAGAAGTTGACGTTTTCGTACTCTTCTACAAGCTCAATAGAGTAATGCTGTTTTGTTGTCATACAGATATCAGTTCTTAACTTATAAGTTATTTCGCTGCAAAGATAAGAACTATTACTGAAACTTCCAAATAATTAACTTAAAAATTAAGTTTTAGTTGCAATATTCTGGCAAATATATTGTACCTTTTGAATAAAATTGCTGTTTCGCAAGCCTTGTGGGGCAAAATTGCTTGGTTGCAAAGAGGGAATAACCTATCTTTGCAAAAAATAATTTGTGGTGAATGATGATACACATAATCATATTGGTAATAATGTTTGTCTTTTGGTACTTCTATCGTACTTATAAAGCAAGCATAGATGAAAACGAGATCGATGGAAATCGACCTTTCGAAGATTCCTTGGACAGTGAAAAGCTTCCGGAGGATGATACTGAGGTTGAGGCTTTTCTAGACGAAAGGACCATTACGGGGCTGGTAACTAATACGTTACGTAAGATGGGCTGTGATCCAAAGACTGAGGTAAAGGGAAAGCGTATGTGGATATACTTTACGTATCAGGGCGAGAACTATACCATAGAGTGTAGTGATGAGAGTTTCTATATTAACATTTATGATACCTGGTGGCATAGTATATCCATCTATAGTGATGTTGAAGAAATAGCTAATCTTCATAGAGTTGTGAACTTGGCCAACCAGTATGCGTATTGCACCTTGCTCTATACAACGAATAAAGAGATAGAGGAAATCGGAGTACATAGCAAGAAGAATATCTTATTCATTAAGGAAATACCAGAGTTGGACAAATACCTGATTGGTACTCTTGATGATTTCTTCAAAGTACAGAGGTTTGTACTGACAGAATTAGAGAAATGTAAAGTAACAGAAAACAGATAAATACAAAGGATAAGTTATGACAGATTACGAGTACATAGTTAAACAAGCAAAGAAGCTCTATTACACGCAATGGAGTGAAGAGGAATTGCGGAAATGTGTGGACATGTTGCCAACTCTTGAACGCGACGAACTGGTTTCGTTGAGCCATTGCAAATGGATCAAGAAGGTGATGAAAGAAGAGATCTATAAGATTCTGTATATGGATCGTATAGGAGAACGTGAGGAACGTTTTAAAGATATGTCAACAAACGAGCTCATTAATAAGTTTGAGGAAAAAAGTTGCGGAAACAGATCCCTTATCAGACAAGAACTGAGACACAGATATAAAAAAGGTTTTGAAGATGACAAAATCAAGATTGCTGCTGTCTTTAGGAATGGTACATTGGGTGACCAACAATGGTTGGAGATGCAAATGAGAAGAGGAGGGTATAGAGGTGATGAATTACCTTTTTAGTTATGCTAAGACAAAGAAGGAATAACAAACAAGATTGTTGTTATGAGGAAGTTTATATTTGGAATTATAGCAGTGGTAGCGATGGTTGCAACATATTATTATCTTTGGGAGGATGAGAAGTATTATTCTGTAAACTGGCCACCTCAAACGCGACTGGCGGAGTCACCAGAGAATATTGAAAAACAGGAAGGGCCAATATATGGCAAAACAGAACTGCGGAGGTTATTTGAATCGTCGTACCAAGAGGCGTGGACCATCAGTTGTGGAGGGCACTATACGGTGGAGTATCCAGATTTTATGTACCGTGGGAAGGAGTCTGACTCAAGTGCTATGTATGTCTATTATAATGACATATCAATGAGGGCTAAGGTTTTCGTAGATGAATACGAGATGGGACTTGAGGAGAAATACGAGGCGTTGTATGGATCTGCCGTGACGAAATCGATAGGTGACAGTTGCTTTATGATGGCGGGACGGATGGGCGATGACATGCGATATTTTGAAAAATACAACTTGGTAAAGCCAAGGACATGGCTCTATATCCGAGTGGAATTTCCAAAGGAATTGGCTTGGGCTGCAGACCCGCTCTTGCAGTATGTCAAAAATTACAAACCTTATTTTCTGTCGCAAGCCTTGCGGAGATTTTGAAATGTGGAAATAAGTTTGTAATTTTGCAGCAAATTCGTGAATGTATGGGAATGGATATGAATACGTTGTTGGAGTTTGACGACATTAAGGACCAGATGCAGGGCATCATCAAGGTGGTTGGCGTTGGAGGCGGAGGCTGCAATGCTGTGAGGAATATGTATAACGAGGGCGTGGAGGGCGTGACGTATGCTGTTTGTAATACGGATAGCCAGTCGCTCTCACGTTCGCCTGTGCCAGTGAAGATCCAGATAGGTGAGGGTCTAGGCGCTGGAGGTAATCCTGAAAAGGGGCGTGAGGAGGCAGAGAATAATCTCAATGATTTTGAGAAACTGTTTTCGGACGGTACGAAGATGGCGTTTGTGACAGCTGGCATGGGGGGCGGCACTGGTACTGGTGCAGCACCTGTGGTGGCTGGCGTGGCTAAGAGGATGGGCATCCTGACGGTGGGCGTGGTGACCATTCCTTTCTATTTCGAGAAGAAACGTAAGATTATCAAGGCCCTGAAGGGTGTGGAGGAGTTGCGGAAGAATGTGGATGCCCTGCTGATTGTGAATAATGAGCGGTTGTGTGACGTATATGCTGATTCGGAGATATCTGTAAAGGAGGCTTTCGTGAAGGCGGATAATATCCTGATGGATGCTGTGAAGGGTATCTCGGAACTGATTACACTGCCCAGTGATGGGGGTATCAAGAGTGACTTCCGTGATGTGGAAACGACGATGAAGAATGGCGGTGGGGCCATCATGGCGATGGGACGC
>JAEEGF012373455.1_pt1 | contig 10315 bp, 4 predicted proteins | sample 9134171 | NCBI WGS metagenome assembly JAEEGF01 (sample SAMN16246542, study PRJNA631951) | gut metagenome | biome: gut microbiome; feature: rumen; material: AP-attached | host: Bos | place: Iran: Karaj | collected 2018-10 | reverse complement strand
ATGGCGGCAATTTGGTTGACGGTGCGCACATGGTGCACCTGTTTGGCGACGTGGCCACCGAGCTCCTTATCAAACAGGACGGCGACGAAGGCCTTTTCTGCGCCTACGACATGGTCGAATTCAAAGCCCCGGTCTATGCCGGCGATTATATCGAAGCTTACGGCGAGATCACCCATGTGGGCAACACCTCCCGCAAGATGAAGTTCGAGGCTTATAAGGTCATCCGCACCCTGCCCGAAATCAGTGCCAGCGCAGCCGAAGTGCTTGAAGAGCGCATCCTCGTCTGCCGCGCCACCGGCACCTGCGTCACTCCTAAGGAGTGCCAGCGCTACAACAAGTAAAAGCAGCGTCACTACGGCACGCTGACTTAGCTTGTATACCATCAGTGTACAATTAGTGCCACAATACTAGTTGTACACTGATTTATTTTTACAAATATTTAGTGATTAGTGATTAGACAAATGAAAGCGGCAGCCAACTTTTTAGTTTTTAGTTTTTACCTTTTACTTTCCCAAGGCGGCAGCCAACTTTCAACTTTCAACTCTCAACTTTCAACTTTATGAAGAAACTAGGCATCCTCCCCAAAATACTCATTGCCATAGCCCTTGGCATTGGCTGCTCGTTCTTTTTCCCAGGATGGGCAGTACGCGTGTTCCTCACGTTCAATTCCATATTCAGCAACTTTCTCGGGATGTTTATCCCACTGCTCATCATCGGGCTGGTGGCTCCCGGCATTGCAGACCTCGGCAAAGGAGCGGGAAAGCTGCTGCTTATCACTGTGCTATTGGCATATAGTTCTACTGTATTGTCGGGTGTATTCACCTATTTCTCGTGCTACTTTGCCTACCCGCATATCTTGGGCGACGGACTCTCTTCTTTAGGTGATATGGACATGAGCAACGCCCTCACGCCCTATTTCACTATCGAGATGCCTGCCTTTATCTCCGTCACCACCGCCTTGGTTATCGCCTTTATATTGGGACTCACCACCGCTACCATCAGCGGCACCACGATGCGGGGGTTCCTAGTCGATTTCCGCGACATCATCACCACCGTCATCACCAAGGTCATCATCCCTTGCCTGCCACTTTATATCTTCGGCATATTCCTGCAGATGGGAGCCGAAGGACATGTGGGTGCAGTGCTGGGAGCCTTCTTGAAGATAGTGGGATTCATCTTCTTGCTGCACGTCACCGAACTGGTGTTCCTATTCCTTGTGGCAGGTTCTGTCACCCATAAGAACCCTTTCCGTGCCCTCGTCACCATGCTGCCCGCCTACGTCACCGCATTGGGCACTGCCTCATCCGCTGCCACCATCCCCGTCACCCTGCAACAAGCCATCAAGAACGGTGTGCGCGAAGAGACTGCCAGCTTCACCGTCCCCCTCTGCGCCACCATCCACATGCCCTGCAGCATCCTCAAGATAACCGCCGTGGCCTACGCCATCACCCTCAGCATGGGGCTGCCTAGCGACTTCGGCACCTACATAGGCTTCATCATGATGTTGGGCATCACCATGGTCGCTGCACCCGGCGTGCCAGGCGGAGCCATCATGGCAGCCTTGGGACTCCTGAGCAGCATGCTCGGCTTCGACTCCAACATGCAGGGACTGATGATAGCCATCTACATCGCCATGGACAGCTTCGGCACCGCCGGCAACGTCACCGGCGACGGCGCCATCGCCCTCATCGTCGACCGCATCCGTGGCGGAAAGACAGAATCTTGAAACTACAGTTACTTTTTAGTGAACTGTGACCAGTGACACGATAGCGCTCTTATCACAGGTCAATTTTTGAAGTAAGAAGTAAGAACTATGAACTAAGAAGTTGGGGCGGCAACCAATTTTTAATTCTTAATTCTTAATTCTTAATTCTTAATTTTCTACCATGTGTGGCCGAAAGAGAGCATTACCTGGAAAGGTTTGGCAGAGGGCATGTAGACAGCATTGGGTCCATCCTCTGCTACGAAAGAGATGCCACCGACAAGGTCTTTCGACATGTCGCTCTCAGCCAGGTCTCGGATGTCGAAAGAGTAGAATGCCCAGTGTACATGGGCTCCTATAAAGAGGTCGTCGGCTATGTAGAATCTGGCACCGATATTGGCATCGAAGTCGACAAACACTTGAGTGAGGAGGTTGTACTGCGCCTTACCTACAATACCATCGTGGCTGTACTTGCTGGGGATGCCCACATTGAGGCCTATGCCCACACCGGCGTTAAGGATAAGTTGCTGGTTGACACGATAGGATAGGAAAGGGTTCTCATAAAAACGTGCCTGCTGGCCGTTGAATCCAACACGGGTGATTGCGGTAGTGGCTCCGTCAAAGTAGTTAAGTTTGCCACTGAAAGACTGAAAAGTGTAGAGCAGTGAGGCATGGTTGCCAAAATCAATGGCACGGCCGTGGTCGGTCTCATAGCCCCAAAAGACACCGGCTGTGTAGCCAATGAGGTTGTTGATATACTGGTCGTTGTCATCAACTCTAACCAACATCGACTGCGACCCTATCGTGGGACCTAGGATAACGCCCATTTGGCGCTCACCCTCACCGGGATGGTAGATGTAACGTATTTGCTGAGCGTTGGCAATGCCTGCTGCAAGCAGCAACGCGAAGAAAAAAACGTGTTGTTTCATATTACTTAGCATTAATTATTGTTTGTTCACTACTAGTTTGCGTATCGTTACGCCTTGAAGGCTTGCCACACGGACAAAGTAGGCACCCGAAAGGCAATGACTAAGGTCGAGGGTCTCCTTGCCTGCCTTAAGCTGCCAAGAGCCGATTTCGCGACCCTGAAGGTCTATGAGGGTAGCTGTGGCGGGTGAGGCGGTCTCGATAGTGACAGTGGTGGTGGCAGGGTTGGGATAGAGACGGATGAGCGGGGTGACAGAGGCATTGTCGATACCGAGGGATGCGGGGCCAAAGACAACGGTGAACAGTGTGTCGGAGGTAACGAGGAAGCTATAGGGGTTGTCGTAGAGGGTGTCGCCAGAGGGCGTTATCCAATACCAGAACAGGGGGTCGGAGGCGTAAGAGGCGGTAAGTGTTACGGTGGTACTGTCAGGATAGATGCCATCACCGCTCACAGTTAAACCCGGCAACAGTTGCGAGCCGTCCCACATCACGGCGTTGACCCTGACGGTGCGCCACACGGTGTCGGGTGTTGCGACGGTGTCGGATGCAAAATAGGCTATGATGGAGAGGTCGGAGGTGACGGTGATGGAGAGAGGATTGTCAGTGACGATATTGGCATAGCCGGGGAAGAGGCTCCAGCCTTCAAAATGGTAGCCCTCTTCGGCAGTGGCGGTAACAGTAAAATAGGCACCACTATCCACCTCGAAGATACCTGATGGGTTGACACTGCCCATTGTATCATTGGCGGATTGTACTGTGACAAGGTATCGCACGGTGTCGGGTGTAATGTTGGTGTCAAGGGCGGTAACAACGCGCACAGTATCGATACGAATAACTCCAATGTCGCAATAGTTGACGAGGTTGTTGTTCCAACCTATGGTGCGGAAAGCGACGTAGACACGCTGTCCGCGGTAGGCGTCAAGAGAGACAGAACGTGTGGTCCACGAGGAGGTGTCGCGCAGCTCGGAGAAGAGTGTGTCGGTAAAGCCGTCGAGGGTGACTCGGCCCGTGGTGGAGGCGAGTACCTGATAGCTGGCGTGGTCGCAGAGGATATGCCACTGTAGGGTGTAGCTGTTGGTGTCGGCAGGGATTTCCAGCTCTTGGGCAATGAGCCAAGCATCGTAGGTGAGGTTTGGCCAACCCACCTCTGAAGACATGTAGGCATTGTTGTACAGCCGCCAGGCGCTGAAGCCACCGTCGCCGCTGTAGTTGCGTCTGTCCCAACATGTAATGGCGTTATTGCTGTTCAAGACTGTGGTGTAGGGGAACTGGTTGATAGGCTCGCAGTCGGTGATGGTGCAGGTGAGGCGGGCGGTGTCGCTGCCAAAGGCATTGGTGGCGATGACCGTGATGGTGTCGCGACCTCCTTCGTAGTAATCAATAGCCATGCGGCCATCGGTGATGCTGGCGTATGCCCTGCCACGCGATGCTTTGGTGGAGTGCCACGTGAGAGAGAGTCCCGTCGTGTCGCCGTCGAGTTGGGTAGCTTGGAACACCGCACTGTCGCACGAGCGGATGGTGGAGGGACCTGTCAGCCGCACTTCGGGCAGGCCGGAGATGTCGATGCTCACATCATCGAGGAATATCAAACCACTAGGGCTGCCATGCACGAAGGCAAGATAGACTGTCTGCCCAGCGTAGTCGGCGAGCGAGACGCTGCGCGGCACATAGGTGGCAGAGTAGTTATTGCCCGTATGGGTGTGGTTGCTTTCGTAGAACAAGGTGTCGGTGAAGAAGGCTGTGGAGCCACGTCCAGTGGTGGAGGCAAGCACTGCAAAGCCAGATGGGTTGCCCACAAAATTGACCCAGAAATAGAGCGACGCATTGCCCGAAGCGGGCACTTGCACGGCGGGCATCATCAGCCAGTCAGCGATGTTTTGGTTGGGATAGGTGAGGTTTTGCGACACCATGCAGTGGTTGCCGGTGTGGCACCAATAGGAATAGTTTTGGTCGTACCATTCATGCATATCTTGGTCAGTGGAGGCACAATAGCGAGTCCAGCAGGCAGGCAGGCAGCTCTCGAAGCCTTCGAAGTAGGGGAAGGTGCTGGTCGTACACCCTATCACGGTGATGATTCGCGTGGCGGTGGTAGAGCCTAGAAGGGTTGTGACGGTGAGGGTGAGAGTATCGGTACCGCCAACATTGTATAGAATTGAGAGTTGAGAATTGTGAATCGAGAATTGAGCAAGACCACGCGCTGCCATAGCAGAATGCCAGACGTAGGAGGTTGCAGTATCGACACCTGCTGTGAAGTTTGCTGTGTAGAAAACAGAGTCGCCGCTGGTGACAGTGGCAGGACCAAGGATAGAGACCTGCGGGAGACCAGTGACGGTTACTATCTGCTGGACACTGCGGCTGCCGTGAACATTGGTGGCAGTGAGAGTGAGGGTGTCGGTGCCGACAGCGGTGTAAATAATTGAGAGTTGAGAATTGAGAGTTGAGAATTGGGCAAGACCTCTTGCAGCCATAGCAGAGTGCCAGGTGTAGGTAAGTCCGGCTGTGTCGCCATCGAGGAGCTGGGCAGTAAAGGCGGCGGTATCGAAGGCATTAATGCTAGTGGAACCAAGTATTGCCACCCAAGGCAGCACCTCTCCATTTACCGAGTTGTAGACGCGGATATTGTCTATCGCAACACCGTACCATGTGCTCGTCTTAACCCAACTAAAGGCTATGTGGGCATTGCTATCGGTGGCAGCAGCAAAGCTGACGGTGTCGCAGGTATAGTTCCCTGCATGAGGAGCGATTGTATCAACTGGGGTAAAGAGATTTATGCTGTCGTTCCAATAGCCTACGATAAGCGTGCCTTGGGTGGCAGACTCGAAACAATAATCAAAGCTCATGGACAACTGCTGCAGAGGACTTGCAAAACATGGCAGTATAGCCTGCACATTGGTGCTGTAGCCAGTGGTGCTGCCTGCAATCATAAGAAGAGCATTGTTGGAGAGATTAGACATGTAGGTGTAGCTATCGACCACATGTGGTGTATTGACGGTAGCAGTGCCTGTCGAGAAAGTGTTCCAACATTGGGGAATGTTGCCAGCAGTGTTCCATGCCGTGGGGGTGATGCTTTGGAAGTCTTCGGTGTAGGGCAATGCCGCCCCGTTGCAATTGACGACATAGAATGTGGCTACTGCGGTGTCGGCACCATAGGCGTTGCTGACCACTAGGGTAAGGGTGTCGTAACCACCAATGGGATAGACCAACTGTAGCGAAGGGGAAGAGGTATGAATGGTAGAATCTAAAAGTGAGGAATGCCAAGCGATAGTCATACCCGTCTGCGAACATACATTGAGATGGGCGGTGAAAGAGGTGGCAGTGCCTACCGTTATATCACTAGGTGCGGATAGGCTGATTTGAGGGGCAGTGGTGTTGTAGCCCATGTTTATATTGCTGACAAGGATATATTCGCCAGAGGTGGGGAAGCGCACACCAAACGCCACACGGATGCGCTGACCAGCGTATACGTTGCCCAGTATCACAGAGTCGGTGCCGCTGTTGTGGAGTTGGGCGAGAATAGTGTCGGTGAAGTCGGCAGGGTCGGTACCGCCTGTAGGTGAGACTAACACAAGGGTGTTGACCCCCATTGTAGGCGGGTTCTCTTGAGTCCAACGCAGCTGTACATCGCCCGAATTGGTGGGCATGTCGATAGCAGGCGAAATAAGCAGACGGCTGTCTACATTGGCTGCCCAGCCATATGACAGGTGGTATGCGGAGAGACCAGCCCAGCAACGACGGGTGGAATCGGAGGAGAAGTCCTCGCCCCAAGGTACTGTACGCACAGCACAGCGGCGCACTTCGGTAGTGGTGGTGGCAATGTCGGAGCCATAGAGGTTGGCGGCTATCACGCTGACGGTATCCCAGCCAGCGGTGTCGTAGGTAATGGTAATGGATGAATCACCAACGAAGGTGGTGTCCATCAGGGTTGAGTGCCATGTGTAGGAGAGGCCGTTGGGAGAGCCTTCTACCAAGGTGGCGGTGTAGGTAACCTCGTCGTCGTAGACAAGAGAGGGTGCAGACAAGTTGATAATGGGCGCGGCGGTGGGGCGCACAGTGACGTTGTCGATATAGAGCGTAGTGTTGCTGCTGGGCGACTGGTTGCGGAAGGCAATGTGGATAGTCTGCCCTGCAAACTGGGCCAGGCTTATGCTCATGTGGTCGAACGAGCTGAAATGAGTGTGCGTAAGCGTGTCGACATACAGGGGGATGTAAGAGCTGGTGTCGGTGTGGTTGCCCGTGGTGGCAAGGACGCTATAGTTGAAGTGGAAATTGTTGTTGTTGGAAGCTGCATCCCAGAAAAGACGTACGCCAAGGGCGGTGTCGGCAGGGATGGCGATAGCTTTGGAGATAATCCAGCTATCAAGGGTACTGCTGCCGCACATCGACTGTAGCAGCCGTGCCGACTCGGATTGGTATTGCGGCACATTATCAAACCAATTGCTGCCTTCAGGCTTATACCAACAGCGGAGGCCGTCGGCGAAGGTTTCGAGCCAAGGAAGAGTAGTGGCAGGGGAACAGTCTACCACGCGGACACGTTGGCTTAGGGTGTCGGAGCCATAGGCGTTAGTGGCGATAACGGTGAGGGTATCGTAGTCGCTGCCACCAGCGGCAGTGACGTAGGCGGAGTCGCCCAAAGCATTGGTGACGATAGTGGCACCACGGGCAGACAGCCAAGTGTAGTGAAGGTTGGTCATAGAGCCATAGCGCAATGAGGTAGTGCAGAGCACAGCGGAGTCGTTGTAGATGCGGGCAGGCACCGTGAGCGCGTCAATCTTAGGCAAAGTATCATAATCCACCCCTGCATTGAAGATGCGCATTATATAGCCGTACTGTACCATTAGTGCCAGCCGAATAGTTTGTCCGGCATATTGGCCGAGGTGCACCTTGCGCACACGACGGGCATTGCCTCGCGGAAATGTGGCAAGGGTGTCGGTGAAAAGTGACAAATCGGTACCCACCGAGGAAGATGCCAGAACGTCTATGCTGCAGTTGCCCCAATAGGAGAGACCAAATGCCAAATCCTGCGCATTGTAAGGCACTGCAATAGGGGGCGTGATGAGATATCGGTCGGAATTGCTAATCGTTTGCAAATGGTTGGTGGAGTTCCAAAGTTCGCCATTTTCATCGGTGCTGCCGATATTGGTGCCTGGGTCGTTATGCACAAAATTGTTCATCTGCCAACATACATTGTATGAACCGAGGTAGGGAAACGTGTCAATCCAAGGAAAGGTATTGATGGGTTGGCAGTCGTAAACCGAGACATGGGCGTCGGTGATTAGCGTGCCAAAGGGGTTGCTAATGGTGAGGGTGACAGTATCGATGCCCGCAGCATTATATCGCACACGGTATAGCACATCGCCATAGTTATTAATCACTGGAGTGTCCACTACTATGGCAAGTCCATTTGTCACCATAGTACTGTGCCAATTGGCTGTAGTCAACGAGTCGGGTTCCATAGAGAGTGAATAAGAATGCTCAACGGTATCGCCCACCTGCACAATTCTCTCATTGCTCCACCAATACCCCCAAGGCATACGGTCGCTACGTATGGTGAGGTTGGTGAGGTTGAGCGTGCGCCGTGTACCTGCGGTGGGCGGCACACAGAATGCCACTCGGACTGTTTGTCCGGCATAAGGTGCCAAATCAACCGGCCAAGTATCCTGCAGATAGGTTTGGTTGGCGTAGTAGTTCCAAGTGGTAATGGTGTCCCACGAGAGGCCGTTGTTGGTGGTAACAAGGACATAATAGCTTATCTGTGACCCACCACTCTTGGCATTATCCCAACTCATTTGCAGTCCCACAGTGTCGTTTGGCAGTTGCAGCGGAGGAGAGATAAGCCACTGGCTGATGGTGCTTGGGACAGTAACTAAAGCTACCGGCGTAGTGCTAGACTGAAAATAGCCCGTGGTCCATGTAGAGGAGTCGGAAGGGGTCCAGCCGTCAAAGTCAGGACTGAAATTGGTGGCATAAGGGAAGATGCGGACCGTGTCGCTCGTCTGCGCCTGTGCACAACAAGCGAGTAAACACATGATGGCTATAAATAAAACTCGTTTCATATTATTGTGGATTATGGTTTAGTCTATTATATATCCTAGAGAAATCATGGCGGCATGGCGACCTTCGCCCGAAACAATGCCCGGCATGTAGTATTGGTAGGCTGCGGTGAGGGTAAGATACTCATTGAGACGATATCCTGCCTCGGCATTGAGGCGTAGTCCAAGGTCGAAATTGCCAAACATGATGTAGCCACCCACATTGAGACGCATAGTAAGGTTATCGGTAGGACGGTAGCTCAGACCATAGCCATATTGAAGGCCCACTGACATCGAATCGTTGCCCGCAGCAGAAGGCATGTCAAAAAGCAGATATAAAGCCCCTTGGTTGTGGGCACAGATGGGACCATCGTTCTTGGCATCTCTGGTAGCGACTATGCCGACAAGAGCCTGCGTCCCCATAACGGGGGAGAAGGTGGCACCAAGAGAGAGTCCTACCTGAATATTGGGGTGATAATATATAGTTTGGCCAAACCTTGTCCTAGTCCTTACAAGAGGGTCTTTGGGGGTTTTCTGTTTATCTATCACACTCGTAATGCCCGTTTCCTGAAAAGCCTGTAATTGCGACTGAGTAGTGGGGTTCTGAACTGATGGTTTTGCATCGGGCTGACCGTTGGGGACGACCTCAGTATTGTATATATCAGTAGGGAGCGTCTCTTCGCTTATGATTCGATGAGCCTCGGTATTGTCGAGTGTCGACAAATTCAGTTGGGGTTCTTGAAATGACCGTATGGTATGAGTGTGAGTGTGGATGGAGGGAGGAGTCGTGAGAACGATAGGATTGCTCTGAATATTCGGGTTATTCTGAGTCATTGGGAGAGTCTGACTGCTCTGCGGACGAAGTTCGGCTACCGCAGGGAGTGCTGTGGAACTATCCATGGGACGCAGCCACAGCAACCATGCCGCACCGAAAAGTATGGCAGCACTGGCGGCGGCACTGCCAAACCATAACGGCAGCGAACGGCTACGTCGCTTATGCGGTGTCAGCATGGCGGCAATGTCCTGCTCCGAATGACGCGGAGGGGCAGCCTGAAGGCGTTCTTTCTCCGCCTTCCATGCCTGACGATAAGGTTCTAGATTCAGTTCTTCTTTCATAATATCTCCTTTCACTTCTGTCGGTCTTTTAATTCCCTAAGGCGTACTTTAATGCGACTCAATCTTGTACGGACTGCTGGTTGGCTGAGGTTCATTTGCTGGGCTATCTCGTCATATTCGTACCCTTCAATATACAGACCTATAAGCTTACGGTCATCTGCATTGAGTTGGTCTATCAGGTAGTACAGTTCGCCCACTAAGGGGTCGGGAGAGTCGTGCCAGTCTTGGAAGTCACGTTCTATGTCGGCAAGACTGATATCAGGTTGTCGCAACTGATTTTTCCGATAGTAGGCTACTGCCGTGTTGCGAGCTACGGAATAGAGCCACGAACTGAAACTGCTGTCACCCTTGAAGGTGTCGTAACTCTCCCAAAGAGCACAGACAATTTCCTGATAGAGGTCTTCAGCCGATTCGTCACGACGACAGCCATAGAGCCGACATACACTGTATATCAGCGCATCGCATTTTTGCACTTCTGCTACAAACTGCTGTTGGCGATGACGGTCCTCAGCTAACGTTCTTTTGTCCATCTGATAGTATG
>JAEEGF011100453.1_pt1 | contig 10315 bp, 8 predicted proteins | sample 9134171 | NCBI WGS metagenome assembly JAEEGF01 (sample SAMN16246542, study PRJNA631951) | gut metagenome | biome: gut microbiome; feature: rumen; material: AP-attached | host: Bos | place: Iran: Karaj | collected 2018-10 | reverse complement strand
TTGTGAAATGCTGAAAGAAAAAAAGTCTTGCAGTAATACAGAAATATTGAATACTTCTTTTGTTCAGAAAACAAAATTGAAATTCTATCAAAAAATCGACTGCAATGATGATGTTGTCAGAATAAATATAAGGATTAAACAAAGACAAAACAAAAGCTAATCTGCAAATATATCAATTTATGCGGTGTATATTACATTGAAAAAAGTATTAATTTAAAAATATATTCAGCAAATATTTTTCATAGCATGAATATGTTATATATTATATATAACACTAGCAATTAAATTATTCACATTATATAGATAGAAAAAATTAAAATATATATTTTTATATATCTAGAGAGTTTCTCACACTGATTATACAAACAAAATATACCGAAAATAAGAATACAAAAATAGATATAACTATTACGCCGGAAACAAGTTCATGAGACTGTTTGGTTAATCAATTTTAGGGAGATTTTGGTAAATTGTTCGCAAACTCGCTGAAAATACAGAATTTTTTCCTGAACAAGGGAAAACGCAAGGTCTCAGAAATCGCTGTCCGGGGTAATAAATTTATAGAAAAGCAAGTTGATATATGAAAAGCGTTTGAAATCGAAATCCAGGAGGGTTGTGCTCCAGCATATGCAATGCCCGCTCAGCCAGCGAAGAAACGCGGACGCCCTTGCAAGAACCAATCAGGGACAGCTAATTCCTAGAAGAAAAAAAGGAAAATTCAGATTAGTCTGCAGAGAGCCGTACCCCGATCCGTGGACACTGCCATCCTCCGGAGCCGTTGGCACGCGACTCCGCAGGCGGGCCTGCACCGGCAAAGAGGCAAGGCTTTCTGCACGAGGACTTCGGGATGCGGGTCAAGAGGAGGCCAGTCCCTGCCAGCCGCAAGGCACGCTTCTTGCTCAAGACGTTAGAAGCATCGCTCGGCACTTTTGCGACTGTCCCTTTTTCGAACAGCGCCAGAGAGCGCCCAGTTCGCACAAGGACGCCGCAGGATGTTTGCAAGGAGGAGGATATGGAAGCATTGATGGAGTGCGCCTACAAAGGAGGCATGCTAGTTTCTTGCCGAGATCAGGCAAGCGGAGCGGAGCTTGTGGTTGAAGCAGGGGTGAACGAAGGCAGATGCCACTGCTCGCCGCCCGACCTGTGTGCGGCCGCTCTGGCAAGCTGCATGATGACGATCATCGCAGGCTATGCGGAGGTCCGCGGCCTTGGGACGGAGGGGCTGAAGGCCTCCGTCGCCACGAGCGTGCGCGAACGCCCCTACAGCATTCTGCGCCTCGCCGTGACCTTCTCCCTCTCCGGCAAGGGCTGGAGCGAACACGACAGGACAGGCGTTTCAAGGGCTATCCGGTCATGTCCCGTGCACAAGGCCTTCGGTCCCCAGATAGCGCAGGAAATCGCCTTCGACTGGCTCGACTGAGCCTCGTCCTGAAGCTGTCCCGGGCTACATGGCCAGACGCTCCTCAGCCTTTGACTCGAACTTCGCCTTGTCGACGGCGAAGCGTTCGTGCGTGCCCTGGGCGACAAGACCGGCGTTGTCTCTGGCCTCAACGGCAAATGTGAAGGACCGCCCGCCGGCGCCGACTGCCGTGAGCGTTGCCTTGACGGAGACGGCGCCGCCGAAGAAGGTGGGCGCGCTGTGGCTGATGGCTATGCTGGTGCCAACCGTTGTCCTGCCTTCCCCGAGATAAGGGGCGACGCAGGCGGACGCCGCCTCTTCCATGAAGGCGACGATCATGGGCGTGGCAAGGACGCGGACGCTGCCGCTGCCGACGTTGACGGCAAGCACATCCTCGGTGACGTTGCGGACAAGCTGGTGGAAGATCCCGGGAGCAAGCTGGGTGTCGGACATGGAGTATCTCCTTGAAGTTGACCGGCTGGCGCTCTGCCAGAGGAGCGCTTTCCGGTCGCAGAGGCAAGAGAAAGCCGTTCCTGCGGAGCTTCCGCAGGAACGGCAAGGGGGTGGCGGCAGGGCGCAAGGGGAAATGTCCTGCCGCGCGCAAGGGGAAAGCTAGAACCGGTAGGCGAAGATGAGCTGGGCCTTCCAGGCGTTCTTCTTGTCGTAGGTATCCGGCATCCAGGAGCGCTTCCAGGTGTCCTTGTCGATGAAGTTCACGAGGTAGCCGAGCTCGAGGTTGGCCTCGAAGTTCTCGTAGATCTTCCACGAGTTGATCAGGTTGAACTCGAGGATGCCGTCGTTGGTGGTGAGGTAGGGGCCGTCGTTGGTGCCCCAGCCGACGTTCCAGGCCGCGGCCGAGGACATGTACTTGACCATGGAGGGCGAGTTGGTGCCGCCCCACCAGGCTACGCGGAAGGTGTGCTTGAGGTCGTCGATGAAGCTCATGTCACGGATCTGCAGGCCAAGGCCCCAGGTGCCGGCATAGCTGATGGAGCGGTCGGCCAGGGTGCCGGTCGGAGCCCAGTCCCAGTACTCCATGTCGCCCATGAAAGTGGTGAAGCAGGTGGCGGGCGCCAGGGCGGGCATGCGCTCTGAGCCGTTGCCGAGGCTGCCATCGTCGCCTGAGCCGTACCAGCCGAAGATGCCGGGAATGCCCCAGTCGAACTTGTACTCCACAAGGGCCTTGGCGAGCCAGCCCTTGCGCTCGGAGGATGCGCGGCGGACATCGCCCGGATTGTTGCGGGCCATGACGTCGTAGCGGCCCATGCCCTCGACATAGCCGTAGTTGAAGTCGAATTCGATGTTCAACGGATCCCACAGGGTCAGCTTGAGGGGAAGGCCCACCCAGAAGCTCGAGCCGTAGGCCTTGCGGGTGTCGCCGAGCCACCTGGTGCCAGTCAGGTTGAAGCCGGGATAGAGGCTGTAGAGGGAATGGTTGAGCGTGCCGTTGGTGCCCGTCCAGTTGTTGGGCTCGTAGTTCCTGCCGTCATCCCTGTGGACGCCGTGGTAGCCGTCGATGGCGTTCTTGCCTATGAGGCCGTACATGACCCAGGGCGTGGCGCTGACGCCGTCGAATTCAAGGGGCAGCCCCAGGAAGAACATGTCCAGGTTGTCGAGGTAGTTGGCCTCTCGAGTTCTGCCGGCCGCGTCGTTCCAGCCCTTGAAGTTGTCGTTGGCGGGACGGAACCAGATGGCGGTGAGGCCGACGTTCTCGTTGAACTGGTAGCTTGCCGTGATGCCACCCGCATCGCCCTTCATCTGGGCGGTGCCGCCGGCTGCGTTGGGTAGCCACACGGTGTGGATGCCCATGCGGAACTTCAGGTCGGTGTCCGGCACGGCCCAGTCAATGTAGGCGTTCTTGATGGCGATGATCTTGCCGTCGGCGCCGAGGGCGCCGCCGGTGCCGGCGTGGCCCCAGGTGGAGTCCATTTCCAGGAAGACGCAGCCGGAGAGGTACTCGGAAGCAACGGCGTTGATCTGGAGGCGGACGCGCTGGCCGGCGCCGAAGACGTCGTCGTGGTCTGTCTTATGCTTGGCGCCGCCCTTCGGGCCTGTCCTGCTTAGGATTTGGCCGTTGCCGGCGGTGAAGCCGACGAGCCATTCGCCCGTAGCCTTGAAGTCAATGGCCTGCACGTCGGCTGACGTCGAGAAGATAAGTCCTGCTGCAAGCAGGAGAGTAGAAAGGCGCTTCAATGCTGACTCCTGTGAGCAAAAAGTGGAATGGGTCTCTCTCCCGCGTAGGCCCGAAGAGCCGCCGGCCCAATGGGGCCGGCGGCTGCTAGGGGAGAGCTGGAACAGCCTGGTAGCCGGATTTGCGCGCTACTTGTTGGGATCAACAAGGATCTTGATATTATTGTCCTTGTTGTTGATGAGTTCAAGGAAGCCCTTCTCGACGATGTCGCCGAGCGCGATCTTGCCGGTGATGAGCGGGGACGGATCGATGACGCCCTTGGCAATGAGCTTGCCGAGGCCTTCGAAGTCCTTGAGGGTGTAGGCAAGGGAGCCGATGACGGTCTTGTCCGTGCCGCTCAGGGTGAAGAAGTTGAAGGCGCTGGGGCCTTCGAAGATGCCTTCGATGACGGCCGTGCCGGTGTTGCGGAGCACGTCGATGGCCAGGGGGCCGGTATGGATGTTGCCGATGCACTCGAAGGAGACGTCGGCGCCCACGCCGTCGGTGAGCTTGCGCACTTCCTCGACGGCATCCTTTTCCTTGGTGTTGATGATGACGTCGGCGCCGCACTTCTTGGCCATCTCGATGCGGGCCGCGGCCTGTTCGAGCACGATGATCTGGCCGGCGCCGGAGGCGCGGACGGCCATGATGGTGCCGAGGCCGATGGTGCCGGCGCCGAGGACGACAACGTTGAGGCCCATGATGGAGCCAGCCTTGCGCACGGCGCTGAAGCCGGTGGCGAGGGGCTCGAGGAGGGCCGCATGCTCAAAGCTCATGTTGTCCGGAATCTTGTAGCAGAGCTCGGCAGGCACATTGACATAGGGCGCAAAGGCGCCCTCAGTCATGAGGCCAGTGAAGGCGAGCTTGTCGCAGACGTTGTACCTGCCGTCGCGGCAGGGCTTGCAGATGTGGCAGTGCTGGCAGGCATCGGGGGCGACTCTGTCGCCGACCTTGACCGTGGTCACGCCTTCGCCGACGGCGCAGACGGTGCCGCTGAACTCGTGGCCCAGCAGCAGGGGCGCCTTTGTCCCGGTGAGGGGATGCGGAGTCGTAGGAATGAAGACCGGGCCGGCGATAAACTCATGCAGGTCGGAACCGCAGATGCCACAGTAGGCAACCTTGATCTGCACCCAGCCTGGCTTGGGAGCGGAGGGAAGGGGAAGGTTCTCGATACGGACGTCGTTCTTGCCGTACCAGACGGCACCACGCATAGTTTCAGCCATGATGACCTCGCAATTGGTTGAAGGATGGGAAGGTGGTCGGCTTTTTCTCTGCAAAGAGCGTTCCATGACCGCAAAACAGCGTCTCAATCAAGCAACGTCTTGGATCAGGACGCTTTTTGTCTCAGTCCTGTTCAAGACGGTGACGCGACCTCTTGTCCCGAAATGGAACACTCGGCAGGCTCCTGTCCCTGCGGTCCGCCCGCTCCCCCCCCATTCAAAGCGCACAAATGGAGAGCGAGGCCTCGCCAGCGACAGACGAAGGGCTGGATCCTCAGGATCCAATCCCGTACTTGCGCATTTTCGTGTAAAGCGTGTTTCTTCCTATGCCGAGGGCCTTGGCGGCCTTGGAAATGTTGCCGTGGCAGCTCTCGATGGCGGCCTGGATGGCTTTGGCTTCCAGACTTTCTAGATTGACGTCGGCAAAGACGCGCTGCGCGGGCAGTCCGGCCTGGCGCCACTCTTCTGCGGATTCCTGGGGCTGTGCCGGGCCAGGCGCCTGCATGCCGCCTCCGGCCTTCTTCGCCTGGCGCTGAATCCGGTTCCGGATGCGGTCGGGGAGGTGGACTGCTTCGATGCGCCCCCCTTGGGCCATGGCGCAGGCGTACTCCATGGCGTGCACAAGCTCCCTGACGTTGCCGGGCCAGACGTAGTGGCGAAGAAGGTCGAGCGCCTCGGGGGCAATGCCGTCAAAGCCCATGCCTGAGCGTTCGCAGAACATCCGGCACCAGTGCTCGGCCACGAGCGCAACGTCCTCTCCACGATCCCTGAGCGGGGGGATCTCCAGCGTCATGGTCTGGACCCTGAAATAGAGGTCCTCCCTGAACCGTCTCTGGGCCATCATTTCGTCGAGGTTGCGGTTGGTCGCCGTGATCAGCCTGAAGTCCAGCCGCTTGACGCCCTGCCCGCCAATGCGCGTGATGCAGTGGTCCTCCAGGGGGCGCAGGAGGTTGACCTGAACTTCGTAGGGGATTTCCGAAATCTCGTCCAGAAAGAGAGTCCCGCCGTCGGCCTCTTCGAACTTGCCAGGACGCCCGGCCGTGCTGGCGCCCGTAAAGGAGCCCTTGGCATAGCCGAAAAGCTCGCTCTGAACGAGCTCGCGCGGAAGCGCCGCGCAGTTGACCGCCACGAAGGGGCCCTTTGCACGGGCGCTTGCCATGTGGATGGCCCGTGCAAACAGCTCCTTGCCTGTCCCCGTTTCGCCGTGAAGGAGTATGGACGCATCGCTCCGCGCCATGATGCGCGCCTTGGCGACCGTCTCCTCCATGGCCTTGGTCCGGCGGACTATGGGGGCAAATGCATCTATTTCTCTTTGCTTCTCCTGTCTGTCCTGGGGAACGGCGACAGTCAGTGGAGGCCTGCCCTCCCTGACAGCAATGACGGCGTGGCCGGACGGGTGGCCTCCTTCCAAGCATGCGTAGATCTCCGCATGCAGTCCCGGCCTCGTCCTGCAGACAAGGCGCAAGCCCATGGGCGCGGCCTTTGCGGAACGCTCCTTGGCGTAGGCGGACAGGTTGAAAAAGACACCAGCGTCGCAACCGCGCAGTCCGGCGCCGAGCAGGCGCTCCGCTTCGGCGCTGGCATAGGTGATGCGCCATCCTGCTTCCTCCAGCAGGAGGACGCCTCCGCCTATGGTGCGGAAGACGGCGTTCAGCAGCGCATTGGATCTGCTCTCCATGCTGGTCATCGAGTGTCTGGCCAGGGCGTGCTCGATCTGCCTTGCCGACTGGAGGGCGAGGAGCAGGGCCGCCACGTGGTCGAATCCGGCACCGCCCGAAATGTCGAAGCAACCGAAGATCTCGCCAGTGGGGGAGAACACAGGCACGGCCACGCAGCCCCAGCCCTTCTGGCCGAGGCAGAAGTGCTCTTCGCCGAGGACCTGCGCCGGAGTCCCGCCGTCGAGAGCGAGACAGATGGCGTTGGTGCCGATGCTCTGCTCCGTCCAGTAGGCGCCGGGGCAGAAGCCGATGCCGTCGGCGCCGCGTAAGGCTTCTTTCTCGCCGCCCGTCCGCAGAATAAGGCCGTTTTGATCAGTATAGGTCATCAGCATGCCCGTGCCCTTGAGCCTGCTCACGATCTTGGCCTCTAGCGGCTTAAGCAGTTCGTTGTAGCCCTCCGACTGCTGGGCGAGCACGGGCTCGGGCGCAAAAACCCGGCACGTCGGCAGCTGAGGATCTACGCCGCCCTTGAGGCAGCGCTCCCAGGATCCGGCCACGGCATCGGGAAGGCCCGGCGTTCTCGCAAGCAGGCCCGAATCGACAAAGCGCTCCCAGGATGCCCTGATGCCGGCGCCATGCCTGGCGCGCGCCTGGACGTCCTGTGCGCCGGCATCATCCTGTTCGTGCAAGGACGTCGCCATCGAAGTCTGTCCGTCTGGACGGGATTCGAGAATATCTCCGTTGCGGTTGCGCTTGGACATGGAAAGATCTCCTGCAGACATGCAGATCGCTAGCCTCGACAGTTCTTCGGGAGCCGTCTGCGTCTGGCACGAAGGCGAAACTGTCTGTCGGCATGGCTGGGGCAGGTAGACGCCCCAGTCGAGAGAGGAGAGATTGGTTTATTAGTAATTATTCTTACACTTTTTAAGGTATGTATATCACGATAAAATTAATATCGGCAACAACAATTATTGCCTTGCAGGCTTTGTTCGGTTTCAAGACAGAATTGTTCTATTCCAGGACAAGTCTCAAGGGGCCAGTTCAAAGAGCTTCATCTGCCATCCTAAAAGACTAGGAGTTTTCAGGCTGAAATTCTCTGGCACGGCGTTTGCATATCCCTGAGGGACAAACAACAGCTTCAGGCGTCTTTGGCGCCAGGAGGTAGATCGCATGGCATATGAAGTGCAGATGCCCAAGTGGGGCCTGACCATGAAGACCGGCAAGATCGCCCGCTGGTCCGTGCAGGAGGGGGAACGCGTTGAAAAAGGCAAACCGCTCCTGGAAGTGGAAACAGACAAGATCACGAACGTGGTGGAGGCTCCCGAGAGCGGCGTCCTGCTGAAGATTCTGGTCGCCAAGGGCCAGACAGCCGCCGTCAAGAGCGTCATCGCCGTCATCGGCCAGCCCGGCGAGAACGTGGACGCCTGGGAGGCGCAGGGCCAGCCCGTTGCTGAAGGTGCGCCAAAGGCTCCCGCATCCAAGGCCGCGCCGGCCGGCAAGGCTGCCGGCGGCGAAGTGCGCGCCATGCCGGCCGCCCGCAGGGCAGCCAAAGAGCTTGGCATCGATCTGGCGCAGGTTGCCGGCACGGGCAAGGACGGCGCCGTCACGGAAAAGGACGTTCTGGCCTACAAGGCCGCCCTGGACAGCGCCCCTGCAGCCCCGGCCGAAGAAGCCGGCGCCGCCGAGCCCTGCGACGACGAAATCGTCCCCATGGAGGGCATGCGCCGCATCATTGCCGACAACATGCAGGCCAGTCTCCAGAACGCGGCCCAGCTGACGGTGTCCGTCGACTGCGACGTGACCGAGGCCGAGGAGCTCAGGCAGAAGGCCATCGCGCGCGCGCGCAAGAAGGATCCCGGCTACAGGCTTTCCTGGAACGACATCGTCTCCTACGCCGTGTGCCGCGCCCTCGTCCAGGTGCCGGTCATGAACTCGACCCTGCAGGAGGACGGCATCCACCTGCACAAGCGCGTCAACCTCGGCATCGCCGTCTCCCTGGACCAGGGACTCATCGTTCCCAACGTCAAGGACGCAGGCAGCCTCAGCATCGAGGAGCTCAAGGCCAAGGTGCGCGACGTCGCGGCCCGCGCCCGCGCCAGCGCCCTCGAGCCGGACGAAATACACGGAGGCACCTTCACCATCAGCAACGTGAGCATGATGGGTATCGACCACTTCACGCCCATTCTAAACCCGCCCGAAACCGGCATCCTCGGCGTTGGCCGCATTGCCGAGAAGCCCTGGGTCCACAACGGAGCCCTCGCCGTTCGCCAGGTGATGGCCCTTTCGCTCACCTTCAACCACATGGTCACGGACGGCGGACCGGCGATGAAGTTCCTGCGCATCCTTGCCGACATGCTCGAAAAGCCCGTGCGCATGCTGGGCTAGGAAGCGCGTAAAGGAGTTTTTCCATGCAGCGCTACATCGTTGAATTTGGCATGGGAGCGGACCTCCACGGCTGCGACTCGACCAAGGCGGCCCTGAGGGCCGTTCATGATGCCACGCACAGGAGTTGCCTGTGCGGCCTCGTTGAAATCATGAACAGAGGTGGCTTCGAGGGCGTGCACGTGCACGTTGCTCTGGCCGTGCCCCACCCGGAGCGGGTCGACCGCGAAGCCGTTCTGGCCGCTGTGCCCATCGGCGAGAAATCCATTGAGGTCAAGGACGGTGGCTTGGCCGTCCCCGGCATAGAAGTTCCCGTTTTTGCGACAGGCTCCAGCGACATCGTCATTGCCGTTGCCGCGCTGACTGTCTCGGTTGCGCCCAAGGGCGAGTAAACGTCGCCTCCCTGCACACAACGCTATTAGGAGTATGCAATGAAACAGCCCGACAAGAAGACTCTTCTGGAAATGTACCGCACCATGCAGAAGATCCGCCAGTTTGAGACCAAGTGCCAGGAGTTCTTTGCCGACGGCAAGATTCCCGGCTTCGTGCACCTGTACCTTGGCGAGGAAGCCACCGCCACCGGCGTCTGCGCCAACCTCAGCTCCACGGACATGATCACGAGCACCCACCGCGGCCACGGCCACTGCATCGCCAAGGGTGGCGATCTCAACCTCATGATGGCTGAAATCTTCGGACGCTCCACCGGCTACTGCAAGGGCAAGGGCGGCTCCATGCACATCGCCGACTTCAACATCGGCATTCTCGGCGCCAACGGCATCGTTGGCGGCGGCGGCCCCCTGGCCGTCGGCGCCGGCTTCAGCAGCTGGTACAAGGGCACCAAGGACGTGACCTGCTGCTTCTTCGGCGACGGCGCCTCCAACCAGGGCACCACGCAGGAATCCTTCAACTTCGCCACCGCCTGGAAGCTTCCCGTTGTCTTCATCAACGAGAACAACGGCTACGCCATCAGCGAACCCCAGCGCAAGGCCATGGCCATCACCGACATCGCCGACCGCGCCGCGGCCTACGACATGCCCGGCGTCGTCGTTGACGGCAACGACGTGCTCGCGGTCTACGAGGCCGTGGGCGAGGCCGTCGAGCGCGCCCGCGAAGGCAAGGGCCCCTCGCTCATCGAGTGCAAGACCTACCGCTGGCGCGGCCACTTCGAAGGCGATCCCGTCGTCTACCGTCCTGAAGGCGAGCTTGAAGAGTGGAAGAAGAAAGATCCCATCCCCCGCCTCGCAAAGACGCTTGTCGAAAACGGAACTGCCACCCAGGAAGAGCTTGACGCCATCGAGGCCGAGGTTGCCAAGGCCATCGCGGCTGCCATCGAGTTCGCCCAGAACAGCCCCGAGCCCACGCCCGAGGATCTGCTCAAGGACGTGTACGCCTAGCCGAAGGCTCCGGCTGCACTGCAATTCCGTCATTTACCGCAAGCAACGAATGGAGAGTAACTATGGCTAAAAAGACATATCTGCAGGCGCTC
>JAEEGF010822632.1_pt1 | contig 10315 bp, 4 predicted proteins | sample 9134171 | NCBI WGS metagenome assembly JAEEGF01 (sample SAMN16246542, study PRJNA631951) | gut metagenome | biome: gut microbiome; feature: rumen; material: AP-attached | host: Bos | place: Iran: Karaj | collected 2018-10 | reverse complement strand
CCCGGCCCGAAAGCAGAAACACGCTGCTGCATCTATAAGGAACGCGCCATTTTGCAGGACCGCATCCAGATGGCCTTGGGCGGCGACAAAAGCAACCCCAACGTCATCGAGGTCATTGACAGCGCTTGCGATGAATGTCCCATTGACGGCATCTATGTCACGCCAGCTTGTCGTGGTTGCATGGTGCACAGTTGTAAGGAAGTGTGCCCAAAGGATGCCATCACCATCGTGAACCATCGCGCCACCGTCGACAAGGACAAGTGCATCGAGTGCGGCAAATGCACCCAAGCCTGCCCCTACTCCGCCATCATCCTGCAACATCGCCCGTGTATGGTGAGTTGCAAGGTGAAGGCCATCTCCATCGATGAGAACAAAAAAGCCAAAATCGACAACGAAAAATGTATCTCTTGCGGCGCCTGCGTCTATAAATGCCCCTTCGGTGCCATCTCCGACAAATCGCTCATCCTCGACATCATCGACATCCTGAAGAAATCGGAGAACAACACCAAATATAAGGTGTACGCCGTCATTGCGCCGGCCATCGTCAGCCAATGCCGTTTCGGACGCGTTACGCAAGTGGTGACAGCCATCAAGAAATTGGGGTTCCATCATGTTGTGGAAGCCGCCCTTGGTGCCGACATCACCCTCTATCGTGAGGCCCAGGAATGGAACGAAAAGAAACTGATGACAACTTCTTGTTGTCCTTCGTTTGTAAGCTTCGTGGAGAAAAACTTCCCCGAACTGAAGCAATACATTTCTTCCTCGGTTTCACCTATGGTGGAGACAGCTCGCCTCATCAAGAAATCCGATCCGACGGCCAAGGTCGTCTTCATTGGTCCTTGCACGTCGAAGAAGCTGGAATACAGGCTCGAAAAGACTGGTGGCGCCATCGACAGTGTCATGTCGTTTGAGGAACTGCAAGCCTTCGTTGATGCTCGTGGCATCGACACCACGCAGATGGAGGACTCCGAGCTAAACAACGCTTCCTACTACGGCCGTATCTTCGCCAAGTCGGGTGGCATTGCCAAAGGCATTGCTGACGTGGCCAACGAAATGGGCGTGGAAGGCGTGAAGCCTATCGCCATGAACGGCATCGCCGAGTGTAAGGCTGCCTTGACCAAGTTGAAATTCAACAAGGCCACCGAAAACTTCTTCGAAGGCATGGCCTGCGACGGCGGCTGTCTCAATGGTCCAGTGTGCATCACACACAGCCCGCGCAACGTTGTCGATGTCGACAAATACGGCAACGAGGCCAAAGAAAAGACCATCTTCAATACCGTCAAGTTGATGGAAACTTTATAATTGGAAATAGTTTTAAAGACGTTGTTTGAGGGCACATCCATTGGGTGTGCCCTCGATTTGTTTTTGGGAACGAGAGACAGAAGCGAGGCGGGAAGATTTTGTCAGATTGCACTTCTGAAAACGCAATCCCGTTTAATTGGAGGTTTGGGGTTGTGTATTGATTTTTGTTTGTGAAAAAATTGTATATCTTTGCAGCATTATTTATAATGTTATCATTGCCATTGGGAAAAGTAAGTACTGCGGAAAAGATGTTGGCTTATTCTCAACGAAGCATATAATAGGAATTAATTCGCTATCTTTGGAGCCGTGTTGTACAATGAATCTATGAATAATTGAGTCTTTAAGAGAAAAAAGTATGACAGAGGAATTGCTGAATAAAATAGAAAATGGTTTTCATGAAGCATCTATTAAGGGTGCATTACTTGGTAATAGTTCAATATTATTTTCAGAAGACGAGTATTCTGAAATGGTTGAGGTTGTTGGAGACATGTGTGAAAGATTGATTTATTATAGGAAAAGCGAATTTGATGAAATCAATTATGAGCAAATCTTTGTTACCTTGGTAGAAATAGCGAAACGATGGAAAAGAGCAGAAATAAAAAATGAAAAGGATGATAATGGTTTTTGGCCTTATGTTTCTAAAACCATAATGGGCAATGATAACGATTGGCAGAAACTTCGTATTGCTTTTACTTCTCTTATTTCTGATTTAGAGAATCGAAAAATGAACTATCAACATCTACCGATTGTTAAAGATGGAAAGAAGTATTATGCAACGGTAATGATGCATGCATTTGCTCCTCTAAGTAGTTTATATTCTTTTTTTGACTTATGTTTCAATGTTTTTAAAAGGATTTGGATTTCGGCTTTACTAGCGAAGATGAGTGGATTGGCGAAACGATTGCAATGCAATTGAGAGATTTGTTGAAATGGGGTTATAGGGAAGATAAAGGGATTTCCATAGGATCATCTATATATAGAATAAACATTGGACTGCGTTCTTATATTCTTCATCCTGATTTGGATGATGATTTTGAACAGTTTGTGATAGATACATTTTATAAAATCAATAGCCTATACAATTTGGAGAATGTAGAAGAGGATAGTTGGGTTAATGTGAACATCGTGAAATGGTGGAGAGCGGCAAAAGAGGTGAACGAAAAACATATAGTATCTCGTAGTAATAGAATGTCTGCTGTAGCATCAGATAAGATTGTAGTGAGTTATGTCAGAAATGTCGATGAGGTTAATCTTTGTATACCACCAATTCGATTAAAAGAAGAATCGGAAAGGGTTGAAATTTCAATATTTGTCGAACACAAACTTGTGTATTCAAGAGAAATCGAAACAAAGCGTGGAGAATTGGTGATTACTACTAAACAGGTAGAATTGAAATTAAATGATTTATTGAAAGGTGCCTCAGCTATTGATTTAAGAGTTGTAATAAAAAGAAATAATGAAGTAATTTTTGACTCTGAAAGCCAAAGAAAGACTTCGTTGAATAGAGAATTTATATTGTTCGCTGATGAGAAAGAAGTATTCAATCAAGTATTGGTGCCGTCTAATTATTTTGTTTATTCTTTGAATGTTGATGGTTTGAGAACACCAGAGGAATGCAAAACATTTGGTAATAGACTTTATAACATCTACCCTAAAGTTGGTGAATTTTTGGCTGGCATAAACAAAAGAGTAGATTTTATAGAAAAGGTGAAATCTAAATCTTTAGGGAAGAAGGTCTGCTTGCTTGGTAATATACCATATGATGCTGAATGGAAACAAGGGGACATATCTTGTCAAGTGTATTTAGAGGGAGTTCAGATGACTATTCCTAAAGACTTTAATATTAAAGCACTTGAATTTAGGGTTAATGAACAATCTTTCAAGTTGGATTGTTTATATGAAGAGGATTCATATTATAGAATAGATATTACCAATTGCATTCCAAAATTACGAGTGGCAACTGTTTCATTGTATTCGTTTGAAAGAAAAGACATTATATTCAAAGAGACTATTGTTTTGTTTGACGACTTTAGGATGAGTTTCAATAAGCCGTATTATTACGGTGAAATGGAGAGAAAGTTGACAATAGAATATGGTGAAACACGTAGTGAGATCTCTTGGGGACAACAAGAAGATGTTTTGTGTTGCCCTATTGATGATGGTGAACTATGGGTTTCACCTCCAACACTGCGCTGGCGTATTAATTCAAATCAATGGCATTCAGCACCAATTGTTGGATTGCATTGGTATAAAGACTATATAAAAGATGGGGATTTATTAGAGATAGATTATCCGATTAGCGGACAAACGATTAATGTTTATGGAAAATATGGGAGAATAAGGTCAAATGTTTTCCTTGACAACAATTGTCGAAAATATAAGATAGGCCGTTTCGTATATTTGAATGAAGGCAAAGAAGAAATTGTAGTAAGTGTTTCTGATCGAATCAATACGGAACTAGTTTTGTTTAAATTATCAACCAAAGAGTTTTTTAAAGACAATCCTTTTTCATATCGTGAAGGACGTGTCTTATGGAATGCTGAAGAAACCTTTGTCGGTGAGAAGAACAGGAAATTCTTTGTTGAAGTTGGTGATATGAAGAAAGAGGTGGATTGTCACAATCAAGTGTTATTTGATGACTTAAAAGAGGATGTGTATGATACTATTGTTCAGATTAATAGCAAGAACATTTTTGCAAAAGAAAAGATTATCATATATAAAGGGTCTTTGATTGTGGGTAAGGAAGAAAAATTCAAGTTTAGAAATAAAGTGCTGAAACTACTGTTTGTCAGTTCTTCTTTTTCAGCCGAAACCCAAAAATGGGAATCTCTGAACTATACCTATTTCATTAAGGATTTGTGTTATTTTGAATTAAAGGAAGATGATGAATTGCATAGCTATTTTCTTGGGAGGTTATTCATCGATAAAGGTGGTAAAACTCAAGATATAGATGAATTAAACCTATGTAATGAAAAAGGAGAGGTTGATTTGCTTAATCCTGTTCGCATAGAAATAAGGAGTAATAATTCTTTGTGGTTGATAGCGGGTTATAACATTGAAGATAAAGATGATTTTCTTGGAGAATTGATTTTTGATAGGGCAAAGGGATGTCTGTGTAATTTCAATACTAAAAATAATCCATTCAATAGATATAAAATTGTGAACTTGTATAAATTTAAAGAGGAAGAATATGTTTAATCCAGCAAAAGCAGCAGATGAAATAAAGAAAGAATACATTGGCTACATTAGCACTACTTTCCATTTCAGAAATCCAAAACTTCAGGAAAAGTTTGTGGAAGAGTTGGATAAAACGGTTTCTAATGGGCCCTTCATTGAAATAAAGGATTCATTTAAATCGGGAGCATCCATTAGGACATTGATTGATAAGGGTGTTTTATCACCGCTGTTTGCTGAATTGGAAAGGAGTAAACCTCAATCGTATCAACGCAAATTGCCACTTGATAGACCTTTGTATTTACATCAACAAAGAGCAATTGAAAAAGTTGTTTCTGGCAATAATGTTGTTGTTTCAACTGGAACGGGAAGTGGAAAAACCAACTGTTTTCTGATACCTGTTATCAATGAATTGCTCAGGGAAAAAGAGAATGGGACGCTTAATGATGGAGTAAGGGCGATTTTTATTTATCCTATGAATGCGTTAGCCAATGACCAAATAAAAGGTTTGCGTGAGATATTAATGTGCTATCCAGACATTCGTTTTGGCGTATATAATGGTGGAACAGAGAATAAAGAGTCTGATGCAATCAAATTGTATCAGGCTATGTATGCAAATGAGAAATATCCAGAATTAAAGAAGCGATTACCTAATGAAGAGGTATCCCGCGATGAAATGAAAAGAAGGCCGCCACATATTCTTTTTACCAACTATGCTATGTTGGAGCACATGCTGTTCCGACCGGGTGACGATACAATTTTCAGTAATTCAAATTTCAAATATGTTGTATTGGATGAAGCTCATGTATATGCAGGTGCAATGGGAATGGAAACGGCTTTCTTGATGGGGCGATTAAAAGGAAGAATGAATGGTGAAAGGAAACCACAGTTTATTTTGACTTCTGCAACTTTGGGTGATGGAAGTGCTGCAAGCAATCAGAAAGTGGTTGAATTTGCTGAAAGGTTGACGGGGTGTGAGTTTAGTGTCGAAAACATTGTTGTTTCTGAACTTGACAACTCATGTAAATCTGATAGAATTATTCGTTATCCGATTCAACTGTTTTCTGATTTGGCAGACGAAAAGAAGTTTTTTGATGATGTGTTGAGGCAATATGGAATAGAGGTTGAGTATTCCAAAGTAAAAGAGCCAGAAATCCTTTATGATTTGATTTCTTCGTCCCACTATTATTTGCAAATGAGAAAACTTGGCAAATTGGTAAAGTTGGAGGACTTTTCAAAAGAATTGGACATTGATAAGTCAGCAACAGTTAGATTTATCGCATTGTGTGCGAAGGCAAGGAAGGGTGGCAAACCTCTGATAGACATTCGTTATCATTATTTTTTGAAGGCTTTGGATGGCTGTTATTTGTCTTTGGATTATCCTCAGAGTTTGTCTTTGGTTAGAAAAGACGAGTATACTTTGGGTTACGGAGAGTCTGCCAAGATGTTTGAAATAGCTGTTTGCGAGGATTGTGGAGAAATCGCAATAGTGGGTAGAATTGAAAGCGGTAAGTTAGTTCGCTCAAATAGCATGGAAAACAGGGAATTCTTTCAAATTAGTTATTGTGATGATACTGAAGACGATGATGAAAATAAAGTTTATTATTTATGTAAATCTTGTGGCGCTATAGTTCCTCAAGATGAAGTACATAACAAATGGTGTACATGTGGTAATACTCAAAAGATTAAGGTGACGAGACTTGCAAAAAACAAGTGTCAAAATTGCGAAGGAACATTGAGGCATTTCAACCTTGGATATGACGCGGCAACAGGTGTAATTGCAACGGCTTTATATGAGCAAATTCCCGAATACATGTATGTTTCGGAAGAAACAGAAGCACAACAAACTGTCAAAAAGAGTATTTTTTCTAAGGCTATATCCAAGAAAAAAACCATGATAAAAACTGGAAGCCAGTTTTTGGTTTTTTCTGATAGTCGCCAAGGAGCCGCAAAGTTTGCTTGTTTTCTGACAGATTCATACAAAGAGTTTTTGCGAAGACGTGGAATTTGGAAAGTCGTCGAGGAGCAAGAAAACGATTCGAAAAGCGAACAAGGTGTTAAGATTGGAGAGTTTGTGAAACTTTTGGAGAACTATTTTTCAAGTCTAAGATTGTTCCGACAGAGCAATTCTGTTGATGCTGAATCCTCGAATGTGGAAAACCGACGTAACGCTTGGGTTGCTGTGCTTAATGAAATGTATAATTGCAACCGTGACACTTCATTGGTCTCATTGGGAAAAATTTCCTTTGAATATTTGGGGAATACGGATGACATTGTTAATGCGGTTGTTGATCACTATAGCATTACAAAAGAGGATGCAAAAAATTTCCTCAATTATCTTGCTTTTGAAGTTGTGAGAACGGGTGCGATAATAACTGATAGCCCAACCGATATTAATGATAGTGATAGGGAGTATTTGTACTTTACGCCGAATCAAAAAGTCATAACGAAAGTTAAAGATCCTAATTTATATGGTTCACAACCGTTTATGCCAACACTAAAAATCTTAAAGTCTGGTGAGAAACGGTATTCTCATTCAAATAAGTTGGAAATTACAAAAAGGGTATTAGGAACAAATGATGAAGAATCTGTTAATTTCTTGAGTGATTATTGGGATTATTTAGTTGATGAACAAAACAATAATTACATCCTTCGCAATATTGGTAAGGGTAATGCGATTCCTGCAAGTTATTTCAAGGTGAAATTCGGGAAAAATGCCGAATTATGGAAATGTCAAAAATGTGGTAAAGTTACGCAATTCAACATTGGTCATAGATGCATCCAACAAGGGTGTGATGGTACTTTGCAACGGCTTAACTCAGATGAGTTTTGTAAGGATAATTACTATGCTATGTTGTATAGTAGCAGTAAAGTGACTCCATTGTTTGTTAAGGAACATACTGCACAATTGGAAAAGAAAGATGCTTTGGATTACCAGCAACAGTTTATCCGAAAAGAAATTAATGCGTTGTCATGTTCGACTACATTTGAAATGGGTGTAGATGTTGGCGATTTGGAGACAGTGTTCTTGCGCAATATTCCGCCATTGCCTTCAAATTATGCTCAAAGGGTTGGCCGTGCAGGGCGAAGTATTGATGCCGCCGCATTCGCTTTGACATTTGCAAGGCTGAGTTCACATGATTTTACTTTTTTCGATAGGCCGAAAGAAATGATAAATGGCATTATTTCTCCTCCAAGTTTCGTCTTGGATAATGAAAAGATTTTGAGGCGACATGTATATGCGGTAGCTTTGAGTTTATATTTGCGTTACAATCCTGAGTTATATGCTGGAAACAATGCAAAGGCTTTCATAAATGAAAAGGGTTATGTGGGGTTTGTTGACTGGCTTAAAACCAAACCAGCAGAATTGAGCACCCTGCTAAAAAACTCACTAACAGGTATTGGACCAAAATTGAAAGAAAAATATGTTGATGGCTTTGGATGGCTTGAAGAGTTTTGTGGCGAAGGAGGGCTGTTTACAAGATATGTCAATGAATATGAATCCAATATTGAATATTTGAAAAAGGAGCGTGACAAAGCTATGCGTTCGCGTGATGTTGAAACGGCACGAGTTTTCGAACGCAAACTTGAAAGGTATGAGAAGAATGATTTAATTGACTTTTTGGTTAGGGGAAATATATTGCCAAAATATGGTTTTCCAATAGATTCCGTTGAGTTAAGCCAAAATATTTCATCAGACAGGTTGAAATCTTTGAACTTAAACAGAGACCTTTCTGTGGCGATAGCTGAATATGCACCATCTTCTGAAGTTGTTGCTGATGGAGGTTTATACACAAGTAGATACATTAGGAAACCAATTGTTAATAGAAGTGAGTTGACGGATTTTGAAACAGGGTACATTTCAGAATGTCCAGATTGTAAGAATGTCAATTATTCGAAAATGCCTGTAGGGGGAGACGGAAGGTCATGCATGATATGTTGTTCAATATTAAAATCACGAGATTTTCATAAAAGCATAGAACCAAGGGCTGGGTTTATTGCGGAAGAAGATGTTAAAGAAGTGCCATTGACAACACAAGAAAGAAAATATAAAACGGAAGCCATATATATAGGCGATCCAACGGCCTTTCCTATAAGTACTTACCATTATGAATTTAATGGAATCGGTATTGATGTTGAGTCCACGGCAAATGATTCGCTTGTCGTGAAGTCAACGGATTATTTCTATGTTTGTCCAAAATGTGGATATTCCATTGCAGCAGACGAGGAAGGTAAATTGAAAAAATTTGAAGATTATCGTCCTGGAGTAATGCGAATTGAAAGAAATAGCGAAGGCCACAAAAATCCGTTTGGTCGTGGCAAGTGTTCGTGTGGTTCACTCACAAAATACGGTCTTCATCATGAGTTTAAAACAGATGTTGCAAAGATAACCTTTGGCTGCGACACATCTGACTATTCAACGATGTTATCAGTGATGTATGCCTTGTTAAACTCTTTCGCAAATGAGTTCAACATAGAAAGAAGAGATATTAAAGCTTGTTTGACATATAAAAGGATTAATGGTAAAATGGAGCATAAAATCATCATCTATGATGCTGTTCCGGGTGGTGCAGGACATTCAAGGCGATTGGTGACTGAGAACGGAGAGGCCTTGAAAGCAGTCATATCTCGTTCAATTAATATGTTAGGAAATTGCGAATGCTCACCTTCGTGTTATCGTTGTCTAAGAAATTATGAAAATCAGAAAGTGCATGAGATTTTGGATAGAGAGAAGGCTTTAGCGTTTTTGCAAAGATTGGCTGACAGAAATTGAGTTACTAAAACGAATCAAGACAATAATAAATATGACAAAAGAAATAGAAATAATAAAGTCTGAACTACAATTTAGACATCTGCCAAATCAACCTCATTATTCCAGACATCTGGAAAATGTCAGACATCTGCCAAATTAAAATAGTTGTAACACTTTGTTTTTCTATGTGCAAATTATCAAAAGTAGGATTTGTAACGATGGGCGTTTGCCCAAATGTGAGTTGCTTTTCGAAAAAAAATCTTACAAATCTACTGCACTTTTGAAAAAATGCAGTAATATTAATTCTCTTCCCAATACCTATAAAACAGACCTTTCAACCGCTCAGTAACCACAGCCATCACATCGGCAAACGAAAGTGACTCATTCCACTGGATCTTCTTAAGGAGCACTCCCCATCGCTTCAGGCGCACTTCATAGGTGCAAAAGTAATCATTGAACAATTGTAGTTTGGCGTTATATACCAGCTCACGATTGTCAAAGGTGGCTTTAACTGCATCGTACAGCAGTTCGTCGTCAAGTTCCTTTGTGGTGAGAATCTGGTAGCAATCGAAGAAGTCCTCGTTACTTTTGAACGGAGAATTTTAATAATCTCTGTAGAAAATACATATTTTCACAAAAATTACACTCTGTTTGCCGAGGATTTCTTTACCGACGCCTATCGCACCTTGTATTGGAAAAGCTTCCTCAGAAGAATTAAGTTTGGCGAGGCATTGTCATTTGTTGCTTTGGTGAACTTATTTATTGCTGTCCGCTAAATTTAGCGGACAGCAATAGTTTCCTATCACAAAAAAAAATCGCGCCTCAAAAAAGCGCGATTCTTATTGTTTTATTTCCTGTCTCTCCCAAACAATGCTCCAATCCATTGTCGGTTGAGTCTCGAAATGTTCTGCCGCTTGATGAGTTTCGGGCACTCGGCCTCGCAAGCGTAAGTATTGGTGCAGCTACCAAAGCCCAATTCGTCCATTTTGCAAACCATTTTGTGTACGCGGTCGGCAGCCTCGATTTGCCCTTGCGGCAACAAAGCCAAATGGCTGACTTTGGCACCCACAAACAACATCGCGCTGG
>JAEEGF010529079.1_pt1 | contig 10315 bp, 8 predicted proteins | sample 9134171 | NCBI WGS metagenome assembly JAEEGF01 (sample SAMN16246542, study PRJNA631951) | gut metagenome | biome: gut microbiome; feature: rumen; material: AP-attached | host: Bos | place: Iran: Karaj | collected 2018-10 | reverse complement strand
GATGGACAGGGCGGTCTGGCCGACCTCGTAGTGCGTCCTCGTTATCATAGGATGAGCGATACCGCGTGTGTCGGGCACGCCGTGAGACAGGAACCGCAGGCCACGCACTTCTCGTAGTTGAGGTTGACCTCCCAGGTGTCCGGGTCGATGCTGAATGCCCTGGAGAGGCAGACCGACACGCACGATCCGCAGTCGAAGCATTTGTCCTCGTCGCGCTGGATGTGCTTGCTCAGCTGTACGACCTTTATGTTCTGGTCCTCGAGGTACTTTACGGCGTCCCTGAGGTTCTTCTCGGTACCGGTCATGTTGAGGACCATCAGCCCTCCGGTATCGTCCATCTCGGCCCTCAGGATGTTGGGCTCGATCTGGAACTGCTTGACCAGTATGTACGTGACGGACTCCTGTGCGTCATGCTCGCTGAATATCAGTTTGTACTTTCCCTGCATGGTCTCACTTCCTTATCTCCAGGGGTTTGACCCTGCCTTCCCTGGGCAGCTGTATGCTGGGGACGGTGAGTTCGAATTCGCCGTGCTCGATCCAGTCCTTGAGCTTCCCGGCGACGTCCCTGGCGCCCTTGTAGGACGACAGCGGGGACGTCCTGATGCCGTGGCCCTCGTATTCGATGATGCCCCTCTTCAGTTCGGCGTAGCTGTACTGGCGGAGCGGAGGCCTGGACCTGCTGGTGATGCTGTAATCGGTCATGTTGGCGAAGATCTGGTCGTCCGAGATGGCCGTCCTCTCGATGATCTCCTTGTTGAGGATCGGGATGGGCACTCCGACTCCCAGCGCGATGGACGTTCCGTATCCGTAGATGTCGAGTCCCCTGACGTACTTGCGGTCCATCTGTTTCATGTCACCGATAAGTGCCAGCGTACGGGATCCGCTCACCGGCACGCCGTTCTTCTCGGGTGCGGAGGTGTTGAACTGCGTGCCCTGCCAGCTGACGTATCCGATGCCTCCGCCGAGGAAGATCCTGGTGCCGACGCCGATGGTGTCGAGGTGGGGATCGTTCAGCAGCGGTGACAGCTGTCCCGCGGAGCTGTAGGTGGCGTTCTTCATCCTGGGGAGAAGCTTCCCCATGTACGTGTGGAGCGTGGTGTCGGACGTGTTGGTCGCGACGTTGTAGTTCTGGTAGATGTTCCTGGGGTTGTACAGGTAGGCCTCGTTGACCTCGTCCAGCGTGAACGAGGTGCTGATGTTCTTCCTGACGTAGCAGTCGGTACCGGGGCCCCATGCCTCCAGGTCCACCCTCTTGCCTGCGATGAGGTCCTCTATGACATGGCCTCCCCCGTAGTTGGGGATCGTCTCGCTGACGCAGGTGGAGCCGATGTAGGTGTCCACCGCGGCAAGACCGCCGTAGGCCTCCACGCCGTTGACGCGTATGTTGGCCATCCTGATCGGGGGGTCGCTGTGTCCGAAGTTGATGAATGCGCCCGAGGAGCACATGGCACCGAAGGTTCCGGTGGTGACGACGTCGACCTCCTCGGCCGCCTTCTCGGCACCCTTCTCCCTCACGATGTCGATGACCTCCTCGGCGGTGTAGACGACCGCCTTGCCCTTGCGTATCTTCTCGTTGATCTCCTCGTAGGTCTTGGCCAATGTACCGCCTCACAGGATGTTCTTCTTGTAGGCGAGCTCGGCGTTGAGCACCGAACCGCCCGCTCCTCCTCTGAGCGTGTTGTGGGAGAGTGCGAAGATCTTGTAGAACTCCTCCTTCTTCCTGATCCTTCCGAGCGAGATGGCCATTCCTTTGGACCTTCCGGTCCCTCCGGCGAAGACGTCGAATGCGGGCTGGGGCCTGTTCTCCTCCTTCCTGACGATGATGGGCTGCGGGGGTGCCGAGGGGAGGTCCAGCTTCTGGGGCTCTCCCTTGAAGGACTCCAGCTTCCCGATGATCTCGTCCAGCGAGGGTTCGGATCCCATACGGATGGTCAGCGTCTCCAGATGGCCGTCGACGACCGGCACGCGTGCGCAGTTGGCGAAGGTCCTGAACTTGGCGAACTCGAATGCGCCGTTCTGGTAGGTACCGAGCATCTTGGCGAGCTCGGACTCCATCTTCTCCTCCTCGTTCTTGATGAAGGGGATGACGTTGCCCATGATGTCCAGCGAGGGGACGCCGGGGTAGCCCGCTCCCGAGAGCGCCTGGTATGTGGAGATGAACACCTCCTTCAGACCGTATGCCCTGTCCAGGACCGCCAGCGGTGCTGCGATGCCGGTGGACGAACAGTTGGCGTTGGTGACGATGAAACCTCCGTTGGCGAAGGTCTTCTGGTCCTTGATGGACAGGAGGTGCTCGGGGTTGACCTCGGGGATGAGGATCGGTACGTCCTTGTCCATCCTGTGGGAACCGGCGTTGGTGAACACTCCGACACCGGCCTCCGCCAGTTCGGTCTCCGTCGGGCCTGCGAGATCGGAGGGGATACCGCTGAACGCGATGCGGTCGTTCTTCGCGATCTTCTTGACGTCCATGACCTCGATCTTCCTGTCGAGGGTCTCCTCCTTGAACACGTAGTCGCGGACCTTCAGTACGTCCCTGAGCCTCTTGCCCTCGGACCTCTCGGATGCGTAGAGGCCCTCCATCTCGAAGTAGGGGTGGTCCTCAAGCATCTCTATGAATCTCTGGCCGATCATTCCTGTCGCGCCGAGAACTGCTACCTTGATTTTGCTCATAATCACACATCCTATAATACGCACTTGATTATTCGCAGTATTATAAAACGTTGTGTTAAAAATATTCCTAAAAGAATAAATTAAAGAGGGGATCACTCGAAGTAGTGCTTCTGCCTCTCCTTGGATATGTGGAGGATGACCTCTGCGATCTTGCGCGCCTCGGTCTCGGTGAGCTGGACCTCCTCGCACAGTTCCAGATATCTCCTGACGACCTCCTTCTCGACGTTCTCGTCCCAGTATTTCTGTCCGGACGCCTTCTTGGCCTCGGCGAGCTTGTCAGCGATCTCCATGCGCATGGCTATGTTCTCGATGATGACCTGGTCGATCTCCTCGATCATCTCCCTGAGCTCTGCCGTATCTGTCATCGGTACGCAACTTGATTTTTCCTATAAATACCTCGCTTAACGAACACGAACGGACAGAATGTACATTATCGTTCAATGATGCAATCTTTTATACTGCGGTGTTGATGGATACATATGGATTCCATCATCAGGGCATTCAAGGGATACCCGTCCCAGGAGAAGGTGGTTCAGGAGATGCTCCGTTCAGGGGTGAGCGTCAGGAAAGGCATAGCGTACTGCAACGGCATCAAGCTCTCCGATACCGCCATCGGAGCGGCCTGCGGGGTGGACCACAGGGTTGTGCGCTCCACGCTCGACAGGATCAACTCCGATCCCAAGCTCAATGATATTTTTTCGAGGATGTCCTGCATCGCGCTGTATGCGGACATAGCGCAGGACATCGGCTGCACCGCCATAGACATAGAGCCGGACAACAGCCGCGCCCCCGGTATCCTTTCGGAGGTCGCCAAGGTCATATCCGACAGGGGCCTGTCGGTCAGGCAGGCGGTGGTTGCCAACCGTTCCGGCGACGATCAGCATCTGCTCATCGTGATCGAGGGATTCGTACCGCCGGAACTCATCTACATGATCAGGAACTGCCGCGGCGTCAAGACCGTCGCGCTTCTTTGAAAAAATGATTATCCACGGGCCTTGCGGCCCGTTGAATTGGTTTAGACGTGGAACTCCTTCATGGAGCGGACCTTGAGCTTCTGCTCCTTCCCGACCTTGATGGCACCGACGGCCATGTTCGCACCCTGGATGGTGGTCATGATCGGGATCTCCAGCTCCACGGCGAGACGGCGCATCGCGTATCCGTCCCTGATGGCTCCGGATTTGAGCGAGGGGGTGTTGATGATCATTCCGATCTTGCCCTCCCTCATCAGGCTGAGTCCGTTGATGCCCTGTCCGTCCTGCAGTTTGTAGACTGTGGTGGACGGGACGCCGTGCTCCCTGAGGTACGCCGCGGTTCCCTTGGTGGCATAGATCTCGAAGCCCATGCCGATCAGGTCCTTGGCGGCGGGGAGGATCTTCTCCTTGTCGTCGCCGTTGACGGTGATGTAGATTCCGCCCTCGGTGGGGAGCTTGGAACCGGCCGCGATCTCCGCCTTGTAGTAGGCGGTGTAGAAGTCCTCGTCGATTCCCATGACCTCTCCGGTGGATTTCATCTCGGGGGTGAGGATGGAGTCGACTCCCACAAGTTTCAGGAACGGGAAGACCGATTCCTTGATGGCGAAGTGGTCGAGGGTCTTGTATCCGGATCCCAGGCCGACCTCCTTGAGGGTCTTTCCGAGCATGATCTGCGTGCTGATCTTGGCCAGCGGGATTCCCGTTGCTTTGGAGATGAACGGGACGGTACGGGACGACCTGGGGTTGGCCTCGATCATCCAGATCTCGTCGTCCTTGACCGCGAGCTGCAGGTTCATGAGTCCGCTGATGTTGAGTGCCAGCGCGACCTTTCTGGAGGTCTCGAGGACCTTGTCGATCACGGCGTCGCTGAGGTTGAACGGCGGCAGGACCATGGTGGCGTCTCCGGAGTGGACACCGGCGAACTCCACGTGCTCCATGATACCTCCGACGAACACGTCGGTGCCGTCGCAGAGCAGGTCCACGTCCAGCTCGATCGCGCTGGTGAGGTACTTGTCGATCAGGATCGGGTGGTTCCTGGAAACCTTGACCGCAGTTTCCACGTAGGTCTTCAGCTCCTCGGTGGAGTAGACGATCTCCATCGCGCGTCCTCCGAGGACGTACGACGGCCTGACGAGTACGGGGTATCCGATCCTCTCGGCTATGTCCCTGGCCTCCTCGAAGGAGTATCCGGTACCGGATGCGGGCTGCTTGATCTTCAGCTCGTCCATGAGCTTGGAGAACCTCCTCCTGTCCTCCGCCACATCCATCATGTCGGGGCTGGTCCCCAGGACCTTGGTCTTGGTGCCTGCCATCGCCTTCTCGATGTCCATGGCGAGGTTAACGCTGGTCTGTCCGCCGTACTGGCAGATCACACCGTCGGCGTCCTCTGCCTCGATGACGTTGAGCACATCCTCGAGGGTCAGGGGCTCGAAGTAGAGCCTGTCGGAGATGTCGAAGTCGGTGGACACGGTCTCGGGGTTGTTGTTGATGATGACCGCGTCGTATCCCTCGGCCTGCAGGGCCATGACGCTGTGGACGCAGCTGTAGTCGAACTCGATACCCTGTCCGATCCTGATGGGTCCTCCTCCGATGATGATTATGCTCTTCTTCTTCGGGTCGCGCTTGACCTCGGAGGAGTTGCCGTATGTGGAGTAGAAGTAGGGGGTCTTTGCCTCGAACTCCGCGGAACAGGTGTCGACCATCTTGTACACGGGCACTATTCCCAGGTCCTTCCTGGTCCTGCGGATGTCCATCTCGTCCTTGCCTGTGAAGGATGCGATGGCGGCGTCGCAGAAGCCCATGCATTTAGCTTCCTTAAGGAGGTCCTTTCCGAGGGGCTCGGATGCGAGCCTCTTCTCCATCTTGACGATGTTGGCGACCTTGCGGGTGAAGAACGCGTCCCAGCATGCGAGCTCGGACACCTTCTCGATGGTCCATCCCTTTCTGAGGGCCTCGGCGATCACGAACACGCGCTTGTCGGTGGCGTGAATGAGCTCGTCGGCGATCTCGTCGTCGGTGAGTCCGACGGGGTCGAGGTGGACGCTTCCGATCTCGAGGGACCTCATTCCCTTCAGGAGGGCCTCCTCGAAGGTCCTTCCGATGGCCATGGTCTCTCCGGTGGACTTCATCTGGGTGCCGAGGTGCCTGTCGACGGTGCGGAACTTGTCGAAGGGCCATCTGGGGATCTTGAGCACGACGTAGTCGACCGAGGGCTCGAATGCGGCGAACGTGGTGCCGGTGACCCTGTTGGGAATCTCGTCGAGGGTGTATCCCACGGCGATCTTCGCCGATACGCGTGCGATGGGGTATCCGGTCGCCTTGGATGCCAGGGCGGAGGACCTGGACACACGGGGGTTGACCTCGATGAGCCTGTAGTCGCCGTTGGCGGGGTTGAACGCGAACTGTACGTTGCATCCTCCCTCGATGCCGAGGGCGCGGATGACCTTGAGCGAGGCGTCCCTCAGACGCTGGTGGTCTATGTCCGATAACGTCAGGCAGGGAGCGCAGACAATGCTCTCGCCGGTGTGGATACCCATGGCGTCGATGTTCTCCATGTTGCATATGATGATGCAGTTGTCGTTGTGGTCCCTCATGACCTCGTACTCGTACTCCTTCCAGCCGAGCACGCTCTCCTCGATGAGGACCTGGTGGATACGGGAGTAGGCGAGACCCCTTCCGCATATGTCCCTGAGCTCGTTCTCGTCGTATGCGATACCTCCGCCTGTACCTCCGAGGGTGTAGGCGGGACGGATCAGCACGGGGTAGCGTCCGATGACCTTGACTGCTTCGATGGCTTCCTCGATGGAGGTGCATGTCCTGCTGACGGGGACGGGCTCCCCGATCCTCTCCATGGTCTCCTTGAACAGCTCCCTGTCCTCGGACATGGCGATGGCGTCGGGCTGGGTACCCAGAAGGGTGACGCCCAGCCTGTCGAGGGTGCCGTTCTCGGCGAGCTCGGAACAGATGTTGAGCGCGGTCTGCCCTCCCATTCCGGCCATTATCCCGTCGACGCCCTCCTTCTCGATGATCTTGGCGATGATGTCGGCCTGCATGGGCTCTATGTACACGGCGTCGGCCATGTCGAGGTCGGTCTGGATGGTCGCGGGGTTGGAGTTGACCAGGACGGTCTTGTAACCCTCCTCCCTGAGCGATTTGCATGCCTGGGAACCGGAGAAGTCGAACTCCGCCGCCTGTCCGATGACAATCGGTCCGGAACCGATGACCATGAGCTTCTTGTAATCCTTTCTCATCTCTTCGCCTCCTGCATGGTCTTGGCGAAATTGTTGAAGATGAACGAGGTGTCGTCGGGACCTGCGTGGGCCTCGGGGTGGTACTGGCACGTGAACACCGGGAGGTTCTTGTGGATCAGTCCCTCGACGGATCCGTCGTTGATGTTTATCTGGTTGACTATGACGTCCTTCCCGTCCATGGAGTGCTCGTCCACCGCGAAACCGTGGTTCTGGGAGGTGATGTAGATCCTGTTGTCGAACTTGACGGGCTGGTTGGATCCCCTGTGGCCGTACTTCATCTTGTACGTGGTGCCGCCGAGGGCGAGTCCGATGACCTGGCTTCCGTAGCAGATGCCCATGAGGGGCTTCTGTCCGATGAGGTCGCTGCACGTCTTCACGAGGGTCCTCTTTATCTCGGGGTGGGCCGGGTCGCCGGGTCCGTTGGTGACGAGCACGCCGTCCACGCCGGAGTCGATGATCTCCTGTGCGGTGGCGTCGTAGGGGAAGACCGTGAGGTTGCATCTCTGCGCCAGCGAGTCGAGGATACCCTTCTTCACTCCGCAGTCGATGACACCGGCGTTGAGGTCCTTCCCGTTGTCCACGAAGTACTTCTTCTTGCATGATACCTCGGCAACGAGGTTGCTCTCGGAGGGTGCGGGCATCCTCTTCAGATCGGATATCGTCTTGTCGACGAGTCCCTCGTCGTAGACGATGGCGCCCTTGAGGGTTCCCTCGCTGCGGATCTTGAGGACCAGTTCCCTGGTGTCGATGCCGGATATGCCGGGGACCTTGTTCTCCTTGAGGAAGGAGTCGATGGTCTTCCCGCCGTACATGAGGGAGGGTTCCCTGCAGTACTCCCTCACGACGAGTGCCCTGACGTGGACGCCGCTGGATTGGCTAGCCGCGTCGGTTATTCCGTAGTTTCCTATGAGCGGGTACGTGGTGATGAGAATCTGTCCCTGGTATGAGGGATCCGTGATGCTCTCCTGGTAGCCGCCCATCGCTGTTGTGAAAACGACCTCTCCGGTCTCCGCCTTGTCGTATCCAAAGGCCTCGCCTTCGAGGACGGTCCCGTCCTCAAGAACAAGATAGTTACGTGCCATTGAAAGTTCATCCATTCCAATATTGTATTTAATTTCTACCTCAGCGTACCGACACTGAAAATACGCGACTGTCGGATGATGGACATAACATCGGGAGGGTTATTTCCGGGCGTGCGCATACCGTGCGCAAGTAATTATAGGGACGGGGAGATTAAGCGGGCGATGAAGTACTCCCAGACGGACCGCGGGATCAGGATCCAGATAGAGACGGACGACGATATCTGGCACATATACAACATCCTGGAACTTGGCGATCTCGTCACCGCATCCACCATGAGGCGCGACAGCTCCGTCACGGACAAGATCCGCGCGGAGAGGGCCGAGAAGAAGAGGATGACCCTCGGGATAAGGGTGGAGAAGATAGAGTTCTCCGAGGACGACCTCAGGCTGAAGGTCCTGGGGACCATAGAGACGGGTCCGCAGGACATCGGCCAGCACCACACCCTGATGCTGGAGGTGGGGGACTCCCCGATCGTGGAGAAGAACCATTGGAAGGAGACCCAGCTGGAGAGGCTCAAGAGGGCGGCCGCCGATACGAACAAGCCGCGCATGGTGTTCGTGTCGATGGACCAGGACGAGGCCACCATAGCCGTGCTGAGGCAGTTCGGGCTGAAGGAGGTGGCCACCATACGCTCGGGCCGCACCGGGAAGCAGTACCAGGACGACTCCAAAGGAGGGGACTACCACGGGGAGATCATCGCCAAGCTGAAGCTGATCTGCGAGCCTAACATGCCGCTGGTCATACTTGGTCCCGGATTCGAGAAGGAGCAGTTCTCCGATTCCGTGAAGGGCACCAACATGTTCCAGAGCGTCTTCGTCTACCACACAGGACAGTGCGGCATGCAGGGAGTCAACGAGCTCATGAAGAAGGGCCTCGGGGCGAACCTGCTGAGGGAGTCGAGGGTCGGCATCGAGATGGAGGCCGTCGAGAAGCTGATGGAGGGCATCGGGAAGGACGGTCTCGCCACATACGGTACGCAGGAGGTGGCCGATGCCGCCGCGGCGGGAGCGGTGGAGACCCTGCTGGTGCTGGACTCGAAGCTCAGGGAGACGGATCTGGATCCGGTGGTCCGCGCCGTGGAGCAGCAGAAGGGCAACGTGATAGTCGTGTCGGCACAGCACGACGGCGGCAGGCAGCTCGAGGCATTGGGCGGCATGGGCGCCATCCTGAGATACAGATTGGCGTGACCTTTTTTCCAGAGTTCGCGGACATAGTTTTTTTAATAATCAGTCCATCCCTACACCTGCGCGCATCCCAGGTACGCAGGAGAGTGAACGCCGATGACAGAGGATTTCAACCAATTCATAGAGGAGCACAGCAAGATCTGCGAGAAGAACGATCTGATCCCTACCGAGCTCTACACCAAGTACGATGTGAAGAAGGGGCTCCGCGACAGCAACGGAAAGGGAGTCCTCACCGGTCTCACCAATATCTCCAGGGTCGACGGTTTCGTCAACATCGACGGCGTCAGGACCCCATGCGAGGGATGCCTGTGGTACCGCGGGTACGACGTCTACAAACTGGTGGACGGGCTGAAGCAGAACAGGTTCGGGTTCGAGGAGGCGGCATACCTGCTGCTCTTCGGGAACCTCCCGACCGAGAAGGAGCTCCAGAACTTCAGGGAGGAGCTCTCGCTCAAGCGCACCCTTCCGATCACGTTCATCAGGGACGTCATCCTCAAGGCGCACAGCAGGGACATCATGAACTCCATGACCAAGAGCGTCCTCACGCTCGCGGCGTACGACTCCGACATGTCCGACTGCTCCATCAGCAACGTCCTCAGGCAGTGCATCGAGCTCATCAGCGTGTTCCCCATGCTGGCGGTGTACGGTTACCACGCATACAGCTACTACGACTGCAACAACAGTCTCATCATCCACAGGCCGGACAGCAACCTGTCCGTGTCCGAGAACATCCTCAGGCTCCTCAGGCCGGACGGCCAGTTCACCGAGCTGGAGGCCAAGGTCCTCGATATCGCATTGATACTCCACATGGAGCACGGCGTAGGCAACAACTCCACCTTCACCACGAGGGTGGTCACGTCCACCGGTTCCGATACGTACTCGGTCATCGCCGCAGCATTGTCGTCCCTCAAAGGCCCGAAGCACGGCGGGGCGAACATCAAGGTCGTCCAGATGATCAAGGACATCAAGCAGAACGTCAAGAACCTGGATGACGACGAGGAGCTCAGGTCCTACCTGATCAAGATCCTCGACAAGCAGGCCTTCGACAACGCAGGTCTCATCTACGGTATGGGACACGCGGTCTACTCCATATCCGATCCCAGGGCGAAGATCTTCCAGGGATACGCGGAACTCCTCGCCAAGGAGAAGGGACGCA
>JAEEGF010490501.1_pt1 | contig 10316 bp, 8 predicted proteins | sample 9134171 | NCBI WGS metagenome assembly JAEEGF01 (sample SAMN16246542, study PRJNA631951) | gut metagenome | biome: gut microbiome; feature: rumen; material: AP-attached | host: Bos | place: Iran: Karaj | collected 2018-10 | reverse complement strand
GGCAATGTCAGCATGTGGATCATTGCAAATGAGGTCAACGCCAGAAAAGAATACAACTACATGACTCATACCGACGTAAACACCTACACTACGGCATTTACCAGAGCTTTCAGGGTGTTCTATAACGCCATCAAGAGTCAGAACAGCGCAGCCAAGGTGTATATACCTATTGACCAGCGTTGGACCTATAATACCGAGAAGACCGGAGACTATGATGCCAAGGATGTCCTTGATATATTCGCAGCATCTTTATCCGAGTACGGCAACATCGACTGGGGACTGGCAGCTCATCCGTACTCTTTCCCCAACGGAAATACAGCATTCTGGAAGTCTTCCAAGTATGTCAATCACTCAGATACTACTCCATGTATAACCATGGACAACATAGAAGTTCTTACCAATTATATGAAGAGACCGGAGATGCTTGATACATCAGGCAATGTGAGATCGATCATCCTCAGTGAGATCGGCTATTCATCAACTTCGGGTCAGGATCTTCAGGCAGCAGCTTTTGCTTACGCCTACGTCAAGATGGAAAAGAACGGCTACATCGATGCACTCATGCTCTCAAGACAGACCGATGCCGGCGACGAGATCGCGGCTCTTGGCCTTGCCCTTGGACTTCAGACCACCGGCGGAGGCAAGAAACATATATGGAATGTCTTTAAATATATTGATACAGATAAACGCAATGAGGTCATCTCTTTTGCCTATGATATAGTAGGCACGACCTTCTAGTAAGATTTTGAAAGGGGAGCATTATTATGACAAACGCAGAAAAAGCACTTAAACTCCATGAGGAGTGGCAGGGAAAACTTGAGACAACATCGAAGTCCAAAGTTAATTCCAAGGAGGATCTGGCACTTGCTTATACTCCGGGAGTTGCAGAACCCTGTAAGCTGATAGCACAGGACAAAGAGCTGGCTTACAAATATACGATCAAGTCCAATACTATAGCTGTTGTATCCGATGGAAGCGCGGTTCTTGGCCTTGGAAACATCGGACCATATGCAGCAATGCCTGTTATGGAGGGTAAGGCAGTTCTGTTCAAGGAATTTGGAGGAGTCAATGCAGTTCCGATCTGCCTTGACACGCAGGATACAGAGGAGATCATTAAGGCAGTTAAATACCTGGCTCCCGGCTTTGGTGGAATCAATCTTGAGGATATCTCAGCGCCAAGATGCTTTGAGATCGAAGAGAGATTAAAGGAGATGCTGGATATCCCGGTATTTCATGATGATCAGCACGGAACAGCCATTATCGTACTTGCTGGTATAATAAACGGCCTTAAGGTTGTCGGCAAGAAAAAGGAAGACTGCAAGGTTATCGTAAACGGTGCAGGAAGTGCCGGCATCGCCATCACCAAGCTCCTTCTTCGTTACGGATTCAAGAATGTCACCATGTGCGATAAGGTTGGAATCCTTCACAAGCAGTCCGAGGATCTTAACTGGATGCAGAAGAAGATGATGGATGTGACCAATCCCGATCAGATCAAGGGCTCTCTCGCAGATGCTCTGGTAGGAGCAGACATTTTCGTTGGTGTATCTGCACCCGGCATCGTAACAAAAGAAATGGCTCAGAAGATGAACAAGGATGCTATCATGTTCGCTATGGCAAACCCTGTACCTGAGATCATGCCTGATCTTGCAAAAGAGGCCGGTGTGCGCGTTATCGGTACCGGAAGAAGCGACTTCCCCAACCAGGTAAATAACGTCCTTGTATTCCCCGGAATCTTCAAGGGAGCACTGGAGGCAAGAGCACGACAGATCACAGAGGAGATGAAGCTTGCAGCAGCAACAGCCATCGCAGGACTTGTGCCTGACGAGGAGCTTAACGATGAGAATATTCTTCCTGCTGCTTTTGATCCAAGGGTTGCTGATGTGGTCAGCGCAGCAGTAAAGGCACATGTAGTAGATTGATTGGAGTTTTAAATTGAGTTCGCAGTATTTAACGCTTTATAAGATGATAGTTCTGTACATGCTAAAGAGGTGTGACGATACTCTCAGTAAGTCCCAGATATACGATTTTATTCTGGAAAAAGAGTATACGACCTTCCTTACGTTGCAGGAGGTATTCAGTGAACTGGCGGCATCTGACCTTATCACAGAAAAGACCATGGCCAACAGGACATATCTTGAGATAACGGATGAGGGGGCGCAGACCTTAGAGTTTTTTGGAAACAGGATAAACCCGGCGATTAAGCAGCAGATAGATGAGTACCTTCGTGACAACAGCATGAAGCTCAGAAACGAAAAGTCTATTCTCGGGGATTATCAGAAGACCGGTGAAAATGAATACACAGTACAGCTCCTTGCAAGAGAGAACGGCCAGGATATTCTGGATATCAGGGTTCCTGTTCCCACAGAGGAGATTGCACAACATATGATCGACAACTGGCAGGAGAAGAATACGGAGATTTATCAGTATCTTTTTTCCAAACTGATGGAAGAATAAAAAGAAAAGCTCTCGGTTCCAAACGGAACTGAGAGCTTTTAATTTAACGAGCTGCTGACGAGAATCGAACTCGTGACCTCCGCACTACCAATGCGACGCACTACCGACTGTGCTACAACAGCTTGCTTGCCTTTCGGCAATCGCAAAGACTATTATAACGGGATGCGAAGCGGATGTCAATCAATAAATAATTATGCTTGTGAGATCACAGACATGTAATAGGAGTACAGACTCCTGTAGGTATCGTTGTTGTAATGCAGACCGTCAGAGGTTGAGAAACCTGCCTGGCTAAGGTATGTATAGCCGTCGATCCACTGTACTCTCGGATCGAGCTCTGACTGAAGTCTTGCGTTAAAGCTTTCTATCTGAGCATTTGATACGCTGCTGCAGTTGCCGACGGGTGTTACAGCTGCGTAGTAAACAGTTATTCCTGCCTCGGTCCAGGCATCTATGTTGCTGTTCACAAGATTGATATACTTGCTTGCATTAGCGAGGTCATTGACACCAAAATTGATGATCATGGTGGTTCCCGGTCCTGCGTAGGATGGGATCTCTGAGAGCGCAGTGTTCTTAAACCAGCTGTAGCCCTCCCCTATCTTGGCAATGTATGCCTTATCGGAAGATCCGACAGCCATCTGCATCTGAACAGTTCTTGAATCACCGACAAATACCAGTGGTGTGCCCGGAAGCTCTGTAACCATGTAATCGCCGATTATAAATGCAGTGGTATCACCGTAGGAAACTTCATACCATCCGTTATCGGTCTCGCCGGTTACCTGAGTTTCGCTGCCCCATTTGAGCTTGCCGATCTTATCATAATCGGTTCCTGCTCCGTTGCGGACATTGACCGTATCGCTGGTGTACATGGTGACTGGTGCTTCATACTCGGTCACAGTAAACACAGTTCTCTCTAATGTAGCGCCTGCTTCCTCTGATGTAACCTGTATTGTCTCGGTAGAGAGATATTCGTTGCTTGCAAGGACCTCCTCAGCCGCGCTGTCTATCGAACTTGCAACAGCCGAAACGATTTCATCACCGGAGATGTCTGCAGGATAAGCTTCTACGCTGGCTCTGTCGGCATATGCTGCGAGACAGCCGAGAACTGAAAATGCACCGGCAAATGCTGAAAGCAATATTAAGTTTCTTATATTAATACGTTTGTTCTTCATCGCTTAAAAATTTTACATTAGGCTTAAAAATATGTCAAATTTCTGTAATTTGACTAACAGAATGTGAAAAAGTATAATTGCTCTATATGCACATAAAACCTAGGAAAGGAACAAAATTATGAGAGTAGTAATTCAAGACAATTACGAAAAGATGTGCGTTTGGGCAGCAAACTATATCAAGTTGCGTGTTGGGGAACACAATAACGGACCTGAGAAGGACAGACCTTTTGTACTTGGACTTCCTACAGGATCCAGCCCAATCGGGGTTTACAAGGAACTGGTAAGAATGAATAAGGCAGGAGAAATCTCTTTTGCCAACGTTGTAACTTTCAATATGGATGAGTACTTAGGGCTTCCTCGTGAACATGACCAGTCCTATTGGTATTTCATGCATGATAACTTCTTTGACCATCTGGTTGACATGAAGCCTGAGAATATCAATATTCTCAACGGTATGACTGATGATCCGGTCAAAGAGTGTGAGAATTATGAAAAGAAGATCGCTTCTTACGGCGGTATTGACCTGTTTATGGGCGGTATAGGCGTTGACGGTCACATCGCATTTAATGAGCCTTTTACAAGCCTTGCTTCACGTACCGGAGTAAGGGATCTTACAACAGATACAAGAATTGTTAATTCAAGATTCTTTGGAAATGATCCTGAGGCAGTACCTGCACAGGCTCTGTCAGTAGGTGTCGGAACAGTTACAGATTCCAAAGAAGTACTTATTCTTATAAATGGACATAATAAAGCAAGAGCGCTGGCAGCAACCGTTGAGGGTGCTGTGAGCTCAAAATGGACCTGCAGTGCGCTTCAGATGCACAATGGAGCTATCATTGCCTGCGATGAAGCAGCTTGTGGTGAGCTTACTGTAGATACATATAAGTATTTCCTCGATATAGAGAAGAAAGAGAGGCTGTAATCATGTATACTATTACAGATCTGTATGACCTCGATCATACACTTGCAGCAGATTATCTGCGTCAGTTCACTTATCCCTGGGAAGCTTTAAAGGGAATCAAGGATTTCATCCTTGAACTTGGACCAAAGCTTGGGGATGAGTATACAGAAGTTAAGGAGAATGTATGGGTTCATAAGAGCGCAACCGTATTTGAGAGCGCATACCTTGGAAGTCCGTGCATCATCGGACCTAACACTGAGGTCAGACACGGAGCCTTCATCAGAGGATCAGCCCTTGTTGGTGCTGACTGCGTTGTTGGAAACAGCGTTGAGCTCAAGAACGTAATCCTCTTTGATCACGTTCAGACTCCTCATTACAACTATGTAGGTGACAGTATCCTCGGATACTACTCACATATGGGAGCAGGCTCAATCACTTCCAATGTTAAGAGTGACAAGAAGCTCGTTGTTGTTCACAACGGAACAGAGAATATTGAGACCGGCATGAAGAAGTTCGGCGCTATGCTGGGCGATCATGTTGAGGTTGGCTGCAATTCAGTATGCAACCCCGGTACAGTTATCGGCCGTAATTCCAACGTTTATCCGACTTCCTGCGTAAGGGGAGTTGTTCCTGAAAATTCGATCTATAAGAACAGTGGAGAGATCATCCACAAGGAGGACAGATAATGGGTAAATATTTCGGAACAGACGGCTTCAGAGGAGAGGCTAACAAGAACCTGACCTTTGAGCATGCAGTACAGATCGGAAGATATCTTGGATGGTACTATGGTGCCAACCATGGCAAGAAGGCCAAGGTTGTTATCGGTAAGGACACAAGACGAAGCAGCTACATGTTTGAGTATGCTCTTTGTACAGGTCTTATGGCCAGCGGTGCAGATGCTTACATCATGCACGTTACAACAACTCCTTCAGTTGCTTACATTACAAGAGTAGACGATTTTGACTGCGGTATCATGATCAGTGCATCTCACAATCCGTTCTACGATAACGGAATCAAGCTCTTTAACGGCAACGGTGAGAAAATGGACGAAGAGACCATTCTTCGAGTTGAGGATTACATCGACGGCAAGATCGAGATTCCTGTTGCTGAGAGAGCAGAGATTGGAAGAACAGTTGACTATGTCGCCGGCAGAAACCGCTATGTAGGATATCTTATTTCCAACTCCAAGTTCAGCTTCAAGGATAAGAAGGTCGGACTTGACTGCGCTAACGGTGCATCATGGCAGATTGCCAAGGCAGTGTTTGACGCTCTTGGTGCCAAGACCTATGTTATAAACAATGAGCCTGACGGACTTAACATCAATACAGACTGCGGATCCACTCATATTGAACATCTGCAGAAGTTTGTTGTTGAGAAGGGCCTGGATGTCGGATTTGCCTTTGACGGTGACGCTGACAGATGCCTTGCTGTAGATGAGAAGGGCAATGTTATCACAGGTGATCATATCATCTATATTTACGGTCTCTATCTCAAGGAGAGAGGCGCTCTTGCCAACAACAAGGTTGTTACAACAGTAATGAGTAACTTTGGCCTTTATAAGGCTCTTGATAAGGTTGGTATCGAGTACGAGAAGACCAAGGTTGGTGATAAGTATGTATACGAGAACATGGTTACATACGGTCACCGCGTTGGTGGAGAGCAGTCAGGACATATCATCTTCACCAAGTATGCAACCACCGGAGACGGTATTTTAACATCTCTTAAGCTTATGGAAGTAATGCTTGCAAAAGAGAAGCCTATGAGCGCTCTTGCAGCTCCTGTGGTATTCTATCCTCAGGTTCTTAAGAACGTAAGAGTAAAGAGTAAGCCTGATGCACAGAATGATGCTGATGTTCAGAAGGCTGTTGAAGAAGTTGCCAAGGCTCTCGGCGATACAGGACGTATCCTTGTAAGAGAGTCCGGAACTGAGCCGGTTATTCGTGTAATGGTTGAGGCAGAGAGCGATGAAATCTGCGAAAAGTATGTGGATCAGGTAATTGACGTGATTCGTGAGAAAGGTCATTTGGAGTAAATTATATGTGTGGAATAGTAGGATATATAGGCCACAAGCAGGCAGGACCAATACTGCTTGATGGACTTTCAAAACTTGAGTACAGAGGATATGATTCAGCAGGTATTGCTGTCAGAAATGGTGCAGACCAGGCAGTAGTCGTTAAGGCTGTAGGCAAACTGGAGAATCTCTCTAACAAAACTAACGGAGGATATGCCCTTTCAGGAGAATGCGGTATTGGTCACACCAGATGGGCAACTCACGGTGCACCGAGCCTTATCAACGCACATCCTCATGTGAGCGGAAACTGCACAGGCTCCGGATCAGGAGAAGTAGAGTCTGAGGTTGTCGGTGTTCACAACGGAATTATCGAGAATTTCCAGGAACTCAAGGAAAAGCTTATAAGACATAATTACAAGTTCTATTCAGATACTGATACTGAGGTTCTGATCAAGCTTGTTGATTACTATTATAAGAAATACAAAGTAGGACCTATCGATGCGATTGCCAAGACTCTGGTGAGAGTACGTGGTTCCTATGCCCTTGAAGTTATGTTCAAGGACTATCCCGGGGAGATCTATGTTGCAAGACAGCAGTCCCCTATGATCATCGGTGTCAAGGATGATGAGTCCTTTATCGCTTCCGATGTACCTGCCATCCTTAAGTATACAAGAGATGTTTATTACATCGATAACATGGAGATGGCACGTATCAGAGCCGGAGAGGTTACATTCTTTAACCTTGACGGTGATGAGGTTGAGAAGGAAGTTACAACAGTAACCTTCTCTGCAGAAGCTGCTGAAAAGGGTGGATTTGAGCACTTCATGATGAAGGAGATCCATGAGCAGCCCAAGGCAGTTGCAGATACCATCGGCAAGTATGTATCAGGCACTACGATTGATCTTAGTGAAGTCGGAATTACAGATGAAGAGGCAAAAGAGATATCTCAGATTTATGTCATTGCCTGCGGATCAGCATGGCATGTTGGCATGGAGATGCAGTATATCATTGAGGAACTCGCAGGAATTCCTGTAAGAGTAGAGCTTGCTTCAGAGTTCAGATATCGCCAGATGCCTCTTGATAAGAATGCCCTTGCTGTGGTTATTTCCCAGTCCGGAGAAACTGCCGATTCACTGGCAGCACTTCGTCTTGCCAAGGAGAGCGGCATCAAGACTCTTGCTATTGTAAACGTAGTCGGATCATCCATCGCAAGAGAAGCTGATCACGTAATGTATACCCTTGCAGGACCTGAGATTTCAGTAGCTACAACCAAGGCATACAGCTGTCAGCTTATCTGCGGATACCTTCTTACACTTAAGTTTGCGGAAGTAAGAGAAACTCTTGATAGCGACAAGATTTCATACTACATAAAAGAGATCCAGAGTATACCTTCTAAGATTGAGAAGATCCTGGATGAGAAAGAGCGTATCCAGTGGTTCTCAGCTAAATATGCCAATGCTCACGATATCTTCTTTATCGGTAGAGGTATAGACTATGCAATTTCACTTGAGGGAAGCCTTAAGATGAAAGAGATCAGTTATATTCACTCTGAGGCATACGCAGCAGGAGAGCTCAAGCATGGTACAATCTCTCTTATTGAGGAGGGTACACTTGTAATTGGCGTTCTCACACAGCCTGCACTTCTTGAGAAGACAATCTCCAACATGGCTGAGTGCAAGAGCCGTGGTGCTTACCTGATGGGACTTACTACCTACGGAAGATATAATATAGAGGATCAGGTAGACTTTACGGTTTACATCCCTAAGGTTGATGAGCACTTTGTAGGCAGCCTTGCGATCATTCCTCTTCAGCTTCTTGGATATTACACCAGCGTTGCTAAGGGACTTGATGTTGATAAGCCAAGGAATCTGGCAAAGAGCGTAACAGTAGAATAAGAAATAAAGAATAAAGAATCAGTAAGAGCCAAGGGACACATCCCTTGGCTCTTTTATGACTAACTGATTTTTTACTTTAGCACCACAAAACTCTGAGGTGGCATCAATAGTGAAGCATCTTTGAGTTCTGCATCTCCGATCTTAAATACCGTTTTCATGTTGTTTTTTGGCAGGCTTGCAGCTGTCTTTTTGTCTGAAGGATTTATCGCTATGATCAGGTCTCCGCGCCTGTAAACAAACGGAAATTCCTCTTTTTCTGCATATATTATTTCAAAAGAGCCATCGGCCGACAGATCCGTATACTCGTGGCGTAGCTTTGTAAGGGCCTTGACTGTGTTAAGGAGTGATTCAGGGTCTTTTTCCTGATCGGCTACAGTCGGTGCGTCATCAGCCGGATCTACCGGGAGATAGAGCTTATCGGCAGGAGCATCAGAGAAACCTTTGTTGTCACTGTTATCCCACTGCATAGGAGTTCTTGTTCCTGTCCTTGTATAGCCGCCTTCCTTGGTGGGAAGCTCAAAGTATCTCATTCCGATCTCGTCGCCATAGTAGATGAACGGAACACCGGGGAGAGTTAAGAACATTGCATAGGCAATCTTGAGCTCGTCGTAGCCAAGTGTTCTTCTGGGCCTCGGAGTGTCATGATTACAGGTTATAAAGCTGATATAGCCGTCTTTTCTTGTAGCATCGTACTTGGGCAGATAATCGCTAAGGAATCTCATGATATCGCCATTTCCGTCCTTTTTAAGAAAACTCTTGTCACCGCCTTCTGTTTCATAGTCGCGCAGAAGAGTGTTGTAGCCGTTTCCTCTGTGATCAAGATAGAAATCTGCGTGGAATCCGCTCTTAAGAGCCTGCACAGGATTGCTCCACTCAGAGATTATGGCTGCTTCGGGATATTCTTCATCCAGCATTTCGCGGATGTTTTTCCAGATGGCTCCGGTGGCTGATTTGTTCTCATCATCCTCTTTTACCAGGGAATCCGCCATGTCCACCCTGAAACCGTCACATCCCTTGTCAAGCCAGAAGCGCATAACATCCTTAAGGGCCTCTCTTGTGGCGATACATGCCGGATCATCGGGAGCTTTCTGCCAGCTTTCGGTTCTTTTTAAAAAGCCGTAGTTAAGAGCCGGCTGACACTTGAAGAAGTTCAGCATGTAGCAGCCGTCCCTGTCAGCCTCGCCGCCAATATACGGATGGCCTGCAATTCCCTCTATCCAGCAGTTTGTCCAGATATATCTGTCTGTATATTCATTTCTCTCAGCTTTTTTGCTCTCCTTAAACCACGCGTGTTCTTCCGAAGTATGTCCTGGAACCAGGTCAAGGAGAACATGAATGCCCTTTTCATGTGCTGTCTTAAAGAGTTTGTACAGATCCTCATTGGTTCCGTATCTCTTTGCCACCTTCTTATAGTCGCGAACATCATAGCCTGCGTCCTTAAATGGTGAATCGTAGCAGGGATTGATCCAGAGAGCATTGCATCCCAGCTCTTTTACATAATCAAGTTTTTCCGTAATACCGTTAATATCTCCGATACCATCTCCGTTGGTGTCATTGAAGGACTGTGGATATATCTCGTAAAATACGGCATCTTTTAACCAATCAGGCATGTGTGTACCTCCCAATAATGCTTTTCTGAATTCGTCATTAATTAACAATAACACATAAATGTACCGTGTGCCATAATTTGTCGGAAACGTTACCGGAAAATATTAATTGTGCATTATTTTCCTTGAAAAAATATCAGTTTCAGTGTATGTTATATGTGTCTGTATAACTGGCGGATAAGTGGGTAACCACATGGGAGTACAGATAATAATTTTGAACAGTCGACCGCCTGGGCAACCGCTTTTAGTGGCATGCTCAGGCGGTTTTTTGTGTAGAGC